>Ga0187851_10002619_pt1 | contig 15722 bp, 14 predicted proteins | sample June2016WEW_6_10_FD_132997 | JGI IMG/M metagenome (GOLD analysis project Ga0187851, IMG submission 132997) | Peatland microbial communities from SPRUCE experiment site at the Marcell Experimental Forest, Minnesota, USA - June2016WEW_6_10 | ecosystem: Environmental > Terrestrial > Soil >...
AACACGGCGCCCACGCTCAAAGATTTGATGGACGCAAGCGATCAAGTCACCAACACCGCCGGCATGGTACTGGTAAAGATTTCGCCAACCCTCTGGGCCGGGATGTATGAAGTGACGCAGGACGCCTATCAACAGGTGATGGGCAGCAATCCCAGCGCTTTCCCCGGCCCGGATCATCCGGTGGATTCGGTCACCTGGAACAATGCCATGGCCTTCTGCAAAAAATTGACCGAAACCGAACAACGGGCGCATCAACTGCCGAAAGGTTTCAGCTACAACCTGCTGACCCAGGCGCAATGGGAAAAACTCGTCGATAACGCCTCCTTGAGCGATGCCGTTATGAGCTTGAATGGACAGCGCCATTCCTCCACCGAGTCCGTCGGCGGTCTCGGAGCGAACAGTTACGGTCTCTACGACATGCGTGGCAATGTCATGGAATGGTGCCTCGATCCTCAGGACAAACCCTATCGCGTTTTGCGCGGCGGCGCCTGGGACACCTTCATCGAAATTAACGCGCGGATTGATTTTCGCGAATACTCGGCCCCCGACATAACCAAAAAGGACTACGGTTTTCGCGTGGTGCTGGAACCAAAAGATTAGTTCAAGACTTCAAACCGGCGCGGGCGCCGGCGTTCCCAGCCCCGGCAATTTGGGCGGCACGGGTTTGGGTGGTGTTTCCGGCAACGGCGTGCCGGCCGGCGCGCCCATCAGCGTTCCACCTTGGGGCTTGGGCGGCGGCGGCGTGAACTTCCCGGTTTTTACGATTTCCTCAACCTGTGCCCGATCAAGGGTTTCGTGCTCCAGCAGGGCATTGGCGATCAATTCCAGCTTGTCACGGCTGGTCAGGATGATGTCCTGCGCCCGCTTGTAACCTTCATCGATGAGGCGTTTGATTTCCTCGTCAATTTCGCTCGCCGTGGTCTCGCTATAAACCTTCGTGCGCGCCATTTCGCGACCGAGAAAAACGAACTCGTCGTCGCTGCCGTATTGCACCATGCCGACCTTGTCGCTCATGCCGTACTGGCAAACCATCGCGCGCGCCAGATGGGTCGCCTGCTGGATGTCCATGGCCGCGCCCGTCGAAATATCACCCGAAACAATTTCCTCGGCAATGCGCCCGGCCATGGTCACGGCGAGATCGTCAAACATTTCCTTGCGGCGGCGGTTCAAGATGTCCTTCTCGGGCAACTGCATCGTCGAACCCAGTGATTGTCCGCGCGGAATGATCGTGACCTTGTGCAATGGATGGGTGTGTTCCAGCATCACATTCACGAGGGCATGACCGGCCTCGTGCCAGGCCGTGTATTTCTTCTCCTCGGCGGTCATGGCCAGACTGCGGCGTTCGCGCCCCCAACGGACCTTGTCGCGCGCCTCTTCCAACTCTTCCATGCCGACCGATTTTTTGTTCGTCCGCGCGGCGAGCAAAGCGGCCTCATTCAATAAATTCGCGAGTTCCGCACCGGAGTAACCCGGCGTCCCGCGCGCGATGATCGACAAGTCCGCCTCGGGCGCGAGTTTCACGTTCTTGGCGTGCACCTTCAAAATCGCCTCGCGACCGCGCACGTCCGGCAGATTGACCACCACCTGCCGGTCGAAACGGCCCGGACGCAACAGGGCCGGGTCGAGCACATCCGGCCGGTTGGTCGCTGCGATGATGATGATGCCTTCCTGCGTATCGAAACCGTCCATCTCGACGAGCAAGGCGTTCAACGTTTGTTCGCGTTCGTCGTTGCCGCCGCCCAGGCCATGCCCGCGGCTGCGCCCAACGGCGTCAATTTCGTCGATGAAAACCAGACACGGCGTGTTGCGGCGCGCCTGTTCAAACATGTCGCGCACGCGGCTGGCACCGACGCCGACAAACATTTCCACGAAGTCGGAACCGCTGATGCTGAAAAACGCCGCGTCCGCCTCGCCGGCAATCGCCTTGGCGAGCAGGGTCTTGCCCGTGCCCGGCGCACCCACCATCAGGACGCCCTTGGGAATGCGCCCGCCGAGCCGCTGGAACTTCTTGGGATCCTTCAAAAACTCCACCAGCTCGGAGACCTCCTCGATCGCCTCTTCCACTCCGGCCACGTCCTTGAACGTGGTTTTGTTGCGATCCTTTGCCAGCATCCGGGCCTTGCTCTTACCAAAACTCAGCGCGCCCTTGCCGGCAATTTTGATCTGCCGGATGAAGAAAAACCAAAACAGAATGCCAATCAACAGGAACGGCGCAATGCTCCAGACCACACTCATCAACATCGTGTTTGGCTGACTTGCGTCTACCTTGTCCGAGGCGAACAACTGATCCTGCTTGGGCTGGGTCAAATATGCATTCTTGACCACAAACGGCACTTCCACCCGTTTGCCGTCCTTGTCGGTCTGGTAATAGGAACCGGTGATTTCCGTCAGCGGTGCCGTCTGCGGATTGAAACTGACCGTCGCCTGTGAAATCAGATTGGACTGGAACTTTTGGAAAAATTCATATTGCGACAGGGTGCCGACCTGCGTTGACATATGGTCGCGCAACAACATCAACGCCACGATGCTGCCGATGATGGCAATCCACGCCACCCAGGTTGTCGGTGGCAGTTTGAAACCGCCCGGCGGCTTTTTTTGGCCGCGGTCGTTCTCCTTGTTATTTTGGTCTTCGCCGAACATATTTTTGTACTTGGGCATGGCAAGCTAACATGACCTACTGGCTTCCGCAATGCGTGAATTCGCTTTTCTCTGCCATGCGGATGAACCTGTGTTATCCTCCTGCCATGCGCATCGGCTCGCTCACATTGCCGTCCAATTTGTTCCTATCGCCGCTGGCAGGTTACACCAACCTGCCCTTCCGCCTCGTCGTGCGTGAAATCGGCGGCGTCGGCCTCTGCACCACCGACCTCGTCAACGCCCGCTCGCTCCTGGAAAAAAATCCGAAGGCATTCAAGCTCATTGAAACCCGGCCCGCGGATTCGCCGCTGGCCGTCCAGCTGTTCGGGTCCGTACCCGAAGAAATGCGTGACGCCGCGCAAATGCTTGAAGCCCGCGGCATCGCGTCGGTGGACATCAACATGGGCTGCCCCGTCCGCAAGGTCTGCAACGTCGGCGGCGGCTCGGCCATGATGACCGAGCTGGCCAAAACCGCCGCGCTCGTCCGCGGCATGGTCAACGCCGTAAAAATTCCCGTCACCGCCAAAATGCGCCTCGGGTGGGACGACCAGAACATTACCGCGCCGGAGCTGGCGCGGGCGCTCGAAGACGCGGGGGTCGCGGCGATTTTTGTTCACGGCCGGACGCGCGAACAAGGTTTTGGCGGCACGGTGAATCTGGCCGGCATCCGCGCGGTCGTTCAAGCCGTGAAACAGGTTCCCGTCATCGGCAACGGCGACGTCCTCACACCACCGGCAGCGAAAAGGATGTTCGATGAAACCGGGTGCGCCGGCGTGAGCATCGGCCGCGGCGCATTTTATAATCCGTGGATCTTCCAGCACACGTTGGATTATCTGACAATGTGCCGCCGCGGACGTGAGTCCGCTCCGACCTCAAAGATTCCGGCAAAATGTAATGAGCTGACTCACGGCGGCGGCTTCCAACGAAACAACAGCCACCTGCTTCCGGAACCCACCTTCTCCGATCGCGTGCGTGTGATGTCCCGGCATTTGGATTTGATGCTTGAAGTTTTTGGCGAGGAACTCGGCTGCCGGATGTTCCGCAAGGTCGCGCCGTGGTATGCCAAACGATTCGGCCCGTGCCACGAATTCAACAAGCGCGCCGTGCACATTTCCACGCGCGCGGAATTCCAAGGGGTGCTGGAAAACTACACCCGCTGGCGGCAACAATTCCTCGACGAACATGGCGAATTACTGCCGCGGTTCCGACCGCCGCCGATGGTTGCCTCCTTCATGCGCGAATCGGAACCGGCGTCAACCCGCCGGGACCAGATTCCTGTGCCCAAAGGGCCGGTGGAAGTTTGGTAACTTTTCTCTGACCCAACGAATTTCCCGCTGCCGTCTCCGCGCCGGGTCAGCGTTTGGGCCGCCGGGGTTCTTCACGAAAAACCTTCTCAATCACCTTTCCGAATTTCGTGTCAAAAATGGTTTTTTGGGGGGACGGCTCGGACGGAGCGATCTCCTCCTCCAGGTTCAGCACGAACCGCTTGAACCGTTCGCAACGGGCCTGGACTTTCTTGATCGAAACCTCGAGTTCCCCAACTTCTTTTCTCAGTATCTCCGCGATTTCTTGTTTGTTCATAATCAGGATGCCGGTGTTGAAAGCCGGACAGTGCCGAAACTGATTTTAAGCGTAACCGCGCTGACCCCATTACGCCAGCCTCGAACTTCACTTGCCCATGACAACCCTGGTTGAAAATGGAGTCGGCCAACTTTTCATGGCCGTTTGGTCTTGCCATTCATTTTTGCTCCGTCATAGTCGCGGCGTTTTACCAAAATAAACAAAGGAATCATCATGCGAATGTTAATGAATGTCAAAATACCCCATCAATCGTTCAACGCGGCTGTCAAAGACGGCTCGGCGGGCGCGAAATTGAGCCGGATCCTGGGAGCCATCAAACCGGAAGCCGCTTATTTCACCGAACAAGCCGGCCAGCGCGGAGCCGTATTGATCGTGGATTTGCCGGACGCCTCAAAAATCCCTGCCCTGGCCGAGCCATGGTTCCTGACCTTTCAGGCCGATGTTGAATTTCGCATAGCGATGACGCCGGACGATTTGAAACGCAGCGGCATTGACGGGATGGGCAAGCAGTGGAGTTGAAGCCTTGCTCTCATTTTCCAATGCAGGACTGAGTGAATGTGGAGTCGGGCAAATCGTCTGTCGCCGGCCGGACTTTAAACGCCAGCATCAGCCGGCTATGGTGTGAGCCGGACCCACTGTGTTTGCGTCTGATAAGCAAGCCCGTCGGTGGTCTGGACGAGGGCATAGAACGGGTGCAGTCCGGCCCACAAATTGGTTCCATTCACCTGAAAGATGGTCGTGGACACGTTGGTGACCGTGTTCAGCGCACCACCGGTGCTGAACAAAGTGATCAGACTTACATCGTTGGTGCTGGCGGTGACCTGAATGTGGTAGGTGCCTTGCACGGGGGCTTGATTGGTCAGATCGAGCAGGGTCATGGTTGCACTCAAGGAAGTGTTTTGGATTTGGACCGGAATGGTCACCGGGGTTTGCGTCCGGACGGCACTACCCTCGTAAGCGACGACGGTTAATTCATGATACCCATCAGCCAGGGTCGTGGTATCCAGGGGGAAGGTCGGGGCCAGACTGAAAGCACCGGCGGTGACGTAAAGATGGTTCCGGGGCTGGAGGTCGGACAGGTTTTGGGTAAGCGTGCTGCCCGAGTCCGTGAACGCGGGAACCTGGATGGAAGATACCGTGGGGGTGACTTGTATGACGGCGGCCGGGTAGCCGGGGCTCCGCGCATACAGGTTGAAGCCTGTGAAAAAGAAAGTGCCGTATTGGTTCACCGCATAATCCCCGGCCATAACCCCGTCACTGCCTTGCAAGGCGGGATTCGCGTTAATCGCGTTGTAGAGCTGGCTGGCCAGCGTGACGGAATCGCTTGGAGTCTGGTTGGTGACGGCCACGACCACGATCTGGCCGTTGGTCTTGGCAAAAGTGAACTGCATCCAGGAATTGGCCGGAATCGAATTACTTCTCTCCGAGTAGCCCTGCACGCCGAAGGCTTCGCCAGTCAGGAGTGCGGGTTGGCTGGCGGTTATAAAGGTGGAGAGCGGGTTGACACTGCCAGCCACGCTGGTGGCGGCGGTTTGAATTTCGCCGAGAGCGAAATTGGTTCCCAATGCCGTCCATTGGCCCTGGTTGGTGGAGACCCCGATCGTGTAAGGCCGCACGGCGCTGTCCACGCGGACCAGGGTAAGATTTGCAGCCAGATTCAGCACCGTGTAGCCGGGCGAACCTGGCGGTACCAGCCATGCCCGATAAAACCGGCTGGCTGAATTCAGGATGCCGGCATCCACAAAATCCATTGCCCCGCCGGGTTGATTGGTAAAAACGGAAACCCAGTCAACCAGGTTGCTGGAGGACTGGATGGCCCACGGCAAACCGGGTGTGCTATCCACGTGCATCTGAAACGTCCCCGGCCCGATCAGGTCGGGTGCGGACAGTTGAGGCGGTTGATCCGGGAGCGGCCATGACATGCGATAAAAGCGCGCGGGATAGTTTGTGGAGTCATAATCCGTAAAATTCAGCAGTCCCGGCATGTCATTCGTAAATATCGGCTGCCAGGTGCTCAAATTGGTGGAGGCCAGGATGACGTAGGACAGCGGGCTGGGAATTCCCACCACCATCGTAAATGCCCCGTCCTTGTCCAGACCACCCGGTGTCATCTGGGGCGGATACGAATCGGGCAGGTAATTGACACTATACGAAAGGTTGGGTGTGTTCGTGGGCGTTGTATCGGCAGCGTAGAACGGGACATTCACGAGATTGCCGGCGATGGCTTGCAGCTCGATGCGGTCACCATGAACCAGAGCCTTGACCAGGGTGGCGTTGGTGACGGTGTTTATCAGGGCGCCCAGCCCTGAGGCAATCGAACTCAACGTTGCGTTGGTGGGGACCGTATAAGATATGGGATAGCCGTTCAAGGTGATGGTCAAGAGATTGCCGGGATCCGGTGCCAGATTGGTCAGCGTGCTGAAATATTTCCCGTCCACAAACAAATCAACCTGTTGCAGGGGCCGGCCCCCGTCCCGGGCGAGGAATTGTGCGGAAAGCATGGAGGTGCCGCTCAATACCGAGTCGGGGAGAAGGTTGGTGCTCCACTCGGCATAGCCAGCTCCGGCAAAAGGCGCCGCCAGCGGCTCGGCCACGGTGAGTCCAAGATACGGGGCGTTGACGCTTTGATAATAACATTCGGCCAGACTGAACCCACGGGCCTGATAAAAGTAAACCTGGGGATTGGGAAATTTTTGGGTGTCGTTGTTGGGTTCCGCGACCGTGCCGTAGCTGCCGGCCGCCCCGGCACTGATAAACGCCAGCAAATTGGTCTGGGTGTTGGAGCCGAAAATAATCCCACCGAAGGACGTCATACTGTCGGCGATGGCCCCGGGAACAAAAGTGCTCGGCGGGACGTTAAACTGCGCCAAACCGGTTTCGTAGCCCAGACACCCGATTGGCCACGAGACGGAATCACTGTTGGTTCGCAATATGGTGGAGATTCCCCGAATGTTTATGTTGAAAATGGCATTGTCGAAAAACGGGTAGCGGATATTGCGGGCAGAGTCTGAACTCTTGGCCAGGATCACCGGCGCTTGTGGAAAAGTCCCATCGCTGACCACTCCCTGATTCACCAACTGTTCCGCCTGGGTCAGCGAACCAGCCGTGATCATGGTCGCCAGAAAGGAATAGCCCGGAGCGCCAACCGGTGTCGACTGCCGAAAAACCGCCTCGCTGGCAGCGTAGCTGTTGGTAACCCCGAAACCATCGCTGCCATTGCCCTGTCTCGAGCCGTAGAACAACGCCGAGGTTGTGCTGTTGACGGTGGAACCAAAGCTGGTCTGAAATGGGATATCCATCGAGAGGACCACATAATCAATCTGGTTGGTCAACTGGCGGGCAGCCAGCATGTTCAGCAAGGGGGTTGCCAGATTGGTTTGAAAGTCATTACTGGTCCAAAGGGTGTTGCCGCCCGGCCAGTTGATGCGCAACATATTTTCCGGTGGCACCTGTCGTGCCTCACAGTAGTAATTACCAAGCTCGCAGGAATTGGAACTGTTCTGATTAACAATGACAACTGTGTTCAGTCCACTGCCACCCGCGTGCAGATTGCACACCCAAACACAGCTCATCACGGCTGTTGCCAGCATTCCGTAGCGAAAACTGTTGTACATACACTTAATACGACCCTGGCAAACGAGTTACGCTTGCTGCTTTGTGGTGGAGTTATCATAACAGAACCCTGGAGGTTAATACAGAAAAAAAGCCGGCTTTTGACCGGCTCTGAATAAATTTTGCTGGAAACAACCGCGCTCGCTTCTCAGGCGGTCTTGCGCCGCAACGACAACCCGAAAGCACCGATCCCCATCACGATAAACGCCAGTGTGGACGGCTCCGGAACCAGCTGGATCGACAAACCTTTGTCCTTGGTGATGTTAAACGTGTCACCCGCGCCGAGGTTTACGTTCCATTGGAATGCCCAACTCACATCGCCCGGACCCGCCGACGCATTGTCATTAAGCGTATAATAACTGGGCCCGTTCAATTCACCCAGCGTCTGCCCGACCAGCGCGGCTTCACCATAATTTGCCAGTGGTGCGTCAATGACCTCTGCTATGCCATTCCCGTCAGGACCACCGGTTGTTTGCGTTGCCCCAGTATAGCCGCCGGGACCGCTGGAAAGACTGACGCTATTCAGGTTGTTCTGGAACAAATTGAAATTGGAATACTGATAGAAGCTCAGGTTGATCGAACTTGCGGAAGTATTCACGATGGACAACTTCTCCGCCATGTCGGCGCTCCCGGAACTGGGCCCGTTTCCCGTCAAGACGTATTCAACCTGCACCGTTAATTGCGCGTTTTGATATTGCACCCCAAGATCATCAATCGGGCTTGCCGGGCTGCTGAAGTTGTACACCGAGGCCCCGCTGATCGTATTAATGGGCTGTTGGACAGCATTGTTGACTGAGTACCAAAACCATTGCTGGTTCAATTGACTTCCGCTAACGCCTCCCACCGACCAACTGTTCATCCCCAATACGCCGGTGTTTCCGACATTCACCGTTGCCGTGGAGCCCCCATTGTTCATGGTATAAACCTGAGCCATGGCGTGACCTGGCGAAAACAAAACCCCTGACGCAACCAAGGTCGCGCACAGCGAAGCCAGACGTTTCACACGGAAGACCACTTCATTGGGGTGTTTCATAAATTCTCTGATTGTTTGTTATTAGGCGCAATCTTGACTGGGCCCAACATTATACTCGAACATTCTTGATTCCGCCAGCGGCGTATTGCCAGGGCCAAAACACACATTCCCGCCGAAACCAACGCCAGCGACGAAGGTTCTGGAACCACCGGGAAAGACGAGGTCTCACTGATCGAAAGCAGGCCGCTTGAGAGCACGCTCCCGGAAAATTCATAACCAAAAACCGCCTGGGTGTTGACGGCAGCCAAAGTGGAATTGTTCAAGTCGCTACCCAATCCGATAAAAGCGCCAAAGGGAGCCCCGCCGGAATTGGCCTGCACCAGGGTGGTGAAACCCGGCGCGTCCCCCTGCCAGGTAAGGGCGTATCCGCCCCCGCTCTGATTGGCAACCGCATATCCGCCACTCACCGGAGCTGGAGTCAAATTGACAGTCTGGTTTCCCGCCGCACCAGAACCTCCCAAAATAAAGTCCGAGTATTGGAAAATGCTTACGTTGGCCGTACTCGCGGTTAAATTCGCGAACTGGATTGACTCGGACAAGGTACTGCCATTGATCGTCAGTGTGTCCGCAATGCTCCCTGCCGCAGTTGAGTAGGTGGCGGTGATATATTTGCCACTGAAACCTGAAGAACCCGTGTTTACGATCGCGCCGGTCAACAGGCCTACTGGGCCGCCATTGATGCTGGCGTATAGCGATTGCAGGGCCAGTTGGTTCACCGCACCCCCCGACCATAGCGTATACCCGTTTTGCGAGGTGTCGTAAGCCGCGCTGTAACTGCCTGAATTAACCGTGTAAATCGCCGCCTCGCTCTTAACAACCAACCCGGCAAGAATAAATACAGACAAAACAGCTCGACACCACCGGAACCTGCCTGCGAAAAGCGTTTTCAAAATCTTCATGGCGTTGCTTAGGTTTGTGGACTTTCTGAACTCCTTTATGCGCTTATTGAAGTCCAAAGTCAAGACATATTTTGTCAAGGAATTGGACAAAAAGAGGAGGACTTTAATATTGTGGAACCGACTCATATTCAATGGAATATGTCCGTTTCAACCAACCGTTCGCCGGGATACAACCCCCAAATGTAGCTTATGACCATTATTATTTGCCAATGCAAAACTGGCTGAAGATGGAGTCGAGCAAATCTTCCGTTGCCGTTTTGCCAACAATTTCCCCGACGGCGTTGACCGCAATCCGCAAATCCAGCGCGGCCAGCTCCAAAGTCACCTCGCCGCGCAACGCGTCAATCGTCCGCTGCACTGCCGCCCGCGCGCGGTTCAGCGCATCTTGATGCCGCGAATTAATCATCACCTGCAACATTCCGGCCTTGATTTCGCCCGACCAGATCAATTTCTTGATGGCATCCTTCAACGCTTCAATCCCCTGCCCGCTGACGCAGCAAACATCCACGATGCCACCGGTAGAGCGCGTCACTCCATGCGCGCCGGCGATGGCCAGAGGACTGCCCGCCTTCCCAGGCAATTCCAGCTTCCTCGGCAAATCCGATTTGTTCCGCACCAGAATCCGTTTCTTGCCGGCAAACTGGCTGAGAAGTTTTTCATCCGCTTCCGTCAGCGGTTCGCTCGCGTCGAACACGTGCAGGATGAATTCGGCCCGGGCCAGGGTTTCGTGGCTCCGGCGGATGCCTTCCTGCTCAATCTCGTCGCGCGCCTCGCGCAAGCCCGCCGTGTCCACGAACACCACCGGCAACCCGCGGAGGTTCGCCGTCTCTTCAATCGTGTCTCGTGTGGTGCCGGGAATCGGGGAGACAATCGCACGGTCGTGCCCGAGCAATTGATTGAGCAGGCTGGATTTGCCCACGTTCGGCCGGCCCACAATCGCCGCGCGGATGCCGCGGCGCAAAATCTGCCCTTCATTCGCCGTGCGCAACAATTCATCCATGAACTTCAAGCCGGCTTCCAGCCGTTTCAGCAATTGGTCCTTGGTGTCGGGCGCGATGTCTTCGTCCGGGAAATCAATGTGCGCCTCGACATGCGCCAGCGTCTTCACCAGCTCATCGCGCAGTTCATTGATGCGCAGCGACAGTTTGCCGGCGAGCTGTTCATTGGCGGCGGCCAGCGCCAGTTCCGTGCGCGCATGAATCAAATCCGCCACCGCCTCGGCCTGCGCCAGATCCATCCGCCCGTTCAGAAACGCGCGCCGCGTAAATTCACCGGCCTCAGCCGGGCGCGCGCCATTTTCCAAAAGCGTGTCGAGCACGAGCTTCGCCGGCAGGATGCCGCCATGACAGGTGATTTCAACGGTGTCCTCGCATGTATAGGTCCGCGGCGCCCGCAATACCGCCAGCAGCACTTCGTCCACGGTTTCTCCACGCCGGACCACCTTGCCATGCAAAATCGTGTGCGACGTCGTCGCGGAAGGTTTGGTTGATTGTTTCCCGGCAGCCACAAAACTTTTGTCCGCAATGCCGAGCGCCTGCGGACCGGAAATCCGGACCACGGCCAGTCCGCCTTCGCCGAGCGGCGTGGCAATGGCGGCAATCGTGTCGTCGAACATGGGTCGAGGGTCGAATGCCGGGCGGCGAGAGTCAAAGCCGTATTTAAGTCGGGTCCCGCGCCCAGCGAATCCGTCGGGCAGGGATCGGATCATCAAATTTAATCCGCGGATCGGGAGCTGACGGGTCGGCCCTCGACCTTCGTCGTTCGACTCTCGACTAATTTACGTGGCGGCAGTTCCCCGCGGCATTTTCGGCCTCGCGGCCCTGCAAAAAGAGCCGGGCTTTCTGATAACTTTTCTTGTGCAGATAATGCAGCAGGATGGGGTCCGCGTCGCGCGGCAATGCCTTCGCCAGTTCGTCAATTCGCGCGAACAGCTTGAGTAAATCCAGTTTGGGATTGGCCGACGGCATGGCCTGGACGGCCGCATCCAATTCCACCAGCGTCTTCAGCAAATTCTTTTCCAGCAATGTTTCCACAATGGTTAGTTCGGACTGTTTCGCAACACCCTGACATTAGACTTACAATTTTCTCCAAAGTCCAGACGCGACTGGCGCCGGTTCTGTTTCAGAATTTCTTTGTCGTTTCAAGCCTGTGGCTCGAAATCGGCACGCCATTTCCGGGACGTATTCCAAAACCCGCACCCCTTTGGTTGCTTTTAACCGTGGTTCGTGGAATTTTAAGGTCATGCAAAGGACGGTTTTGGCCCTGCTGGCGACACTCCTGTTCGCCGGGTGTGTCACGGAAAAAATTGACTGGGCGGTGCGCGTCGGCGTGTATACCCACGATCAGGCCATCCTGGATTTGGGGCCGCCGGATAAATCCGCGAAATTGTCCGATGGCACCGTCGTGGCTGAATGGCTCACGCAATCCAGCCGCGTCATCGTCGCACCGGAACCGTATTTTCTGCCGCCAGGCGAATATTTTGGCCCCGCCACGCCGGGCTACACCGAAACCTATGTGCCGGCTTACTTTCTGCGGCTCACGTTCGGTCCCGACGGCACCCTCAAGTCGTGGAAAAAATTCGCCAAATAAATCTGCTTCCGCGGGCGTAACGCCCGTGCTTAACTCGCCGGGTGAACGTAAACCTCGGTATCTGGAGCCTGTTGACGAAAGTGGCCGTGGCCCTGGTCGTCATCGCTTTTGCCTTCCTGATTGGGATGTACTACCTGCCGCTACTTCAGCAAAACGAGCGGATGCGCTCGGACATCCTGCGGTTGCAAACCCAGTTGCAGATCGAGGAAGCGAAATCCCGGGATCTCCAGGCCCAGATTGACGAACTGCGGAACGATCCCGGCGCCATCGAACGCATGGCCCGCGAAAAACTCGGTTACGCCAAACCCGGCGAAACCATCATCCATTTTGTCCCCGCCACCAACAGCCCGTCCGCACAGTAATTTACGATTTGCGATTGGCACCCGAAATCGCCCGCGCCGGGTTCCGGGTTTTTGAAATCGTAAATCGTCAATCGAGAATCATAAATCCCCTAGACGGTCATGACTTCTTTTTCCTTGTTCGTGACGTGCGTGTCAATCTTCGCGCTATATTGATCCGTCAGCTTCTGCAAATCCTTTTCCGCCTGCTTGGCCTGGTCCTCGGTGATGCCGCTGTCGTGCCCGTGTTTCTTCAACAGTTCCATTGCGTCACGGCGCACGTGCCGGATGGCCACACGGCCGTCCTCGGCCATTTTTTTGATGAGTTTGACAAACTCCTGCCGCCGTTCCTGGCTCAATTCCGGGAACGCCAGCCGGATGACTTTGCCCTGAACCGTGGGGTTCAGGCCCAGGTTCGCCTTCTGAATCGCCTTCTCAATCGGATGCAACGAGTTCACATCCCATGGCTGGACCACCAACATGCGCGGTTCCGGCGTGGTGATGCCCGCCAGTTCCCGGACGCGCATCTGTGAACCATAGACCTCCACCAGCACGTTCTCGACCAGTGAAGCCGATGCCTTCCCTGTCCGCACGCCGGCGAATTCGTTGATGACCACCTGCTCGGTCTTGATCATCTTCTCTTCCGCCTCCAGTAAAATATCGTCGGGTTTCATAACGGATGCAGGCTAACAAGCCGGTCGCACCGGGTCGAATGAAAATTGCAACGCAAATTCAAAACCACAAATGGTCGCGGATAAACACGGATATGATCCGTACAATCTGCGTCACACCTCTGCGTCATGGCGCCTTGGCGGTTGAAAATCCGCTTCCCCAGCAACGCTGCGCATTGCGCCGAAGCGTATCCATGTTTAGACTGGGAACGTGGCGGACATCGTTTTAACCACGCTCAATGCAAAATACATTCATGCCGCGTTCGGCCTGCGTTACCTGCTGGCCAACCTCGGCGAATTGCGCGCGCGCGCCAGCCTCGCCGAGTTTGATATCCATCAGCGACCGCTCGACATCGCGGAAATTTTAATCGCGCGAAACCCCCAAATCATCGGTTTTGGTGTTTACATCTGGAACGTCGAACCCACCGCCCAGGTCATCGCCGCCATCAAACGCGTCCGGCCGGACATCAAAATCATCCTCGGCGGACCGGAGGTCAGCTACGAGACCGAACGCCAGGCCATCGTCCAGCTCGCCGACCACGTCATCACTGGCGAAGCCGACTTGAAATTCGCGGAAGTGTGCCGGGTGTTACTTGGTAGGGCCGAGCTGCCGCTCGGCCAGGACGCGCAGCAGCGCGTCCCTACCGACCTGCCCAAAATCATTCCCGCGCAGCTGCCGGAATTTTCGCAACTCGTCCTGCCTTACGACCTGTACACCGACGACGACATCGCGCACCGCATCATTTACGTCGAGGCTTCGCGCGGCTGCCCGTTCACGTGCGAGTTTTGTTTGTCATCGCTCGACATTCCCGTCCGGCAGGCTCCCCTGCCCGATCTCCTCGAACAATGGCAGCGCCTGCTGGACCGCGGCGTGAAGCAATTCAAGTTTGTTGACCGCACGTTCAATCTCAATGTCCAGGTCAGCCAGACGATCCTCGAATTTTTCCTCGCGCGTTACCAGCCCGGCCACTTCTTCCACTTTGAAATGATTCCCGAGCGGCTGCCGGACTCGTTGCGCGCCATCATCGCCCGGTTTCCGCCCGGCACCCTGCAATTCGAGGTCGGCATCCAGACGTTTAATGAGGACGTCAGCCATTTGATCAGTCGCCGGCAGAATTACGAAAAACTGGCCGATAATCTTCATTTCCTGCGCCGTGAAACCGGCGTTCATATCCACGCCGACCTGATTGTCGGATTGCCCGGTGAAACGGCGGGAAGCTTTGCGGCTGGGTTTGACCGGCTGATCGCGCTGGCGCCGCAGGAAATCCAGGTGGGCATCCTGAAGCGTTTGCGTGGCACGCCCATTGTCCGGCACGACGACGAATGGCGGATGGTTTACCACCCGCACCCGCCCTACGAAATCCTCCAAAACCGGCTGATCGATTTTGCCACGATGCAGAAACTGCGCCGTTTTGCGCGTTTCTGGGATTTGATCGGCAACAGCGGCAACTTCATTGAGACCACGCCGTTGATCTGGAGCGCCGCCTCTCCCTTCGAAGCTTTTCTGGACTTCAGCGAATGGCTTTACGCCCGCACCGGCCGCACGGACAGCATTGCGCTGGTGCGACTGATGGATTGGCTCTTTGAATTTCTCACCGGCGAACTCCGGCTGGACGCCCGGCAGGCCGCCAACGCGCTCTGGCACGATTACCAACGCGGCGGTCGCCACGACAAACCAGGTTTCCTGAAGGATTTTTTGCCGGCCGACAAAACCGTGATCCCCCTGCCCGGAACCAAAGCCACCCTGCCCAAACGTCAGGCCCGGCATCTGGCATAAATCCAATGACAGCGAATAAGCTGTTAATAAATTCCCTCCGTTTTTCCTTTATGCGCCAGATATATCTGGTACTGACATATTCAGGACGGATTATGGTACCAAGAGACAGAGGCCAGTTCGGAAATATCATCACCATGATATTGCTGGCGCTCATTGTCTGCTCGGCGGTCGTGTTGGCGGTCTATTTGTTTCTCTCGCCGACGCTTCATTAGCCGGCATTTTTCCGGCGGGAAAGTCCCGCCTCCCTCAAACCAGCAGGGCAAAATCGTCCCCCAAACCTGTTCTCCTGGTCATCCAAGTGCTTGATATTAAATCAATTCCGGGGGCAAGCCCGCACTTTTAGCGTTCCACATTTAGCTTGCAACAGGCCGAAGATTGGTTATCATTTCTTGTCTCTTTACGGTCATGGTAAATCTTCAAGTGAACCTGGTTCAGTGATGATTTGAAACCCGGCAGTCGGGAACAGTCCGAGAAAAGCAGATATTGAACAGTAAATCATCAAATGAGTACGAAATTGTTTGTAGGAAATCTTTCCTTCAACACGACAGAAAATGACCTGCAAGAGGCGTTCGCCGCCCACGGCAC
>Ga0187851_10002620_pt1 | contig 15718 bp, 15 predicted proteins | sample June2016WEW_6_10_FD_132997 | JGI IMG/M metagenome (GOLD analysis project Ga0187851, IMG submission 132997) | Peatland microbial communities from SPRUCE experiment site at the Marcell Experimental Forest, Minnesota, USA - June2016WEW_6_10 | ecosystem: Environmental > Terrestrial > Soil >...
CCCCTATAACCATAATACTATATAAATATTTGCCTATAACAATTTAAACAGATTAAAAACACGAATTCCAAATTTCTAAAAAATTTAAATGATCAAAGATCAAATAGTAAATCGAAAATCTCTGTATTATTTTAAATTTTGTAAATCGAATTATTTATATACGGTGAAACCTATAATTTAGGTGTAATTAGCTGTAATAAACCGTATTTAAATGAAATTTTTTTATCTCTTAAGAAATTTTTTAACAAAAAAAGTTCTAAACTTTAAAAGCCCTTTAATAATCGATTTATAATTAGAATTTTATTTCAAATTTATCTGATATTAACAGATAAAAAAAAACTTCTCAGGAGGTGAAGAATTGGCAAAAAAACTTTCAGCAGCAGATATGGAGCATGCAATTAGAGGCATTAAATTACCAGCTAATAAAGATCATTTAGTTAGTCAAGCGAAAAAAAATAAAGCATCAAAAGATACTATCCAAGCAATAAAAGATCTCCCAAAAACCGAATTTAAAACAGCAATAGACGTTAGTAAAGCATTTGGTGAAGAAAGAAGAATCATAAAAACCGGAAGTGGAAGAATGATTTCTGCAGCAGATGTAGAACACGCTATCAAAGGCATAAAATTCCCCGCAAACCGAAATGATTTAATTCATCAAGCAAAAAACAATAAAGAAGAACCAGAAGTTGTACAAATACTAAAAGATCTACCAGAAAACAAATTTAACACAGCAGTCGACGTTAGTAAAGCATTCGGTGAAGAAAAAAGAAGTTAAACAGCAAAATTAAATGCTGTTTAAATGATTATTTTTTTTTAATAAATAGAAAAATTTTGCTCTTAAATTTGTTACAAAATTAATAATTTCCATTCAATAGGAAAATTTACTCATTTTAAATATATTTCTTCAATTATTACAAATATTAATCTAAAATTCATTATTGAAAAACCATTAAAAAAGTTAATTAATTAAAAATCTTAATATTCTGGAAATAATACCAATTGAATTTATCAATGTTATAAATAAATATTTTTTTTGTTTCAATTTTTTAGAAACCATTATATATTTAAATAATAATTCTTAACATGGGGGATTAAATATTTTAATCAAACATAACGTCTTATTAGAATTAACTCTTTTTCTGAAATTAATTGGGATTCAGTGTATCATTGACTTCCCCTCAAAAGATTTTGTAGAAAAAAATTAATTGAAGGAGGTAATAAAATGTTAAAAAAGAATCTTTTATTGTTAAGCTTTTCTCTAATCTTAGCAATTATGTTCTCAGGTGTGGTTGCTGCTGCTAATAGCAATTCAACTAATTCCACGATGCAATTAGTACCATCACCTAATAATTCATCAACTGAAGTACAATCGATGAATTATACTAGTAGTCAATTAGATCCAATCAACAATCGAACCGGTATCCATTATGATACAATTCAATCTGCCATAAATAGTGTTTTAACCAAGGATGGTGACACCATCATCTGTAACGCAGGTACGTATAATGAGGATGTCTTAGTATCGAAAAATCTCACCATACTTGGTGAAAGTTCTAAAAACACTTTTGTAAATTCATTCCATATCACTAATTCAGGAAGTGGAACAGTAATATCGAATTTCAGCCTCACGGGAGGTAGTGGTGAAGCTATAACCTTACAGGATGCTAATAACTGTGAAATAAATGATAACGTTATATCTGGCGGTTATAGTGTAGGAATCGCTCTTGTTAACTCGGATAGTAATAATATATACGGGAACATTATAGATAATAGTTTAGCTGCTAATTACTATGGAATTTACTTTGAAAACAGTTCTGAAAACTTAATCTCTCATAATGCTATAAGAAATTCAACTAGGGATGGTATCTGGATTCAAAATTCTGTAATGAATAATATTGAATTTAATGAAGTCACGAATAATGCTTTAAGTGGAATTAATATTGATTCCAGTAATAATAACCAAATCCAAGCTAATGGAGTCTCTTATAACCATAATGGTGGCATAATAATTACTAATTCACTATCCAATAAAATAAGTGGGAATCAAATATTCAATAACACTCTGGGAAATGGAATCACCCTTGTAAATGCTAATTCAACACTTATTGAGATTAACAATATATTCAATAACACTAACAACACTAATGGTACATATGAAGGCTGTGGTATAGCAGTATTAGGATCAAATAACGTTAGAATCTCAACTAATAATTTATACGGGAGTTTCAGTGGAATAGAGATTAAAAACTCAAGCAATGATTTAGTGGAAAATAATTCAGCTTATAACAACGATGATGCAGGAATAAGTGCTTATAATTCAACTGGATTCATCATCAGTGATAATAATTTATACCAAGATAGCACGGGAATAGAAATAAACAAATGTAACAACTCCAGTATAATAGGAAATAATATCCACAATAACACTAATTTCGGAGTAGCATTTGACGATTCAGTTAATCTCAATATAACTAAAAACAAAATAAACCAATCAAATTCAGGTATATACGGATATTTCTCATCCGCCTTTAACATTATGAATAATCAAATTACCAATAATAGCGGTGAAGGTATATATCTAGACGATTGTTATAAGGGAGGACTCATCGAATCTAACAATATATATTCAAATGGATGCGGTGTTGAAGTATGGGAAGATCCATATTTTGTTTATTACAATAATTACAACCTCAAATTCAACAGAATAGTAAACAATAATGGTATAGGAATCTTTTACATAGCTTATAGTAATGTAAACGCAACATTAAACTGGTGGGGAAGCAATAACGCTAGTTACGTGGCTTCGCAAATCAAATATGCTATAAAAACCGGCGTAGTAACTTACAATCCATGGATTGTTTTAACCATAACTGCCAACCCCTCATCTGTAGGAGTCAGTGAGAAATCCAATATAACATCGGATCTATTGCATGATAGTTATGGCGCATATCACAATCCAACTAATGGAGTAGTACCTTACACTGGATCAGCCAACTTCACAACCACTAAAGGAACCATCACCAACACTAACTACTCTAACGGAGCAACTACTTCAATACTCAATAATTTAACAACTCCCGGAACAACTATAGTGTCATCAACGGTAGATCATCAGAAAGTATCAACTAATGTCACTGTATACCCTACAGTAACTATCAATAACATAATCAATGCATCAAACTCGGTTAAAACATACTATGAATTACACCACATACTACCACTTAATGTTACAGTGGGCAATAACACAGTGAGCACCAGTCAATTCCTATACTTACTGGTTACAGCAACCCTTAACATAAACATGAACAAATTCAACCCCATAAATATAATACCAGTCAATACAGCTCCAACTCCATCAGGAACATTCACAACGGGCAATCTAATGAAAACAGAATACTTATCAGTGGCCCTGAATATCCAAAATTTCATCAACACTAATAACCGAACGCCTAACTACGCAAGTACTAGCCTAGGAAACATTCCTTTCAGTAAACTCGTATACAATTACAGTAAAGTGATAAGCTTCTATGGAAACAACACTCAACTACCTAACTACGTAACAATAACATAACAAGCATTAGAATGCTCACGTTTGAAAACATCAAACTAACATAAAATTAATTTTTTAACTAACATTCTTTTTTTTTATTTACATTAGAAAATTCAATGGAATCATTAAGAGAAATTGAATAAAGTTAAACTTATAAAGCAAATCCAGTTGACATTTTTTTTGTGTCATTCCCTCAAAAAATTTAATATTAAATTTTATTGGTTTGATTCACCTAGTTTAACAGGGCTATTTTTTAACTCTTATGATCAGTTATACGGGCTTTAAATCAATAATAAAACAGGATGATGAAGAAAAACTTCAAGAATTCAATGAAGAACAATCCAAAACAAATCAACAGAAAAAATAAATCAGATGATAAATCGTCTAGATCATCAAAAAAAAACCATCATCAAAAAAATGAGCTATCTAATTTAATTATTTGATAGCATCATAATTACCCAGTCTAAGTATTTGTAATTTTTACATGTTGAGGGTTCTTTGGATCGACTAAAACACTACAGTTATCACCTGGCTGAAAATTATTTAAATAGACATAAGGTATTACTGCTGAAGAATTAGCTGTGTACGGATCTTTGCCTGGTATAGTTACTAAGTGTGAAGTCAACTTGAGGATTACCATTATAATAAAAGAGCAATTATGGCGAATGAATCCTCCTACTTGGCTTTTTGGTAGTCCACTTATATTCTCCATATCTCCAAAGATGTTCCAGTAAGTTCTTCTACTCTATTTTTAATTTCCTTCTCATTCCATTCATCTATGTCAGCTAAATATTTATTAAGTCTTAATCCACTTTTTCTAAACCCATTTTCTATGTCTCTTTTTTCAACGAATGGTTTATTGGAATATTGCGGATTGTAACCTGTCAATGTCAGATTTCCCAGGGTATCTAAATATTTTTTGTGAATTAACTCCCAATTATCGCTTAGCATCATTGGTAATAGTCCAACAATCAATCAACAGCTATTGAATGGGGTTTATGGGCATTTTTGGGTGCTTTATCCATAATATAAACAATAAAAATTTTAAATCAAACAATAATAGAAAATGGGATGATTTTATAGTTATGAAAACACTAAACAACGGGAATAATAATTAGATTTTAAGAATCTGAAAACTGAAAATGATAAATACGATTTTTATGGATACCCAGCTCATAAAAAACTAATACAAAGACAAGTAACATTAAAAAAAAAAAAATTATACTAAAAAAAAATATAAATTACTATTATTTTTTTTTTATTCCACATGGAAACTGTTTATTATCATTTGATAATTATTTTCATTAAAATTTCCAGGCGGGGTTGATTGGAAAGTTAAAGTGTAAATGTATCCATTTTTCAGGAAATATATATCTATTTCTTTCCAAGATGCTCCTTGATCATCGCTGGATATGGATGTAATTTCTGAAGCATTGACACCATCAATAGTTATTTTATTTGCAGTTACATTCGTTGCTGAACTTATCGTATGTAAATATTGATTATTCGTCGGATCTGCTACAATTGCATTGATTTCAGTATTCATATCATCAGCACTAATAGTAGAACTATTCCTACTGACAAAAAAGCAGTTATCCGTCTCAGAAGTTGAAGTATTAGTACTATTAGTAATATTTGACGTGGTAGTAGTAGTAACTACATTTGTACCGGTTCCAACACTTACAATTTCACCATTACTTTTCTCATCACCTGTGAGATTATCTAAATTCCAATCACTTGGATAAACAAAACTGATATTATTATTATTATAAGTAACATTATTATTACTAACTGTTGTATTATTCGTTCCAATAGTACTGGCAGCACCGCCGGCAAATGTAATTATCATTATAAGTACTATCAAGTAAATAATACTGCTTGAGATCATTTTCCATGGAGTCCAAGATCTAAAACCTGGAATTTTCCTCAAAAAAGAAGTTTCATTTTTTATTGGAGTTTCTTCAACTTTCTTATCTGATGTTAATGTACCACCACACTCTAAACAATAAGTAGAATCACTCTTATTTCCAGTCCCACACTTAGGACACACTAATTCATCAGAATCCCCATTCCTTTTATTTTCCAGCTTCTTACCAATCTCATCACTTGAAACCATAATTCATCTATCCTCCTATAAAATTTAAACTTGCAAATCATAAAATAAATAATTTTCAAATTTATTTAAACTAGATTAAACCAATTACAAACTCTGGAACCATTTTTTTCCAACTTTTGATCCGTTTTTCTCATATCATAAGGAATTTAAATTCCTCAGATAAAGAACTTAATCCAAAACCACATTTCGTACAGAATTTAGCGTATACTAAATTTTCAGCACTGCAATTATCACAAAAAATATTGTTATCTGCTTCCTTTAAACTCCTATCAACTATTACTTCAAGTTCTTTCTTTGAAATTCAGCTTTATCTTTAGTTTCTAACATTTCAGTAGAACTTACCCCCCCTTATCCAACTGAATTGTAAAAAAAAATATATTATGACCCGGTCCCTCTAATATCCTAAAATAAAAAAAGGAATAGTAAAAAAAAAATAAAATCTTATCCGCCTAGTTGTTTGATTATGTCTTGTAGTTTTGGTTTGTCTGTAGCTGTTAAGTTATTGAATTGTTGTCCTAGAATAACGAATTGTTGGACGTCATTTACATAGGCTGTGGTATTGCCGTTTGCCATATCAGTTGCCATATTGTTCATGATCGTGGACATGTTAGTTAACATGTTTGTTGCGTTGTCGTTGTATACTTGTCTTATTTCGTTTGCAACATTTCCTTTGAAGATTAAATCATATCTGGTAGCTATGCCATTGTTATTTTGGAAACTTTGATTTATAGTTTGAATTTGAGATTGTAATGGTTGCATACTACTTGTTAGATTATTTGCTATTTGTTGTCTTTGGCTTTGGGGAATATCTGCTAAAGAGACACTTCCACTTTGAAATTCTGCTGTAGATGAATTTATCTCATCGATTGTTGCTAGATCTATTGGTGGGTTTTGTATACTATTATAATCATTTTTAAATCCCACCAAATCTCCGGGTATTAAAACAGTTGTGGCATAGACATAATAAGTCCCGTATACACCTATGACTGCTACTAATAAAATTATTAATGCTATTAACTTCTTACTCATTATTTAATTCCTCTTTAATATTATTTTAATGCTATTACGCTAATTAGTTTCGGATTAATTGCATTAATTCCTTTTTAAACAAGTTTTAGAACTTTTATTTATTTCATTAATTAACTTTGTTATTTTAGGATTCCGACTATTATTCTTAAATTATTGATTTATTTCAATTCTTCATGCTTGACTAGCATATTGATTGGCTTGATTAACAGCTTGATTTTGAATATTTTGATCAATTTGATCTTGAACATTTTGATCAACCTGTTGACTGATATCATTACTATTGCTGTCGTCATTGGCATTATTACTATTAGAATTTTGATCACTGCCTAGTGACTGACCACTGCTTTGTTGTGATTGTGATGATCCATTAGAAACATTTGTAGCATTTGTATTGTTATTAGTATTGTTATCATGATTTGTATTGCTTACGGGATGGGCGGTCATTAGTATTCCTAAGTTATCTGAAAAATATAAGGCACCTACACATGCAACTACACCTAATCCTACTATAATTATTATTGGTAAAATATCCAAATTTTTCACCTCCTTATAATCATAATCTCACATTTTAAGATAGATATTAATTAATATCAGAAACAATGTTACATACTGCACCTCTTGTGAAAATAACAAAACGCTAAACTTGTACAATACATTCCAAAAAAAATGTTTAATTATGCAAATAATAATTATCACATTTTTATATCATTCACCATCCATTTTTTTTTAAGTTTCACATTTCTAACACAATTCATATTTAAAATAGTACCATAAAAATTGGTCAAAACTAGAAGGTTAGTTTAGATAACTAAATGGTTGGTAAGTAAATTTATGCATCTAAAATTTTTTCAAATAATAATTTGGAAATTAAAATCAAAAAATAATTATATCATAGATTATAATTTCATCATAAAAAGAAAAAAGTGATATAAATGTCTAAGAATCGTTTAGGAATGCAATCGTTGTTAAATAGTATCGATATAAATCAGCTTGAATTAAATGAAGCTTTTAATTATAGGGATGAATTATTAGCTGATAAAAAAGTTGAAAATATCGGCACTGTAGATACAAATGGTATAATCCAATACATAAATCCTGCATTAAATCTTTTATTAAATTTCAATTCTAATGATATTGAAGGTAAATCCATTTTCGAGATTATTAAATACTTTATTCATCCTAACGATCAAGAACATACCAAATTAGCAATAATTAAATGTATTAAAACACCTTCATCCGAAAAAATTCAATCAAGGATAAAGAATAAGGATGGAATATATTTATGGATAGAATTCATTTTATACCCAATATTAGGTGATAATGATAATGTTAATGGATTATTCTACGGTACTCATGACATTACTGAAAAAAAATTACAGGAGAAGGAGAAACTTATTAGTCAGGAACATTTTAAGAACATATTCTATCAATCACCTATAGCAACAGCCATAATATCAATGGATAAGAAAATCATAAATGTTAATCAACAATTCTGCCTATTAACTGGATATTCACAAGAAGATTTTCAATCATCGAGCATCCTAGACATAATACATCCAGAAGATATCTTAAATAACAAAGAAAATATGAAAAATTTAATTAATGGACATATAAAACAACATCAAGCAGAAAAACGTTATATCCATAATAATGGTAAGATAATATGGGTTAAGGTTGCTTTAAAATTAATACATGATAAGCTCGGGCATCCAATCCATTTTATATGCTCAATACAAGAAATAAATAGAAAAACAAGGCCATGACGCAAATGAAAACATAATAAAAAAAAATGAAGAAATCTACAAGGAAATCATAAAATCTCCTTAAATAAAAAATCCAATCTAAATTTTATATTCACCAATAGAATATAAAATGTCATTTTTGTTAGTCAAATTTAATATAGTATAACATAAAACTTATCGAAAATTAATTTTTGGTGGGGGAATTGTGAGTTATGAGTAATGAAAATATAATGGATGATGGTAACCTTGAAATTATAAAAGAAATGGTTAAAAAATTAGACGCCATAAGTAATGAAAACAGGCTTAAAATATTATTAATTATTGCAAAGGAAAGCAGTAAACCACCAGAATTAAGAAGACCAACATATGTACGATCAATAGCAAATCACTTAAAGGAAGATTATGGAATATCCATGAGCTTAACTGGTATCACTAAAAACCATTTAACACGTTTAATCAATGCGGGATTTATAAAAAAAGAACCGGGATTATATAATGACATGCCAGTAAAAAATTATGTATTAGTGCCTGAAGCATTCGAAGCACTAAATATAGATATAAATAAGATTAGTAATCAAATTTCCAAATTCAAAGAAGAAATATCAACATACAAAAAACAGTGATAAAAGTTCAAGGCAGAGAAGATGATGGTAAAATAATTCCATCAGGAAAATTAATAATATACTGAAAGCTGAATAATTTATAAATCATTATAATCTTTTTTTATGGAATATTAAATGATAAACACTCAAAATCTAATTCTACCTATCATTTTATAGTCGAAAATAATTCTTAAATTTTTAATACTTTTTTTATATGATTAGTTCTCTTATGCTCCCTTAATCAAAATTAATAAGTGATCATTAAGAATCCTTCTTCATGAAAAGTATTTACAAGATGGGAATACGTTATAAACTAAGAAAAATGGAAGCCCCTCAAAGAGGCGTTGATTTAGCAGAATCACTACAAGAACTATTAGAAATTCCTAATTTAAAAGAAATACTGCAGCATTGAAATATGAAGGCAATTTTTAACTGTAGGTGACACGTCAGGTTTAGTAGAAATTTTGGAATGTGAAATGTATTATTTTTATTCCTGCATATCAGATCAAGCTCAATACACATGTCCAATTGATTCTCCAAACATGAAAGAATGTTGGTAACAGCTTGCAGAGATAATCCATATTCTTGCAAAGTTAAATTCCAAATGGCTAATATTAGATCAAACTGACGATTATTTAATATCATAAGTTACCTCACGCACCATTTTTAATTTAAGGTGCGATCAAAATGAGATATGGAAAGCTTTTTGTAAGATATAATCTTAGAAACGGTTGGTGGAGTTAAAATCTAGTATCATCCATTCTTCTATTAGGGGCCTTTGAAAATCCATTGTAAACCATATCGATCATAAAATTGTCCATATATTCCAAATGGCATATCATGCAAGTCTTGAAACCGATCTTTTTCTGCTCCATCTTTAAGTTTATCAAAAACCCTTTTCAACTCGTTAAACGTCTCACCAATGACAAATATAGCGTATGTATTACCTTGTTTTGGTTCAAAGTCCGGAGAAGCCATCCAATCAGTCGCTGATATCTCAATAGCACCACTCTTAAGATGAGCATTGATAATCCTATTATACTTCTCTGGTGAAAATTGGGCCTTCATGGGCGTATCGCCAAGCTTAGTAAGAGTTAAATCTCCACCAAGACATTTTTGATAAAAAGTCATTGCTTCAGCGCAATTTCCATCAAACAAAAGAAACGGAGTACAACTCAACATTCTTTAATCACCATCATCTCACCCCACAATCAAGTTGGGTTGTTTTTCCACCGAAGAATATGGCGCCACCTGCTCCTGCAATGTTAGATTTGAAAATGCTTCCGGTGACGTTTAAAGAGCCTAAATTATTACTGTAAATTGCCCCACCAGCTCCTGCACTGTTATTGTTAAATGAGCTGTCTGTTACTTTGAGATTACACTTATTATCACCATTGTTTACAATGGCTCCACCTAAACCGGCAGTGTTATTATTGAATTTAGAGCCCGTTACATTGAAATTAACAGCATTAGAGTAGATGGCACCTCCGATTGCCATAATATTATTATAAATTGGCTTCACTGGTTCTGAATTACTTCCACTTAGGAAACCTACGATTGAGTGGACGACGCTAACCACGCTTTGCAGGTTTTTAAAAGTTTTGCTGAAATCAAAATCTCCACCGCCTACAATTTTATCTCCAAATCCAAGAACTGCATCTGCAACTTTCCAACCATCTAATGGGTTGGCAGTAGTATTTGGACTTGCATAAGTAACTGTTTGTAAAGGTTTTCCATTTTGATCAACCGCGGTTACATTATTATAGTTAAAGGTGCTGTTTAACACATTGAGAGTACCATTGCTATTATAATATATTCCGCCACCATAGATGGCGGTGTTGTTGTTGAAGATACAGTTTATCAAATTAAGAACATTGGCATCGATTTTATAAAAGGCTCCTCCAACACCGCCATATAATTTATCTGGATATCCGTTTTCATCATAATGAAGGGAATATTGAGCCTTATTATTAGTGAAATTGCTTTTTATTACATTAACAATGCCATTATTGGAAGATAAAGCTCCTCCAACGAGAGCGGTATTATTAGTGAAATTACAATTTTCTATGTTCAGATCGCCAGATTGTTGGATTGCACCACCATAGCCACCTGTACCTCCTTCATTTCCGAGAATGCCTGGAGTTCCAAGTTTTCCAGCTTGGTCGCTTATGAAATTGCTGTCGTCTATGGTGAAGTTTTTGGTGCTGCTAACAGCGCCACCGGAGCCGGCGTCACCTGCTCTGCCACCATTAACTTTATTTGTTGAATAACCTCCATCACCTCCATTTCCAGCGATATTACTGGTGAAAGTGCTGTTTGTTAGTGTGAGGTATCCTTTATTATAAATGGCACCACCGTCACCTCCGGGACCGCCACCACCTGCGGTTTCACCATGCCATCCGAGGCCGCCGTCACCTCCATTTCCGGCTGTATTGTTTAAAAAGTTAGTAATTTTTAGATCTAAATTTCCTGTATTGTAAATAGCTCCACCGAAACCGCCAAAACCACCGAGATAACCACTTTCTGAGTAATATCCCCAATGTCCATTACCACCGTTACCTGCTTTGTTATTTGAAAGAGTTGTGTTGGTTAGAGTAAAATTCCCTGTATTGTAAATAGCTCCGCCAGAACCGCCGTTACCACCATACATATTATGTGTGCCGCTGCCTCCGTTTCCAGCTTGATTATCTTCAATTATGGAACCAGTTATGTTGAGTGCTCCGATATTGTAAATGGCACCCCCATTACCACCAATTCCACCGTTACCATGACGTACATTGTTTGAGGCCCCAGTACCGCCGTTTCCAGCTTGGTTATTTTTAATTATGGAATCAATGATTGTGAGGGTTCCTGTATTGTAAATGCCTCCTCCAGAACCGCCAGTACCACCATAACCGCTACCGTCAGCATCACCGCCATTTCCTGCTTTGTTATTTAATATTAGGGTGTTATTTATGGTGAGGGTTCCCATGTTATAAATAGCCCCGCCAGAATCACCGTTTATGCGTGGACTTCCTCCGTCATCCCAACCATTCACTGCTTGCCCGTTGGTAATAATTAACTCTGTTAAAGACACTATCGCAGCCTTAGGGATGATTATACATCTACCATTTCCGCTTCCATTGATTGTGGAATTATCAATGCCTATGAGATTAATGTTTTTATTGATATTCAGGTTTTCATAAAAAGTGCCGCTGTCTAAAATTAGCGTTGCATTAGACGTTGCATCATTTATAGCGGCTTGTATGGTGGTGTAATATTTATTTGTCATGTTATTATATGCGGCCCATCTTTGAAGAGGATTACCACTAACATTATTTGGGCTGTTTCCACTTACGCATTTTAGTTCATCAACCAATATTGCCTCGGTTGTATATTCCTCCACCATTAGTTACTGTTGCCTTGTTGTTGGTGACGTTAGATTTAATTAAAGTAATAAAGTTGTTTATCGGATTGTTAGGGCCTTCGAAGATTCCAGCACCATCTTTAGCAGAATTTTGTGTGATGTTGCATTTTGTAATTGTACAATTAGCTTCATTGTAGATTCCTCCTCCTCCTAAAATTGCTGTGTTGTTGGTGAGGTTGCAGTTATTTAGAGTTGCACTACCTATGTTGAAGATTGCTCCACCAAAATTATTTGTTTTAGAGTTTTGGATTATGGAATTAGTTATTGTAAAAGTACCACCATTACTGATTCCACCTCCTCCAGCTCTTGCGTTGTTGTTTTGGAATGTGGAATTAGTGATTTTGCATATACCGATATTGTAGATTCCTCCTCCATTCCAATTGATTGCTGTATTATTAGTAAAATTACAGTTATTGACTGTGCAAGAACTACCCTGATAATTGTAAATACTGCCACCATCATTTTTTGCAGTGTTATTTAAGAAGTTACAATTGTTTAAAGTGCAATTAGAATCATTAATGAAGATTCCACCACCTCTGGTTGCATTTCCATTTTGTATGGTGAATCCAGTAATAATAACTACACAACCGGGTTGTATTGTTAAAACATTACCAGCTCGCTGACCATCTATAAAAGTAGTATCAGGACCTGATCCGATGAGATTAATGTTTTTGTTGATTAGGAGGTTTTCCTGGTAAGTTCCGGGATCAACAGTGATAGTGTCGCCACTTTGTGCATTGTTTATGGCAGATTGAATTGTAGAGTAGCTTTCCCCAGTCTGATTGTTTCGGGGATCAGGAACATTATTATCCTTTTGATCGGTACTTGAGATTTCCTTTGCAGCAGTATTATTATCCCCTGTAAATGTTGAGTTTACTATATGTGTTGTGTTGTTATCCGCTGCAGCAGACGTGTTTAAAGCAATGCAAACTAAACATAAAAATATAAAAGTGATTATAGACCTTTTTAAAATCTTGTTAAAAAATTTCCCCTTCATTTTTTATCCCCCCATATCGTTAAACATTAATATTTAAATAAAATATTTAATTATAATCAAATATTAACGCTGTAACAATCCATCCTTCCCTGAACTGCAGAAAACCTCATCCAATACTCTTTTTTGGAAACCAGGGTTTATCAGTGATTCTTTTTCGTAAAATTAATTATTTACATGATTTGATAAAAAAACTTTCTATCTAATGATGAGTTTCTCATGTAACACTAAATTCACGGCAGCATATTTACCTTTTCACACTATTCTAGTATTTTAACTTTCTGTGTAGATGAGGTCTTTTCAATCTAATGGATCATCAGCCTAAATGAATGATAATACTTTATAAATAAATTTAAAATATTAGATTTAGATCATCAAATTATAAATTAGACTATTATTAAATTATTTACTAATTCTTTATGGCTTAACGAACATTAAATGTACTCGATGGGAAAATAGTAGAACAATGAAAACCTTAGATTGTTAATATAAGATTGGACTCGCAACCATTAATTATGATTCACTAGAATAATTCACGTAAATAAAAAAGCAATTATAAAAGGAGTATTTAAAATGAAATCAATTTGGAAAAATATTAAACATCAAAACGGATTAATCTTATCTATTATTTTTGCCATCATCCTTACAGTCTATTTAGATTTCACTTATTTAAGATACATGTTCGTGGAACGATTAATCGTTAATGTATTAATATGGGTAGTTTTCATATCTATTTTCTGGATATTGTATATAAACAAACGATTATAAGTAGAGCTACCTTTACAATTCTCTAATTTTTTTTAGTCACTCTTTAAAGAGTACCTTTAATATATGTTGTAAAAAGTTATTCCATTTGATTAAATATGTATAAATTATTTTTTTTATTTTTAACTGCAATTGATTTGCTTATCTGTATCTATCCTCTGAAGGTTGAGAATGGGTCAAGTACGGAGATGACAGTACTTATAAATGAATTTGATAGAATCTACTCTGGCCGTGGATTTGTGTTCATTCATCATTTGGATTGTTAATGTAAAATTTTGCATTTAAATATATGATTAAAATTTTTATATTATTAAAAAAAATTTATTGCTAAATTTTTGGTGTTTTATGGTATGGTTAAGCCGAATGGTTCTTTTTTTAGGTTATGCATAAAGACTTTGACCATAATTTTATTTTCTATAGAGATCGCGTTAACTGAGTCACTTCTCAGTGGAGGTATAAATAAAGCCTGAGTGTTGTCAACCACTAGTATGAAGTGATTATCAATGTCCATTATATTAGCTATCTCTAATTCATCATCATCTATAATGTCTTTTGTGCATTCCAAATTTTTCATTTCAGCTTTATGGATGACTGTTATTGTAACATTCTTTGTGTTATACCCCTGTTCGAGTTCATTTTGTAACTCTTTGTTATCAGATATGATTATTAGCTGGGTTTCTATGCTTTTGTTTAAAACCATTTTTATATAATTGAGATTTTTTTCAGAAGTTACACAGTAAATGGATTCTTTGGCGTTCGTGATCATGTCGCGGATTTTGAACTCAAAGCTAGGATCACCATAAATAAACCATAGAGGCTGGGTTGACTTGTCTACTAAATCATTATTTTCTAAATCATGGAACTGCTTTACAGCATCATTCTTGGCTGCATAGGTTCGTTCTACGAGCATTTCTAAAGCAATGTTTGGAGATATTGCTTGATATGTAATGGGTCTAGGGTTTGTAAGTATTATTAATCCTTTATCCTTCAACATTTTTAGTCGTTCATAAATTTGGGGCTTTGAAATATCGAGGAACTCTAGAAGTTCCTTTATTCCCGCGCTTTTCAATATCACTAATGCTGCATAAACCTTGGCTTCTGACTCGAGAAGTCCGAGAGATGTTAAGGACTTAATCAATGCTGTGGGTAATTCGATCATAGAATCATTCCTTTTTTTAAAAGTTGTTCTAATTTTATTTACTTTAACGAAACCTATTTATAGTTTGGCATATAATATTCTGATTGTTGTAAGATTATTTACAACGTTGAGGATAAAATCTTTAAATTGTTAAACTAACATTATCAGGAAATCATAAGTAGCAAATATCTGCGGAAATACTGTGATTATTCCAATGCCCGTTAATAATTTTGAAAAACTGGAGGTTTATAATTATGAAAATATTAGTGGTTTTTTATTCAAGAACAGGTAAAACCCGCAAAGTTGCTGAAGAATTAAGAAATAGTCTTGATTGTGACATTGAAGAATTAATTGATACAAAGAGCCGTTCAGGTCC
>Ga0187851_10002621_pt1 | contig 15715 bp, 13 predicted proteins | sample June2016WEW_6_10_FD_132997 | JGI IMG/M metagenome (GOLD analysis project Ga0187851, IMG submission 132997) | Peatland microbial communities from SPRUCE experiment site at the Marcell Experimental Forest, Minnesota, USA - June2016WEW_6_10 | ecosystem: Environmental > Terrestrial > Soil >...
ATTGGCAATATGATTTTTAAACCGAACGTTCCGAGCTTGATGACTGGACTTTTGAGCGTGTTCATAATTTTTAATGTGCGTTTGTTGATAGGATTAAACCAAAATTTTGTCCGGAAAATTGAAAGCGCCATCTGCACACTTTGCAAATGACTTTAAATCTGACAGCCAACCTGTTTCGATGGCGTGAATCTGATGCATCATATTTCAACAAAACCCCGCCATCCGTTCTTGCCGCAGCAACACATTGACCAGACGTGACAGCAGGTTTAATAGTGTTATTTTGCCCGAAATCCATATTTTGCCTAGCTACACAAATGTATGGTTTTTTAGCAGTACCCGGTCAGTCCGTTGATGTTCCAAGGAATTGGCAATCCCTCAAACAGTCTATGCCTCATCCTGACAATTATCGTCATTCTGTACCGGGTTCGAACCAATGGCTTTTGGGGCAATGTCCGGGCGGATGTTTTTCCGGGATTGCCAGATAAAGCCTGGGTTGTGAGACCCAACGTCGGCGGTTGATTGGCGTGGATCTGAAATCCAACACCAGCCCGGTCGGGCCGGGAGTGACGGAGCCGGAATTGAAGCGGCCGCGCCACATTTTTTCTGACCGGTGGGAAAGACAGTTGCCCGGCACATTTTTCTCCAGCATATTCAGAACACATTTATCCGCCATTGCATTTCATGGCCGGGCGGCGAAACCACGCATCATCATGCCCGCTTCAAACAAGACGGCAATTTGCAAAGCACCTTCCTTCACGGGGCCGGTGTTGAAGGAAGGCGCATGGGCGCTGCTGCTGATGATGGCGGTGGTGATGGTATATTGGCCGGCTCTGCACGGGGGTTTTGTGTGGGATGACGACTCGCATATCTCCGACAATCCGACGCTGCGATCGTTGAAAGGTTTGTGGGACATCTGGTTTCAGCCCGGGGCGACCTGCCAGTATTATCCATTGAGTTTCACCCTGTTTTGGGCGGGTTATCATTTCTGGGGGTTGAGCACATTGGGATATCATCTGCTGACGGTGTTGATGCATGGACTGGCGGCCGTGCTGTTGTGGCAGGTGCTCAAGCGGCTGGAGGTGCGTGCCGCCTGGCTGGCCGGGGCCATCTTCGCCCTGCATCCGGTAAACGTGATGAGCGTGGCGTGGATGACGGAACTGAAGAACACTTTGTCCGGAGTGCTGGTCCTGGGGGCGGCCTGGTCCTACCTGCGGTTTGCGGGTCTGGGGGTTTATGGAAAGACAACGGCGCAACCCGGGATCGACTGGCGTTTTGGCCTGGGGTCACTGGCACTTTTCCAACTGGCGATGTTTGCCAAGACAGCGGTGAGTTTTCTTCCGGCGACACTAGTATTATTGGTGTGGTGGAAGCGGGAGCGGATCGTCTGGCGCATGGTGTGGCCGTTGCTGGCCATGTTCGGGATTGCGGTGGGGATGGGATTGCTGACGTTGCACGTTGAGCACATCCATGGGGCTAGTGGCGATGAATTCCGAATGGGCTTGCTGGAAAGGGTGCTGGTTTCCGGCCGCTCTTTCTGGTTTTACCTGGGAAAACTTTTCTTTCCCTATCCGCTGACATTTATTTACGAACGATGGAAGATCGATGCCGGCGCCTGGTGGCAATATGTATTCCCGATGGCAACCGTGGGGATGTTGGGAGGATTGTGGTTTCTGCGGAAACGGATTGGCAAAGGGCCGTTTGTAGCGCTGCTGCATTTCTACATCACCACCTCCATGCTGGTGTTGATCCAGGTGCTTTACATGATGCGTTATTCGTTTGTATCGGACCACTGGCAGTATTTTGGCTGCATGAGCGTGTTTGCTCTGGCTGCGGCGGGGATCGCCGGGGCGCTAAATCGCCTGAGAATGTGGGCCCGGCCTTCGGGAGCAATAATGATAACGGGGTTGCTGCTGGCGCTGGCGGCGTTAAGCTGGCGGCAATGCGCGATGTATGCTGACGCAGAAACACTCCTGCAAACAACCATTCGCCGGAATCCCAATTGCCCGATGGCTTACTACAACCTGGGCCTGGTTTATTTCCAACAAGGACGGCTGGACGAAGCGATCGTACAGTACCAAAAAGTGCTGCAAATCAATCCCGTTGAAACCGATGCCCTCAACAATCTGGGCAGCGTCTTTCTCCAACAGGGGCGGCTGGACAAAGCGGTCGCGCATTACCAAAAAGCCCTCGCCATCAATCCCGATTCCGCCGAGACCCACTACGATCTTGCCAACGCCCTGTTCCAACAAGGGCGAACAGACGATGCCATGGCGCATTATCAAAAAGCCCTCGCCATCAATCCCGACTCCGCCATGGCCCACTACAACCTGGGCAATGCCTTTCTTCAACAGGGACGGCTGGACGAAGCGATGGCGCAATACCAGAAGGCGCTGACCATCAATCCTGATTATGCCGAAGCCCACAACAACCTGGGCAACGTTCTTATCCACCAGGAACAAGTGGACGAAGCAGTCGCGCATTTCCAAAAGGCGCTGGCCATCAAGCCCGACTACGCCGATGCCCACAATAATCTGGGCAGCGCCTTTCTCCAACAGGGACGGCTGGACGAAGCGGTCGCGCATTACCAAAAGGCACTGGCCATCAAACCCGACGACGCCGACATCCACGACCATCTTGGCAATGCCCTGATCCAACAGGGACGAACGGCGGAAGCGCTATCGCATTACCAAAAGGCACTGGCCATCAAACCCGACGATCCTGATCTCCAAAACAAACTGGCCTGGTTGCTGGCGACCAGCCCGCAGGCTTCATTGCGAAACGGCAACCAGGCCATCGAACTCGCCCAACGGGCAAATCAGCTTACCGGTGGAGACAATCCGGTCACCCTCTGCACGCTGGCGGCGGCCTGCGCCGAGGCGGGGCAGTTTCCTGAAGCGGTGGCAACCGCGCAACGCGCCCTGCCATTGGCCGAGGCGCAGTCAAACCAGGCACTGGCCGATGATATTCGATCGGAGTTGAAGCTCTATCAGGCCCGCACCCCGTTCCATACCCCGGAACCAACCGCTGCCGCCCACGCATCCCCGTAATTTACAGCCAAGGCAAAATCACGTGGGGAAGGCCCGGCGTTGTCCCCAAATTGGATCTTGGGTCATGCGGCCTTGGAAGAACGGAATTTCAGCGCCGCTTCGGTGCGGGAGCGAACATGCAGTTTATCGTAAACATGCCGGAGGTGCCAGCGGACGGTTCCGTCGCTGATCCCCACGCGGTGGGCAATTTCCTTGTTGGGAAAACCCTGGGCCAGCAGTTCGAGAATCTCTTGCTCGCGCGGCGAGAGTCCTTCCACATTCGCCGCTGCCGCCGGTGGTTCCTGGAAGGAGTCGATGACCTTGCGCGCGATGTCCCGCGACATGGGTGCTCCACCCTGCCGGACTTCCCGGACGGCGGAAATAAGTTCTTCCGGCGTGCAACGCTTCAACAGGTAACCGCACGCCCCGGCCCGCAACGCCTTGAAAATCCTTTCCGTGTCCTCGTACACGGTCACCATGATGATATGAAGCGAGGGCATCATCCGTTTCAGCTGGGCGGTACATTCGATGCCCGACATTTTCGGCAATTGAATGTCCATCAGCACGATTTCGGGCTGATGCCGCGGAATGGACTCCAGGGCTTCCTCCGCCGTCCGGCAGGCGCACACACAATTGCACTCCGGATCCGCATGGACAAATTCCATGAGGCTTTCACGGATGGTTTTGTTGTCCTCAACGATGGCAATTCGGGTCATAAATCATGATTTTGCCGGCACATGGAACCGCACGGTGGTGCCCTGCCCGGCCTCGCCTGCAATTTCAAACCGTCCGCCCAGTTTTTCAATGCGCGACCGCATGTTGTTCACGCCGTCCATTTCCTCGGTGCGGGCATTCGACGGCAGTCCACGTCCGTTGTCGGCGATGAACAGACGCAGTTCGCCCTGCTTCACCTGGATGCCCAACCTGACCTCGGTGGCTCCGGAGTGGCGCACAACATTGGTGAGCGCCTCCTTGAAAACGAGAAACAATTGATGCCGATGCCGCGAATCCACCGCCAGTTCGGCCGAGACCGGCGGGCCTTCGAGCCGCCAGGTGACGTTCGCCAGGCTCAGGAAACGCTCAGCGTAAAGGCAGAAATAACTGACGAGCGAGGCCAGCGAATCGTGGGCCGGATTCATCGCCCAAACAATTTCATCCAGCGCGGTGACCATCTCCCGCGCTTTGCCGCCCATCTGATCAAGATACAGGCTTCGCTTTTCGTCAGGAGCGGATGCAGATTTTGCCCGCGCGGCCAGCATGCCGATTTCCGTGATGCCCGAGCCGAGTTCATCGTGCAGGTCGTGGGCAATGCGGGTGCGTTCCTGTTCCATTTCCCGCTGGTGTTCGACGCGCTGGCGGTTCTGGATCTGGGTTTCCACCTCGGCGGTGCGCTTCTCGACCTGCCGGTGAAGCTGGGTGATCCACAGCAACATGCCGGCCAGCACGCAGGCCAGCACACCGACGGTCACCAGCAGCTTTTGCAGGGTCCACCAGGAAGGCGTGGCCAGTACTTTGATGTCTGCCGGCGAGTTGAGCAGCAAATCAAAGGTGGCAACATCCTCGGACAGGCCCCGGTTTCCACCTTGGTCCGCATATACCCCGGTCAATTCGAGCCGGCTGCCGGGGCGAAGCTGCCGCACCGATTCATCCGGCGTGTTTAATCGCGCCAGATACCGCCACGGCCCGGTCTGCACTTCCAATACCTGGTTCGTTTGGGTCCACCGGACATTCGCCAGCAATGCCTCCACCTGCACCCGGGTCGAGTCGTTGTCCGCCCGGATCAAATTGTCCGCCGACAATTTCTTGGGTTTCGGCAGCGGGGACTGGCCGGTCTTGCGCGCCCACGCCTCGCACAAGACAGGCGCGGCATCGCTCAACTCCGGAAACCCGGCTACTTCCACCTGGTCGCCGGCCACCAATCCGAGAGGTTCCCGGGCCAGGAAACGCACGCCGTTGGTGCCGTCCATCATGAAATATTCCAATCCATGCACGTGGACAACCTGTCCTGACACCTTCACCCGCTGAAACGCGTTGGCCTGGGAGTCAAACAGCATCAGTTCCGCCGCCGATTTTTGGGGAACCGAGAACAAATCCGTCGGTGCTGGCTGGTCAATAATGAGATCATTGACAAACATCCGGATCACCCCCCGGCGCACCTGCCCGGCGGTGTCCCAAGCGACAAACAGACATCCACGCAGGCTGACGAGGGCATTTTCAAGATGTTCCAGCGATCCGGAATTTCCGCCGAACAAACGGAAATCCACCTGGAGCGTGCCTGCTTGCGTGCGCAGCCGGATGGACGTCCAACCGATCGGATGGCTCGTTAAAACGGAAACAACCACACCTTTTAATTCCACCCACTGATCGTCAAGACTGCCGTTCATCAACTGGTCCCAAGCCGGCTGGATCGGCTCGGGCAGATTGCCCAGTCCCAGGATGTCCACTCCGCGCGCCCTCACAATCGGGGCAAATGAACCCTTGTCCGTTTCGCCTTCAACCTTCAAATAACAGCCGACCTGCGGCAACTCGGTAATAATGGTGGAATCCACCACCACATAAACCGCGCGGGTGGCATCCTGGACGATGAAGGCGGGACGATTGGACACGACGCAAACGACCACACCCTGGATTTTTACGGGATATCCGCGTTGGGCTTCCTCGCGCTTCATCTGATTGATTTCAGCCGCGGTCGTCAGCACGGACAGCGCGACTGAGTTGGTATTCGCACTGCTGGCCGTTTTTTCATCAAACGCAGTGCCGATCAACTCGATTTCCCTGCGGTCCGGCACCAGCAGGACACCGGGGACCTTCTGCCCGGTGGTGGTGAAGGCGCTCTGACAAAAGCCCATCGCGCGAATCCGCCGGTTCAACAATGTGGCAGCGGACAAATCGGAAGCATCCGCCACCTCCACGCGCATGCGCCCGGCCATGGCAACCAGTTCCAGATCCAGCAAACCATCCGGTTGTTCGGTCGCCGACGTCACCTCCCCCTCCACTTCCGCCCAGGAATCTTCGTCGCCCTCGCGCAGGATCTGGCCGATGGCCAGCCAGCGCATGTCCGGGAACGCCTCCCGTCCAATCACCTCCAGCCGCAACGGTACGCCGGGATTTCCCGCGGGTTCGCCCGGACTGATTTTTATTTCGGCTCCTCTCCGGGTGATCGTGCCGCTTCCTTCCAATCGCACCCGCTGGCCCGGTTGCACCCGTTGGCCGGGCAAATCAAATTCCAACTCGACCGCCCCGGACTCGTCGTGCAACACCAGCTTTTCCCGGGCCGGGCTGACCCACCAGACAGTGCCCTCCAGACGGAATGAATGGCTGGCCACGGGTTGCTGTGAGCTGAAGCGGCGCAACTGCGCAATGCTGTTGAGCACGGAAGGAGGAACCCACGCCGGCTCCTGCCCCAAGGCGGCAGGTCCCGACATCGTCAGGAACACCCCAACCAGCAGGCTGACACAGGCTGCCGCCCGCCACCGGAGGGCAAGATTAATCGCGTGCATCGAGGTATGATAAACGATCGCCGCAGCTTTTTGAACTAATTAAAAAATCCGCTCTTGCCAGGACTGGACCTGGAAGCAGCCTGGGCAATTTTCAAGTCTGCCCGGCGCGACCGGGAAAAGGAAGAGCGAGCCCGACCTGGCGCTCGCTTTCCCCTAACCCTTATCAACACCTCCTGTTAAAATTCTTACCTTTGGCTGGCGCGGTGAAGTCCTGCCAGCATTTCAACTCACATTGATACCGCCATAATATCTGCAAACCAGGATTTTCCCAGCTGGACAAATGTATGGTATTCGCCACCTTGCCTTCCGGCGTTGGCCGGACAAAATAGCGGGGTATGTTTGCCAGACTTCAAACCAGGACACGCTCCATCAGACAATTCGTCCGTATCAGCACACGCATTCTCGCCCTGACACTCGGCGCCGGCCTGGCTGCCGCGCAAACGAATTTCCCGGCCGGCCCGGCGCCGGCGCCCGGATTCACCAACCCGCAGTTGATTGAAACCTGGGGTTGGATCGCCGCCCATCAGGAGGAGGTTGCCGGCATCACGATCAACCGGTCTGAACTCGACTCCTGGTTGAAAGGTTTTTCCGCCGGCGTTCACGGACAGGCATCCCCCTGCAATCTGGCGACGGCCGCCCCGGACCTCGACCGTCTTTGCCGGGCCCGGCGGGCGAAGCTCGTGCGCACCGTTGAGAAAACAAACGAGGCCGCAGCCAGGAAGTTCTTCAATGAACTGAAGCAGAACACGAACGTCCTCATGTTGCCCGGCGGTGTGCGCTGCGAAATCATCAAACCCGGCAGCGGTCTGCGTCCGAAGCCGCAGCAGACGATGAACGTGCATTACACCGCGCATCTGCTGGACGGCACGGAATTCTTCCAGTTCGGGCCATCTGAAATGATTCTCGTCACCAATCACGCGCCGTTTCCAGACTGGGTGGCCGGGATGCAAAAAATCGGCAAGGGTGGAACCCTCAAATTTTACGTGCCGCCGCCGCTTCACGAAAAGGAGGCTGTCAAATGGGGCATTGCGCCGGGGTCGGTCATGGTTTTTGAAGCCGAATTGTTGGACATCCAAGACACCGATCCGCAAAGCCTGGCGGACGCGCTCGTTCCACCCGCACCGGAGCTGGAAATGCCGGCGTCCGGATTTACCGATGCCCAGCTTTTTGAAACATGGGGCTGGAGCGTCGCCCAGAGGACGCGCGCGGCAAAATTCAGACTGGATGAGGAAGAACTGGCCGCACTGGCCGGCGGATTGGAACTGGGCATCAAAGGGAAACCTTGCCGGTGTGATCTGCAATCCATTGCCCCAGCGGTCGAGAGTTTTGTCAACAGCCATCGAAAGCAGGCAGCACTTGACTTCAAGCAAAAGCAATTGTCCGACATGGAAAATCTATTTGCCGAATTGAGGAAAAACACGAACGTCGTCGAGCAACCGGACGGCCTTCGCTATGAAATCCTCCAGCCGGGCAATGGCCCGCATCCGAAGCCGGACCAATTTGTGAAGGTGAATTATGTGGGCCGGTTCATCGACGGCAGGATATTCGACCGCACCGACCCTTCCCTCGGTTCGCTCGACATCAAGGTGGGCACGGTCTTTCCCGGCTGGAACGAGGGTGTGCAAAAGATCGGCAAAGGCGGCAAAATCAAGCTCTACATTCAGCCTTCGCTCGGTTGTGGAGACAACACGGCCGGCGGCATTCCGCCCTATTCGACGTTGATTTACGAAATTGAACTGCTTGATATCATGGACACCTTGGATACGGCCCCGCCACCGCCAAAAGAGAATTGAGGCCGGCCATCAAGCGGGCGGTCAATCTCCCGCTTCGGCTGAGGCAATAATCTCGGCGACTTTTTTCCGGTCTTCGGGCAGAAGGTTGGTGGTGGTATCGAAATAAAGTTTGGCCGCCGGTAAATCCTCAATGATCCAGTTGTGGAGCACGTCGGCGATGGTTTCCGAGCGTAATTGGTCATCGTTGATGGATTCCGCCCAACCAAGCGCAACGTCGGCTTTGACAAAACTCGCCCCCGCCACGGCGGCCACGCCTTCGTCATAATCAGGTGAAGCATCGCGATTGTTGATCCAGTCCGCGACAGCCTCGGGATCCAGACGGGCCCAGCTTTGTAACGCCTGGCCGATCATCGAACCGCGTTCGCCCCCGGGCGGAAGCTCCGCCAGAAATTGTGTCAGCGCGGCGGGATCCGCCTGTGCCCAGCCCCCGATGATGCCGTGCAATGCCTCGTTGCGCGCAACCGGATCGGTGAGCGCGGCGGCGGCTTCTGCGGCCTGCTCGGGTTGGAGCGCAGCCCAGCTCGAATATGCCTCGGCTGCCCAGATGGAACGGTTGACTTCACTGTCGGCGCCGGTAACGAATTGAATGGCAGCGGAGAAATCCCCGGCGTCATAAAACGCGTTAATGATCGAATTGCCATAACCCGCGGCACCGGCGGGATCGTCGGCGCAGATTTTTTGGGCGACGCGCAAGGCTTCATCGGGGTTTGCCATGGCGCCGCTGAACACGGCGGCGATCGCTGCGGACCGATCACTTGCGTCCGTGTGCGCGAGCGCCCAATCAACGGCATCTTCCGTTGCCGCGCTGCCCCAGCCGCGCAACGACGCATGCAGCAGGGTGTCGCGCAATATCAAATTTTTTTCCGCCTGCGCCAGGGCCAGCGCGCGTTGCGGATCCGTGGCGGCCAGCGCTTCCAGCAGCGCGGCCATGGTTTTGTTGCGGGCAACCGTGCCCGGTCGGGAGTTGAGCCGCTGCCATTGTGCCTCGTCCCAACGGTTCGTGCCGGAAGCCGGCTTCACGAGGCCGGCTGGAGCCGGTTTCGCTGCCGTTGCGGGTGCCGGCTGTTCGCTGAAGACCAAAGACCGTGCGGTTGGCAGCGTTTCCGGTTGAGCGGATTGATGGCCCGAAGGGACTGAAAACCTGCCGGCGAGGAAACAGACCGCGCAGAGCGGCAGGGTGATAAACACCATCCGCATCGCCAAACGGCGCCTGGCCGTGATTTCAACGCTCATGTCCAATATTTAAAAATGGGAACGCAGCGAACCGCGTTCCCATTCTGTCATTCAGTAACCTAACCTCAAAGCTGATTAATTCTGCATCGTGCAGTTTGAGAGCGAGCAATTGGTGAGCACGTCCGCATGCTTGTTGCTGTAGCTGTGGCAGGTTGTGAGATGGCAATTCCCGACGTTGCCGTTCTGAGTGAATCCACAGCCGGTGGTACCGGAATTGTTATGAGCAATGCAACTAGTAAGCGAGTGGGCAAGGTTCATGCCGGAGCTGCCCATCTTGAAACCGTTGCCGTTGCCTTCCGACAGCTTTCCATTGCTGTAAGCCTGGCAACTGGTGAAGGTGACCGCCGCCCCGGCCTCCCAGAGGTCGAACCCGTCATCCGCATTGCCTTCCGAAATACAATTGACAAATTTATTGCCGGAACTGGAGCTGAACTTGCAGCCAAAACCGTCAGCGTTCTGCCCGTCAGTCGCGGTGTCCACATTGTTGTACGCCTGGCAATACTGGATGGTATTGTTCGCCGAGCCGCTGCCCTGGATCATGATGCCTGTATCCGCATTGCCGTAGGCGTTGCAGGAGTTGATGACGCAACCGGAGCGGTTGTAGATGTAGATGCCAGGATGGTTCACACCGGTCACGGAAATTTGGTTCAGCCGGACGTTGTTGCCGTTGGGAACCATGCCGTTGCCCGCGTTGTTGAAATTGAACGTTGCCGGACCGGTCACGGTGACACCGGCCGGAATGAGGCATTGGCGGGTGACGCTGTAGGTGCCAGACACATTAACCGTGGCGCCGGACTTCGCGTTTTGGATGGTATCGATGATGTCGGCCTGGGCCATTAAACTGCCCGCCAGAACGATTGTCGCCGCCAGACTGCTATACTTGCATTTTAACATACTGTATCTCCTGTCGTTTCTTTGTTGTTGTTTGTTTTCGCTTTTCATCCTGCCCCGAATGGCAGGTAAAAAGTTCCCGATGATTTTTCCCGGAAAAATTGTGATTATTTTACGCCCGATTTCCGACGATACACCTGTTCGTTTTTCTGATCGTGTGGCTTGTGATGAGGAATTATGCCGGAATTTTCCAGACTGCCTAGCTGGGCAAATGTCCAGCTATACAAATGTGTGGCCGGCCGGCCGGTTATTCGGGGGTGGCCGAACGGAACTTGAGGACCGCCTCGGTGCGGGACCGGACATGCAGCTTGTTGTAAATATGCTGGAGATGCCAGCGCACGGTCCCGTGCTTCACCCCCAGCCGGTCGGCAATTTCCTTGCTCAGAAAACCCTGGGCCAGCAATTCAAGAATCTCATGCTCACGCGGCGAGAGTTCCTCCAGTTCGCCCGCCGTCTTCAACGGCTCCTGAAAATAGGCCATGACCTTGCGCGCAATGTCCCGCGACATCGGCGCCCCACCCTGCCGGACTTCCCGGATGGCGGAAATGAGTTCTTCCGGCGTGCACCGTTTCAACAGGTAACCGCACGCCCCGGCCCGCAATGCCCGAAAAATCCTTTCGGTGTCCTCATACACCGTCACCATGAGGATATGGAGCGCGGGGAGCAGTCGTTTGAGTTGGGCGGTGCATTCGATGCCTGACATTCCCGGCAATTGAATGTCCATCAGCACGATTTCAGGCCGGTGGCGGGGAATGGCCTCGAGCGCCTCCTCTGCCGTCCGGCAGGTGCACACACAACTGAACTCCGGGTCCGCCTGGATAAATTCCATGAAGCTTTCACGGATTGTTTTGTTGTCCTCCACGATGGCAATCCGTGTCATAAACTTTTACTTGGCCGGCCGGCGGAACCCCACGATGGTCCCTGTCCGGCCTCGCTCGTAATTCAAATCACCTGCCCGGTTATCAATGCGCAGTTGCATGTTGTCCACGCCCGCCCATCTTGTTCCAGTTCCGGCCATCTGCCTAGCCTCACAAATGCATGGGATGGCGCCGGAATAAAAAGGGGGATGCAGTGTAAGCCCAAGCCATTTTTTAAAAAGTGGTGCCCCGGCAAGGACTTGAACCTTGAACAAACAGATTAAGAGTCTGCTGCTCTACCAATTGAGCTACCGAGGCAACCAATACCGTGACGTGCCTTGTCGAACCGGCACCGAAACATTCTATTCCAGCCTGACAAAACGGCAAGCTCTATCCACGCGCCAGCCGGAAAACCGGGTTGGATTCCCCGTCAGGGGCAATCGGCATCTTGCCGGGGCGAGCGTCCTCGCGAGCCGGCCCGTCAATAGCCCCGCCCCGCCAGTTTTATCTGTCCATTGACATTTATGACTGGAATCGTCAGGCTGAAAACAACGAGGATTTTCCCCGATGAAAACAGAATTACAAATTCGAGCCGAGGACGCCGCCGAACGCTTTCATGGCGCCCGCAAACCGGTCATATTTGAATTTGCCGGACTTCCCAAAGCCGGCAAAACATCGACGTCGGTCGCGCTCCAGATTTTCTTGAAGCGGTGCGGATTCCGGGTTGAAATCATCAACGAACGGGCTTCCCCATTCCCGTTTCGGGACCAGGCGCATTCCAATTTCAATGTCTGGTCGGCTTGCCGCGTGGCGCCGCTTTACGCGGCTTGCAGCACGCTGGCGCAAATCCTGGATAAAACCCAAAACTCACCGGGATTGCATGGCCCGGACATATTGATTTTGGACCAGGGCCTGTTTGACGCCCTTTGCTGGCTCAGATTGATGGAGCATCTGGATCGGATTCGCCCGGAGGAACGCCAGGTGATCGAGAGCTTTCTGAGAATGGCGGATTGGCGCAGGCGGATTTCGGCGGTCTTCGTAATGACAGCATCACCCGAAGATGCGCTGCAGCGGGAAAAGGGACTGTTGCCGGTCGAGCGCCAGGAAGGCGCGATCATGAACAAAAGGGTTCTGAGCCGGATGTTAAACACGACCCGAAAGACAACCCAAAGTTTGAAGAAAGAATTCCGGATTTTCGAAATCGACACCTCAACCGAACGAAGGGGCGGGACCAGACAGATTGCCGAAGCCGTGGCGAATCTGGCGCTGAACGTCATCGAGGAACACCTTCGCGAGGATGTTCTCACATTGCCGGGAGAGGACGTCATCCGGATGTTTGCCGGCCGGAGATGCCTCATTTTTACGGAAACCGCCGCTCTGATTGGGTTGTTCGTCAAATCAGGCAATTTCAAACCCAGGGAAGAGGTGGAGGCGGACAATACCCTTGTTCAGGCGCTTTCCGTGGTTGTCGTCCGCGATAAAAGCGGCCGGGTGTTGCGTCTCCGGCGGAAGGAACGGACCGGGCAGAACCTTCCGAACGAAAAAATCGTCATCTGGACCGGCGGACCGGTGCGCAAGGAAGACCAAACCGGCGGCGACCCGGTTTTACAATGCGCCTTGAGAGAGATTCAAGACGGATTGCGGCTTGGTCTTGAGCCGCATGAACTGAAACTGCGGGGAGCTGTTTGTTCCGGCCGCGGCGTCGGGGAAACCCAACGCGCAGCCATCGTTTACGAATGGAAGGTCAAAACCGACGACGCTGCCTTCGCTTTGAGCGGTGGGGAATTTTTTGATGGCCGGGGCGCGGCGTTGAGTGGCAGCTTTGTGCCGCTCAAGGACCTGGCCCGGGACGTGGATGACGGAAAGCTTGCGGAAGAATGGTCGGTGGAAATCGTTCGCGAACTTCTGGCGAGGGATTACAAATTTTCGCCGCGGCTGTTTTGACGAAAGCGGCTTTACGCCGGCTTTGCCATCCGAAGCAGCAGGTCGTTCAACTCACGCATGCGCGGCGGCTTGTTGACCACGGCGTCCACGTCCGGAATCGTTTCGCCTTCTTCCTTCATGATCAGGCCCCAGCCCGTCATCATGATGATGGGCGTATTGGGAGACTCCGCCCTGATGGTTCGGGCCACGAGGCGGCCGTCAATATCCGGCATGCCCAGATCGGTTATGACCATTTCGTAAGGCTGGGATTCCTGTATGGCGGCTCGGAACATTTCCAACCCCTGTCGCCCGCCGGACGCAACCATCACCCGATGCTCGAATTGCCCGAGGCAAACCGTCATGAATTCCCGGACCTGCGGGTCGTCATCAATGAAAAGGATGTAGAGGGAGCGTTTCGGTTTGATTTGAGCCATGTTCCCACCCGCCTGACGGATGGTTTGCAGAACCGGCCGGGAAATCTCCGGCAGTTCACAATCGGCGACTACGGGTGACGCGTTCATTTTAGCGGTGATTGTTTCGTTACTATCGTTGCTTGATGGCAGCATTCTATTTCAGAAATGCCAAAACGTCGTTGGATTAGTGGCAAACTGCGGATTTTGAGGGGTGAACTGCACCCGATCAGGGACGGAATCTTTTGTCCAAAAGGCTGAATTCTCCCGCCTTCATCCGGGCGGGCCGGATCTCGGCGCGGCAAGAAAGGATAAAGGCTGAAACAGCATGGGCAAAGGGCGCAAGATTTAATCTCCAATTAACACTCATCAGCGCTGATAAGTGAAAATGAGCGGTTCTCTTTCTACTTCAGCCCTTTACACTGGCCTGCCGCGTAGCGCAGCATTACGTGGCCTGCCGCGTGAGGCCAAAGGCCTTTTACGCGGTCACTTCTCAATTCCGAGCAATTCCACCTCGAAGATCAATACGCTGTTGGGCGGAATTGCCGGGGTGGGACTCTGGTCGCCGTAGGCCAGCCTGGCCGGGATGAACAACTGCCATTTGTCGCCCACCTTCATCAGCTGCAAGGCCTCGGTCCATCCCGCGATGACACCGCCGACCGGAAAGCTGATGGGCTGGCCGCGCTGGATCGAGCTGTCAAATATCGTCCCGTCAATCAACTTGCCCTCGTAATGCACCTTCACCGTATCAGACAGCTTGGGAGTTTCGCCCATGCCGGACTGGATGACCTTGTATTGCAGACCGCTGGCCGTGGTGATGACACCGTCCTTCTTGGCATTCGCCGCGAGGAAGGCGGCGCCGGGGTCAGATGTTGCGCTGGGCGCGCTGACCGCGCTGGGTGTGCTGGGATTTGTTGGCATGGTTGCCTTGTCGTTTTTGGCGCCACAACCGGCGACCAGGCCGAGCGCAAGCGTCAGGATAAAAAATGATTTCATATGTTTGTTCAATCGCAGAATCGTTCTGCGACGCGCGAAGAATCCGCGAACCAGACCATCAGGTCAATTCCCATCTCTGACCCCGACCGGTAACCACGAAGGCACCAAGGCATCAATATGAAACAGAGTTTCTCTTTGTGTTCTTCGTGTCTTTGTGGTTAAAAAATGGCATGGACGACACGCCCAAGGATTTTGCCGCTGCCCTGAAAGCCGGCGGGCTGGATGAATTTTTCTCCGGCTGCACGGGTCCACACCGGCGGGAATATCTCAAATGGATTGGCGAGGCCAAACGGCCGGAGACCAGGACGAAGCGAATCACGCAAGCCGTGAAACTGCTTTCCGCCAAACAAGCTGAAGAAACCGCGCGTTCGAAGAAAAAGGCCCGAGCCAATTAACCGGTAACCACGAAGGCAGCAGAGCACCGGGATGAAACGAACCATGCTTTGGGTTCTCTTCCCAAACTGATGCCAACCGGAGATCGCAGAGGACACAGGGAAAAGCTTTCCCGCTGTGTCCTTCGTGACTTGGCGGTGAAAACGACGTTTGGCCGGGACTGAAGCACCGATTGGAGGTCCACCAACCTTCCCGCCAGAATCCTGCAATTTTAGAAACCGACCCGTCACCGTTTGGATTTGTTTACGCCTCGCCCCCCCAAGCCGGAACTACCTTAATAAGGGTAAATTTTGAGCATTGAACCCGCGCCGATCCAGCCGATGGTTAATCCTAAACCGCAGCACATCAAAAAATGAAAATAAAAAACGGGCTTCTACTGGGCATTTTGACCGCAATCTTCATTGCCTCCGCTGAAGCAAAACCGCTATTAACCACCAACACCCTGAGCTTTTCCGGGGCGAGTTGGAGTGATGGCGGCACTCTCGACGGCTATTTTACCATCGAATATAACGGTGGCACGCCAGACGCGGTGTTGTCCCTTGATGTAATCACGGGCAACGGCACCTCCGATGGCTTCATCGGTTTTAATTACATTTTCAACGTGGATGGCCAGGCAGACACGGTGGCCACCCCCGCTTCGGCGCCCTGGCAAACCCTGGGCGCCCCGCAAAATGATTAATTGGTGATTCCTTG
>Ga0187851_10002622_pt1 | contig 15714 bp, 15 predicted proteins | sample June2016WEW_6_10_FD_132997 | JGI IMG/M metagenome (GOLD analysis project Ga0187851, IMG submission 132997) | Peatland microbial communities from SPRUCE experiment site at the Marcell Experimental Forest, Minnesota, USA - June2016WEW_6_10 | ecosystem: Environmental > Terrestrial > Soil >...
CCCTTTTATAGCCATGATGAACGTACGTACAGAACAGCCCAGACATATCCTGGTCGTGGACGATGAACCGCTCATCCGCCAGTCCATCCAGTTGCTGCTGGAAGATGACGGCTATATCGTCGATGAGGCCGGCAGCGGCGACGAGGCGCTGGCCCTTTTTGAACCCGGCAAGTTCGACATGGTTTTCACCGACTACTTCATGCCGGAGATGAAAGGCGATCAACTGGCGGCGGCGATCAAAAAACGTTCACCCAAGCAGCCCGTCGTGATGATCACGGCCTTTCCTGATAAACTGACGTGTTCGGACTGTCCCCTGGGTGGCATTGATTCCTTCATCTGCAAACCGTTCGATCTTGAGACGCTGCGGACGGCCATCACCCGGTTCGCACGACGTTGAAAGGCGCAAGATGCGTGGCGAGTGGCGGGTGGCGAGTGGCGGAAACGCGAAGGCTGAACGCTAAACGCTAAATGCTGAAGTGAAAACTGAGGGTTCTTTGCGTCTTCCGCCGCCGCCCGAGGCTATTGTGGGACAGGGAATCCAGAGGTCAGATTCTTTCGGACCTCCGGTTTTGTGCCAAAATTCGCGTTAATTGGTGAAATTCGTGTCAAACCGTTTCTTCCGCCCTCGGAAAGCAGGTTGAAATGCTTCTGGTGTTTGGTCCCAAAACAGCGTATAATGCTGATCATGGACAAATCTTCCCTTCGCAAAATGTTTTCATCCCCGAATAAACCCGTTTTAGAAACGGCCCCGCCCGAGGCTGATCACGAGGATGCGGAGGTGCAATTCCGTCTGGGGTTGAAGTTTGCCAGCGGCACGGGAGCCGGGCCGGATTACGCGCAGGCGGTGGAATGGTATCGCAAGGCGGCGGAGCAAAATCATTTCCTGGCGCAATTCAATCTCGGAATGATGTATGCCTACGGACAGGGTGTCGCCCGGGATACCGTCCAATCCCGGATGTGGCTTGGCATGGCCGCGCATCAGGGCGATGCCGGAGCCCAATTTCATTTGGGGGACAATTGTCATCGTGCCAGTTTCAGGCAGATGCCGGCGGACGCCTCCGAATCCAGGATCGAAGCTTACAAGTGGTATCGTCTCGCCGCCGCGCAAGGTTACAAGGGTTCGGACGCGGCCTACTCGGCCCTGACTTTCAACATGACCCGGGCGGATGTTGCCGCTGGCAACCAGCGCATTGCCGCATTTGAGATTGGGAAACCAAAACCAGGCGGGTGACCCGCCTTCGCCAGGAGGCTTCGCCTCACGCGGTGGGAAACATCGAACATTCAACATCCAACGCCCAACATCGAATAGAAGGCAGAAGGAATAGAAGTCGGAATCCAGTGGTCGGAACGGGGAGTTTTCAGTGTTCTGTATCTGAATCTGCGTTCATTTGCGGAATCTTCCGCCTTAACACATTCCGGCGCGACAAGTGGCGGTTAAACCATTTCGTGTCTTTCGTGGTTAAAAACGGACGCCCCGGCGGTGCGTCCCAACCTACTGGTTGATGTGCACCACGGTCGCGGGCGGGAAGCCGTTGAAATATGTCGAGGACGCGTGGCTGTAGGCGCCGATTTGTTCGCTGTAAAGCAAATCGCCCAGTTCCAAATCGCCCGGCAGTTCCTCCGCCATCGAAACCACGTCCAGCGCGTCGCACGTCGGCCCGAACACCGAGCAGATCTGCGTCGGGCCGCGTTTGAACGATTTCAGGTGATAATGGCAATGGTCGAAGATGACGCCGGAGAAGGTGTGATAAACGCCGTCGTCGATATAGTAGCAGAGTTTGCCGTCGCGCACGGCCTTGCCGATGATCTTGGAAACTGCGGTGGCGGCGGTGGCGCAAAGGAACCGGCCCGGCTCGGCGAGGATCTGGATGTTTTTCGGGAAAAGCCGTTTAAGTTCGCGGTTAATGATGCTGGCCAGTTCGCGGAACGGTTTCACCGTGTCATCGTAGGGCGCCGGGAACCCGCCACCGATGTCGAGCAGGTTCATCCTGGCATAGCCGCGGTCTTTGGCTTCCTTGAAGATGTTGGCGGCGAGTTCAATGGCGGCGACGTAGTTTCCGAAATTTGTCGTCTGGCTGCCGACGTGAAAACTGAGGCCTTCCACGGTCAGCCCCAGCTTGTCCGCCGCGAGAATCAAATCCACCGCTTCGCCGGGCGAGGCGCCGAATTTCGACGACAACTCGACCATGGCGCCGGTGTTGGGCACCTTCAATCGCAACGCGAGCCCGGCCTGCGGGGCGTGCTTCTTGATCTTGCGGATTTCCTCGTAATTGTCGTAGGTGACCAGCGGTTTGTACTGGTTCAATTCCTGGAGCGTCTCGTTGGCCTTGGTGGGGTTGGCGTAGATGATCTTGTCCCAGATCCAGTCCTGCCGCTGCTTGTCCGGCAGGTCCTTGATGTATTCGTAAACAATGCGGAATTCCGGCATGGACGCCACGTCGAAGCTCGCGCCGGTATCGAACAGCGTCTTGACGATGGCGGGATCGGGGTTGGCCTTGACGGCGTAGTAGGCCTGGACGCGCGGCAGATATTTTTTGAACGTGGCGTAGTTGCGGCGCAATTCGTCGTGGTCCACCACGAACAGCGGCGTGCCGTGTTCCCGGGCCAGGCTTTTGAGCAGGCGGCGGTTGATCATTTCAGTCTCCGTCGGTGATCAGGAAGTTTTTGAACTGCCACGGATCGTCCCGGTCAATCTGTGGATTGTTGTGCCCGTTGAATGCGTTGGTGTAGTGCTTCAATGGCGTCCAGTCGGACGGTTTGGAAATCCATTTGCCGAGATACGGCCGGGAAATCTTCAGGATGTACTCGTGCGGCAGGTCGTCCGGCACGCAGACGCCTTTGGCCGGGTTCTCAATCATCCACATCGCCGCCGCGATGACCGAGATGGCCACCTGCATGGTGGTGGCGTTCTGGTGCGGCACCAGCCGGCGCGATTCGCCGATGCTCAGGTCGCTGCCCGTCCACCAGGCATTGTAGGCGTGGCCCATCAACAGCGCGCCGAGAATGTCGGAGCCGCTGATGATTTCGTCGTTGAGGATGCGCTGGTTCTTCGGAAGCTGGTAGTCGGAGCCGCGCAGTTCGTTCAGCGACGCGATGGCCACGTCGGCCGGACAATACGCGTAATGCACCGTGGGCCGGTAAATGGCCCGGCCGTTTTCCCGGACGGTGAGCCGGTCGGAAATGGTGAACGCCTCGCCGTGGCGCACGACCATGCCGTGAATGCAATAGTTGGGCACCCAGGACGAGACCCAGGTGTTCATGCCCATGCGGGCGAGGCAAATCTGGTTGCGCGGGCCTTCGGTGTGCTCGTAGGCCAGCGGCGGCAGCTCCTTCTCATGCGTGCCCCAGCCCATCTCGGCGGTGGTGGTGCCTTCCTCGCGGAAGCCCTCGACGCTCCAGGTGTTGACGAATTCGTTCACCTGTTTCGGCCGGTTGGTGATCTGGGTGTCGCGTTCGCTGCAATGTATCACCTTCACCCCGAGTTGCATCGCCAGGCGGTTGAATTTTTGTTCCGCGATGAGCTGCCGGATTTCGTCGGCGGCCTTGCCCGCGATCTTCCGGTCCTTGAGGGTGCGGTTGCCGATGTCAATGAGGCCCTGCTTGGTGAAATGCGAGATGAGGCCGGGATTCGCGCCGTGTTCGAGCACGGCCGTCGGGCCGGGTTTGGCCCATTTTGAAATCATGCGACGGATGTTCATGTGCCGCCAGTAGAGCGTCATCTTCTGCGGCGGCGCCCCCTGGGCGTTATCGTAGGGGTCCCATAATTCGACCGAGGTATTGATGTAAAGGATGCCGCGGTCGTGGCACCACTGGAGGATTTCGCAACAATCAATGTTCCAGGCCAGGTCAATCAGCAGGTCGCCGGCCGCCAGATATCTGCCCAGCAACGCGCCCATGTTCCCGCGCGTCACACGCTGGCGGGCGAACTTCACGCCGCGCTTCAGCCACGGCGCCAGCACGTCACGGCGATCCTCGAAATCCATGACGGTGATGTTGGCGCATGGCGTCTTGAGATGTTTGGCCAGGATGGGGAGGGCGCATTGCGCCACGGCTCCGTAACCGACGAACAGAATCTTATTTTTGAATTCCAACATGGTAAAATGTTTTAGCGCGGCACTTTGTCCGAATTTTTTTTGCGTTACAAGAATTTATTAAAAAAAGGACGACGGCGGAGCGCATTCGACATTGTCCTCGAAGTGCGGCTGTGTCGAAGGCCAGCCGCAGCGGCTTCGCAAGACCGGCCGGCTGGAATGCACCTGATGCGGCAAAGTATTTCAGCGTGCTGCGGCTGGTGCTTTGCACACAGCCGCGCTCCAGCTGCTGCGCTTGGGGACGGGCGCGCTCCGGGCCGGCCGCAAATCACTTAGCCGCGTCGCCGGAAACGATTTTGATGCTGATGATGCCCATGCGCTTGTCGGGACGATCCTGCGGGTGCGTGGGCGTGGTGCCGATTTTTTCCAGCACGTCGTCGCCTTTGATCAATTTGCCGAACGTGGTGTATTGACGGTCGAGAAACGTCGGGTCGCCATGACAGATGAAGAACTGGCTGCCGGCGGAATCGGGATGGTTGGAGCGCGCCATGGAAATGACGCCGCGAACGTGCGAGCGGTCATTGAACTCGGCCTTGATCTGGTAGCCGGGCCCGCCCGTGCCCCACTGGTTTTCCTTGCTCACGTCCTTCGTGAGCGGGTCGCCGCCCTGGATCATGAAGCCTTTGATGACGCGGTGAAAGCAGGTGCCGTCATAAAAGCCTTTTTTGACGAGCGTCTTGAAGTTTTCGACGGTCTTGGGCGCGACCTCGGGCCAGAATTCAACGACCATTTCGCCTTCGGTGGTGGTGATTTGGGCAACTTCGTTCATGGAATTTCGCGGGTTGGGGTTATTTGGTGTTTTCAGCGGGGATGATGGCCGCGGATTTGATGTAATCGAGGTTCGGGAAATCTTTTTTCAAATAGGTATTGCCTTCAGCCTGCACGCGTCCCTGATTCGGCCCGGAACCATACGGCGGGCCATCGCCATACTCGCTGTTGATCTTGTCCACCACGTCCATTCCCTCGATCACCCTGCCGAAAGGTGAGAAACCATGTCCATCGAGATTGACGTTGTCGCCGAAGTTGATGAACAACTGGGTGGTGCGGGTGTTGGGGCCGGCGGTGGCAAAGGTGATTGTGCCGCGCGTGTTGCTGCCCTTGACGGGATCATCGGCGATGTTCGCTGTGCGCCATTTCGCGGAGACGCCCGGGTCGCCGTGGATGCCGAACTGGCACATGAAACCGGGAACCACGCGGAAGAAGGCAACGTCCTTGAAATAGCCGGAACGAACGAGGTTGTAAAAGCGGTCCGCGCCATTGGGCGAAAGCGACCGGGTGACTTCGATGGTGAACTTCCCCTTGGTCGTGTCGAACCGGGCCTTGAAGGTATCGGGCGCCTTCGCGGTCAGTTTGGCGGGATCGGTGAAATCGGGCGCCGCGGCCGCAGGTTTCTCTTCCTTTTTGACATCTTCGGCCCGAACCATCGCGACGGCGGCGAACAATGCGAGCACACACAGCAAATGAATTGTTTTCATACACGCAAAATTTTCCAGACCCGCGGCCAAAAGTCACGCGCGGAATCGGACATTTCAATTCATCGGCGGCGGAAGTTTCCGGGTGTCCTTCTTTTCCTCGTGCGGCTCCTCATGCCTGTCTTCGTGCTTGTCCTCCTCTTTGTTCTCGCTCATCGCGCGCGTGATGAGGCTGGCGTGGTCGGCGCTGCCCGAGCGACGCAGCAGGAAAACCGTCAGACCGCCCACCACCGCCAGCAATGCCACGCCGATGGCCAAAACGAGTTTCCGGCCGGACCCGGAACTTTCGGGCGGTGGCGCCGCGGTGACATTGGTTTGAGCGGGAACGGCATTGGTGGGCATCATCGACTCCTCCTCCGGCGTTCGCGTTTCGTCCGTGATCGCGGGTGCGGACGTCGAGGGGGGCATCGGCGGCGGGGTGTTGACATTGGTCGTTGTCAGGGGCGTCGCGGTGATGTTGGAACGGGCGGGAACGGCGCTGGTTGGCGTCAAAGGCACCACCGCCGCCGGTTTCACCTTGTGGACAACTGCGGGTGCGGGCGCCGACGTTGCGGTGGTTGTCGGCGGGACGGCATCCGGGCTGGCGCTGGCGGGGACGCTCGAGGTTGCGCCGGCTGGCGCGTTGGTTTTGGGTTCGTCAGCCAGAGCCGTCAACATTCCGGCGGCAAAGATGACAGCGGAAATATTAATCCATGCTTTCATAAACGGGAATTTTCCAGACCCGCGGTCAAAAGTCACGGGCGGAATCAATCCTTTTTCGGCGAACTGTCGCCGGGGTTGTCACCGCCGGTCCGGGGAGCGTGGCGGAACAGGAAAACCGCCAGGCCAATCGCCGCTGCCAGCAGTGCCACACCGGCGGCCAAGGCGCCTTTATGGCCGGTCGGCGGACCATTTGGCGCCGGGCGGACGACGGTATTCGTTGTTACCGGCGCCGCCGCGGCAATTTTGGTTTGAGCAGGCACGGTTCCCGTTTCCATCAACAGCACCTCTTCCGGTGGTTTCACCTCGTTGGCAACCACGGGTTCGGGCGTTGAGGTGGTGACCGCCGGCGGCGGATTGGTCAGCACCGGTTTCGGCGCGGGCGGCGGTTTCGGCGCGGGCGGCGGCACATGGTTGGTGATGGTTGTGCCGACAATGATCAGCGGTGGAACACTGATTCGTGGCAAAGCCGGCGGCGCGGGCGCGTTCGTGGGCGCCGGGGCGGGTTCGGGCCAGGGCGGAAACTCCGGAAAACTCGCCGGCTGGGGCGGAAAACTCACCATGCAACCGGTGTATTGGCCGCGCTGCGAGCGCAACACGATGACGATGGGCAGTCGCGCCTTGTACCGTTCGCGTTGTCGCTGCTGAAAAACCTGGTTGATCCCGGTGTCGTAGGGTGTGCCGTGGATCTCGCCATAACCGTCACAGAATATCACCGCCGTCAGCCGCTCCGACCTTTGCACGATCTGGTTCAACACCGGCATCAGCGCTTCGAACCCGGTCTTTTTTGAATACCGCTGGCTGCCGGCAAAGGCGTTGATGGTCGCCGTGATTGTGGCCGCATTGTCCGGCCGCCAGCGTTGCAGCGGAAACTGCCCGGCATGCAAAACCTGGTCGAAGGTCCACACGCCAAGGCTGTCGCCGGAATGCAGCTGCCCGTTCGCATTGGTCGCCAGAACGTCGCTGAGCGCCTTTTGCGTCGCCGACAGGCGCGGCTTCATGTCCGATGAAGTGTCAAAAACGAGCAGAAAACGGCTGTCCACGTTCGGGGCCGCCGGCTGGGCCGGCGCCGCCGGAACCAGAAATAATCCGGCGAGCAGCGACGTGAAAAAGAATAAGCGGCGGGTCATTTGGTTTTGATGCGTTTGGGTCTTCATTTCAATTCGCGCTTGTGACTTCGGTTAAAGCGGTTCCGTTCCGCCCGGTTGTAATTTTGCAATTCATCCTGCAATTCCGTCAGCGCATTTTCTACCATGCGGATGAAATTCGCACAACTCGACGCCAGTCCGCCCAGGCCCGTGACCGTGTCGCGCTCGGCGATGTCATCCGTGACGGCCAGCACTTCCCCGTAGGCGCTGAACCGGTGCGCCGCGCGTTCAATCATGTCGTCGGCGGTCTGACCGGCGGACGAAAACAAGACCTCGACCGACGGATTCGATTCGGGCGGCGGCGTTCCCGCCGGGGCGCCGGAACCGTCAAAAAAAATTGTGACCGGCGTGCCCGTAGCGTCGTGGTAGCGCGTGAGCACATGAACCAGCTCCTCGCGCACGCGGGCCGAATGACGCGGCCGGCCGGGAGCCAGTTCCGGCCAGTTGTGCACCAGGCTGTAGCCGTCCACCAAGATGCGTGCCAGGGCCATGGACGGAAATTAGCCCAAAAAGCCCAAAGTCCAAAGCCTAAAGTCACGGGCCTGGCTGGCGGGATGTAAATTGACACTGTAATATGGTGCGCGGCTGTCCCCAGCGCAGCGGTGGGTAAACCCGGGAGTATTCCCCCGGTTTCACCGGCGTTTTTTTTGCTTCGGGCGTGCTGCACTTGAGACCGGCGCGCCCGGTTGGTGGCGGAACGTCCCAATACGGTGTTACTTTGCGCTCTGGCCGGCTTGACTTTGGACCTTGGACTTTGGACTTTGGACTTGAATGGCCGCCGGCGACAACATTTTTCAAAAATCCAATCGCGGCATTGCCGTGCTCGCGCTGGTGGTGTTTGCGCTCGACCAGATCACCAAATGGGTGGTGCTGCGCTCGCTCGCTTTGGATGACGAAAAGACGGTCATTCCCGGCTTCTTCAAACTGGTCCATTGGGGCAACACCGGCGCGGCGTGGAGCCTCTTCAGCGGCAACAACGCCGCGCTCGCCCTGGTGGCCCTGTTCGCGCTCATCGCGCTGTTTCTCACGCGCCACCACTTCAGCTCGCACACGCTCTCCGGCCAGATTGCCTTCGGGCTGATCTTTGGCGGCATCGCCGGCAATCTCGCCGACCGCCTGCTGCCCGGCCGCCACGCGGTCGTGGATTTTCTTTATTTTTACCTGCAACAACGCGGCGGACGCATCATTGATTTTCCCGCCTTCAACGTCGCCGACACCGCCATTTGCACCGGCGTGGGGCTGATTTTCCTCATCACCTGGAAAACCGAGCACGCGCCCAAGCCGGCGGCCAATTGATGCGCCATGTCCGAGCGCACGGAAAATTTCACCGTCGAAAAATCGCTCCCGTACGGGCGGATGGACACTTATTTGCGCGAAAAGTTTCCCGCCGCCTCGCGCGGCGCGTTGCAACGGCTGATGGAACAGGGCCACATCCTCGTCAATGGCCATACGGTCAAACCCACGCACAGCCCGCGCGCCGGCGAACAAATTGAAGTCCGTTGGCCGGAGGCAATGCCAGCCGAAGCCCGGCCGGAGGAAATCCCGCTCACCATTCTGTTTGAGGACCAATCGCTGCTCGTGCTGAACAAACCCGCCGGACTGGTCGTGCATCCCGGCGCCGGACACGAGGAACACACGCTCGTCAACGCCCTGCTCCATCACTGCCAGGGCTCGCTCAGCGGCATCGGCGGCGTCGCGCGGCCCGGCATCGTCCACCGGCTCGACAAGGACACCAGCGGCTGCCTCGTGGTGGCCAAAAACGACGAAACCCACATCGCGCTTTCCGCTCAATTCGCCAGACGGCACATCAAAAAAATTTACAACGCGATCGTGTGCGGCGAACTCGCGCGCGAAGCCGGCGAAATCCGCGTCGCCATCGCCCGGCATCCGTCACACCGCAAACGCATGGCGGCGCGCGACGACGATTCCGGCCGGGCGGCGCACACGAGCTACCGGGTGCTGGAAAAATTAAACTCGGCCACGTTCGTCGAGGTGCAAATCCACACCGGCCGCACGCATCAGGTCCGTGTGCATTTCCAATTTATCAGCCATCCGCTCGTCGGCGATGAAACCTACGGCGCGCGGCAGAATGTGCGGTTGAAGGAGTTGACGAACTACGCCGCGCCGCGGGTGATGCTGCACGCGCGCGAGCTGTCGTTTGTTCATCCGCGCACGGAGGAGGAACTGACGTTTGAAGCGCCCCTACCGGACGATTTCCGGGAGGCGTTGAAATTTTTGAGGGTTGACTAATTTGGTGGGGCCGGCTCTCCGGACCGGCTGCGGCGCGGTGGGGCACCACGCCCTGCCAAAGTTGATGATTGACGTTCAACTCCCAACCGCATCCCGAATGTGTCCCCCCGCGATTTATTGGAGGTCGGGGTTCAACCCGGCCGGTCATCGTCCCAGCCAGTGCGGCAGGAAGGTGGTCAGGGCGGGACAATAGGTGATGAGCAGCAGGCCCACAATGAGGACGCATTGCATGGGCAGGACGGCGCGTGAAACTTGCAGGACCGGTTTCCCAAAACGATAGGATGACAGAAAGATGTTGATGCCGGCGGTCGGGGTCAACAGGCCCAGTTCCATGTTGGCCAGGAAAATGATCCCCAGGTGGATGGGATCGATGCCGTAGGCGATCCCGAGCGGCACGATGATGGGCACCACCACGACAATCGCGGAATACATGTCCATCACGCAGCCCACCAACAGCAGGCACAGGTTCAGCGCGAGGAGAAAGGCGTACTTGGAATGGACGGTCCCGGTGACCCATTCCACCGCGCGGCTGGGAATCTGGGCGTCAATCAGGTAATTGGTGAATCCCAGCGCCACACCCAGAATGAGCAGCACGCCACCCACGAGCAATCCGCACTCGGCCATGACGCGCGCAATTTCCCGCGGGCCCTTGAAGTCGCGATAAATAAAGGTCTCGACGACAAACGCATAAAAGGCGGTGACGGCCGCCGCTTCCACCGGGGTGGCGAATCCGCCGAAGAGCGCGACGAGCGCGACGACGGGCAGGAGCAATTCCCACTTGGCCGCCCAGACCGCGCGTCCCGCCTCGCCCCGGTCGAATCCCTGGCGGGCGCCGGCGTCCTTCGGTCCGAGGCGCAGGCCCAGCCAGATGGCCATGCCCACCAGCAGCACGCCGGGACCAAACCCGGCGAGAAACATTTTTTCAATGGTTACACCGGCGCCGGTGGCGTTGGAACCGGCGACGATGGCAAAAAGTATCAGCGGGAGCGACGGCGGAAACAGCAGTCCCAGTCCACCCGAGCCGGTGAGGATTCCCAGGGTGGAACGTTCGGAATAACCTGCGCCCACCAGCACGGGCAGGAGCAATCCGCCCAGCGCGAGAATGGTCACGCCCGACGCGCCGGTGAAGGAGGAGAAAAACGCGCAGGCCAGGACGGTGACGATGGCCGGTCCGCCGCGGAATTGTCCCAACAACGCCTGAAAAACCCGGATCAACCGTTTGGAGGCGCCGCCTTCAGCGAGAAAATAGCCGGCCAGCGTGAACAGCGGGAGCGTCGGCAGCGTGGGATTGGTCACCATCGAATAGTGCGTCAGGGAAATCGAGGCGATGGGTATGTCTTCGCCCCAGAACAGAATCAGGGCCGCGCCGCCGAGCATGACAAAGATGGGCGCGCCGAGCACAACGGCTGCCAGCAAGGCCACCAGTCCGGGCACCACCAGCCGGGCGGGAGTCAATCCCAGCGGCGGATAAAACCCGATCCAAATCATGCTTCCGGCCACGAGCAAAGCGACGAGCCGTCCGCGCCAGGTGTCCGCCGCGTGCCACAGCAGGCGCAGCGCGATGACTCCGAAGCCGAGCGGCATGATGCATTGAACGCCCCAAATTGGAATTCCGTAGGCCAGAATTTTACCGCCGCCTTTTTCCGACTGCACCAGTTGCAGGGCCGCGAGGAAGAGAAAAACGGTGATGCCTGCGGCGAAGGCGCTGCTGAAGACGCGGGCAAACGTCTGCCAGCGGCCTTTGAGAAAATTGGTCAGGGTGGAGAGGCTGAGCAACCGGCGATCGCGCGCGGCAAACATGCCGCCCAGCAGGCCGATGATCAAAACCAGGTGCTGTTGCAGCGCCGAACCGCCGGCCAGACCGCCATGGAAGAATTTGCGTCCGACGATTTCGATGAGGGGCAGCAGCATCAGCGCGGCCAGGGTCAGCGCGACCAAAAGATTCTCCGCCTGCCAGAGCCAGTGGAGGCGGCCGCCCGGCCGCCGGGCGGGTTTGTCCGAATTGGAAACGGCAGGGGACATTTCGCGGATCACTTCCCGGCCGCTTCATGGGCGGCACGGTAAATTTTCAGCTGGCTCATGACCTCGTCAAAGATGTCGGCGGGAACGACCGTCCCGCGGATTTTGGGCCAGGCCTGTTCGGCGACCTGGTCCCATTCGGCATTGATTTCCGGGGTAAGCGTGTGGATTTTTAATCCGCGTTTGCGCATCGCCTCGATGGATTCCTCATTTTCGCGCCGGCCATCGGCCTTGATGAGTTTGCCGGCTTCCCGGGCCGATGTGCGCAATGCCTCCTGGGCCTCGGGCGAAAGGCTGTCCCAGGTTTTTTTATTGATGATGGCGGCGCCGACCAGCGGGACCCAGTTCATGTCGAGCATGTTGGGGGCGGCCGAGTCAACCTGCGTGGCCAGGGCGAACGTCGGCGGCAGGCACAGGCAATCAATCAATCCCGTCTGGAGGCCGGGCAGAATGTCGGAGACTTCGAGGGGGACGGCATTGCAGCCGACCGAGTGATAGATGGCCAGTTCAGCGGGACGGTTGGCGGAGATGAACAGCTTGGTTTTCCGGAGATCGCCGGGCGTAATCATCGGTTCCTTGGAGAAGAATCGGACAAAGCCGGTGTCGGTCCAGAAGAGCACGACGAAGCCTTTTGCCTCGAGGCGTTTTTCGAGCATCGGCTGCAATTTCTCGCCGATGTAATCCACCTCGTCAAGGGTGCGGAAGGCCTTGGGGATGGTTTGGAGCCCGGCCACCGCCGGCTCAATTTCCGTGAGGCCCGTGGTGGTCACCATCGCGGCCTGCAACTGACCCAGACGCATGCGGCGCACCATGTCGGCCTCGCTGCCCATCGTGCCATCGGCGTAAATCGTCAGTTGCACCCCGCCGCCCGGCGCCTGACGCCATTGTTCGCCCATGGCTTGCAGATGTTTGACGTAGGAGGAGCCCTTGGGCGCCAGTGTTCCCAGCCGCACCCTTACCGGCTCGGCGCCCATGACACGGTTAACCGGAAGGAGAAAACCCAGAACCAACGCAAGCAATCCCAACTTGGTAATTTTCATTTTTGTTTAATTCAGTTTAAAGCTTCGTAGCAGCCGAGGTAACGAGGCTCATTCTTCAAAAATGGAGCCTCCTCACGTCGGCTGCTACGGTTTAACAAGAGGTTCATTTTGATTCGGTTAAAAACAATTCCGACTCGCGGGACAGGAGCCAGCGCGCCCGCCGTTGCATCACGGTGTTGCGCAGCCGGATGTCCGGATTGGCATCCGGATTGATGGCCAATGCCTGGTTCAGCAGCGATTCAAATTCCTTCGCGTCCTGTTTTTGAATGTCCACCGCCTCCGCCAGGGCGACCAGCGGCGAGGCGTCGGTTCCTCCGGAGAGGGTCATGGCGCGCTCGAAATGTTTGCGGGCGCGCGCCGCCGGATCGCCGGCCGCGCCCGACCGGCTCATCTCGTACGTGATCATGAAGGTGTGAATCGCACCGCGGTCCCGGCTCTCGTCCAGCTCCAGCGCCCGGTCTATCAGGGCTTCCATGGCCGGAATCTGTCCGACGAGTTCGGGGTTGTCCTTGGAAAGGGAGATGGCCGAACCCCACGAGGCTGCCGTCCAATAGAGCAGGGGCACATCCGATTTGGTGGCGGTGCGGACGGCGGCCTTGGGATTGGCCAGCAACGCCGTTCCGAAGCCGGGGTGTTTCACCTCGAGACCGCGCAGGCCGTATCCTTGGGCGCGCAGGTAGAGGTGTCGGGCCCGCACGCGCATCGTCTCGGCCGCGGCGAAGTCCTTTGGCTCCACCTCATCGGCGTCCTCCTGTACAAAGGCATAGGAATACTGGGTGAAACCGCCGGCTGCGGAAGTCAGCAGGCCCAGATGCTGTGGATTTTCCGCGAGCATGCTCTCGGTGAGTTTCAAGCCGAACGGCGCCGCGGCCTTGATGAGGTCGGGATCATCATCGCTGGCATACGTGGTGCCGCTTTGGGCCACGGCATCGGACACCTGGTTCAGGGCATAGCGATGAATGGAGCAGCCGCTGCCGGCAAACCATGCCAGCAGCAGACCGACGGGAACCCGCTGTGAAAGCAGGTTTCTTCGCACTGGAATTCTCTCATCCATCAAGTCTCGTCTTTCCCGTTTCTTAATCTTCCGGACGTTCAACCGTCTTTCAGAAACATGACATTATCGGCGAAGCACGGATTCAACCGCAAGCCGCATTGCAACGGAAATTTGGCGGAAGGAGCCGCAATTGCAACTGCTGTTCGAAGCCATCCGTGGTGACGGGATGGTAAAGGCTGTTTTCGATTAGCATAAGAATTCTTAAAAAACCGGTGTTTTTGCATGGATTCTGGCATCGCCGATGCTCGTTTACAGCATTATGCGGGCAAAAAGGACATATAAAGTCTCGGGTTCGGAGGCTTTCACATTGGTGGAAATCATGATTGTGGTGGCCATAATCGGCCTGTTGGCGGCGATGGCCATTGCCAGTCTTACACGTGCCCGCGCGACATCACAGGCCAATGCCTGCATCAACAACATGCATCAGATTGACGGTGCTGTCACTGAATGGGCTTTGGAAAAAGGGAGGAAAACGGGGGACCCGGCTCCCAGCCTGACGGATGACCTGACGCCCTACATCAGGCTAAACTCCAGCAGCAGCATTCCCAGTTGTCCGGCGGGCGGCTCCTACATCATGAGCGCCGTGGGAAACATCCCTCAGATCACTTGCAGCCTCGGCAGCTCGGTTGACCCGCCTCACGTCTTGCATTGACATAAGCCGGTCTGGGTTCTTCCTGAATCCTTCTCAAGGGTACAATTTGTAAAATAGCTGTTTCACGAATGGTGCGGGTTTTCGTTCCGCGGTTCCATCCGACATTTTCGCATCCTGGCGTCAAGAGGTTCCGCCGCTGCGGATGATTCCGGCGATTTGCTTCGCGACTTCGCGCGCAGCCTGCTCCACCTCGGGCGTCAACGTCGTGCCGAAATTAAAATCGCGGCCGCGGATGCTGAACAGGATGGCGCGCGGCGCCCGGTCGTAGAGCGTTTTGCACAACGACAGCACGTCCGCCGGCGTCAGATAATGGGCGACGGCGTGGCTTTGGAAGTTGGGGACGACGACGGTGCGTTGGATGGCTTCCGGCGCTTCGGGTATCGCGGCGTCCACAAAAATCACGGCGTCAAAACGGCTGATGGTTTCGGAAGCCTCGATTTCAAGCTGCTGGCTGGTTTCCAGTTCCACGCCGGGGAGGCCCAGCGCGGCCAGTTGTTCGAGCACGAACCAGCCGACGCCGTCGTCGCGGCGGCTCTGGTTGCCGTAGCCAAGAATGAGGGTGGTCACAAGAAACGGAGTGTTGGAGTGGTGTAGTACTGGAGTGTTGGGATTTTCAGTTCTCCATCACTTCATCTCTCCACTACTCCGTTAGATTTTGGTGTCGCGCTGCACGGTTTGCAATACTGTCCCGCCGGCGTCCACTACTTCGACGCGCATCGGCATCTGGCCGACGGCGTGGGTGGCGCAGCTCAGGCAGGGGTCGTAACAGCGGATGACCGCCTCGACGCGGTTGAGCATGCCTTCCTGCAATTTCTTCGCCTTGACGTATTTCTTCGCCAGGGCCTGCACGCCGCGGTTCATCGCCAGGTTGTTGTGGCCGGTGGCGACAATCAAATTAGCTTTCTCGATGCGACCGTTTTCGTCCACCCAATAATGATGAATCAGTGTGCCGCGCGGCGCTTCAACCACGCCCACGCCTTCCCGCCTGGTTGGCTGGTTCGGCACCAACACATCGGTGCTGATGATTTCGGGGTCCTGTAGCAACTGCTGCGCGCGTTCGAGTCCGTACAACAATTCAATGAGCCGCGCCCAGTGATAATAGAACGAACTGGCCCGAACCCGGCCCTTGGCGCGCCAAACCTTCAATTCGTCGTTGGCCAATGGCGTCGCGATGTGGCTACAGACGTTCACGCGCGCGAGCGGTCCAACGCGGTACATGCCGTTCGGATAGCCGAGCTTGGAAATGAACGGGAACTTCATGTACGACCACGGCTCGACCGCCTCGCTGA
>Ga0187851_10002627_pt1 | contig 15698 bp, 13 predicted proteins | sample June2016WEW_6_10_FD_132997 | JGI IMG/M metagenome (GOLD analysis project Ga0187851, IMG submission 132997) | Peatland microbial communities from SPRUCE experiment site at the Marcell Experimental Forest, Minnesota, USA - June2016WEW_6_10 | ecosystem: Environmental > Terrestrial > Soil >...
CTCTATCTTGCTCTTGCCGATCTTTATCTGAAGAATAAAAAAATAGATGAAGCGGTAAACCTTGTACAAAAAGTTATTGAGATCGAACCTGATGTAATTCAACATCGCCTCTTCCTTGCCGGGATTTACTGGGCTTCGGGCAAAGAGCAGCAAGCCATGGGGGGGCTTGAATCTTTTATATCAGAAGCGCCGAAAAAGGAGGAACGATGGATAGATGCAGCGTTATTTTATGTGGCAAGGAATAAAGAAGCCGATGCCGAAAAGCTGCTGAAAGATGGCATCAGTCAGAACCCCAAGAGCTTCCAAATCCGTTTTGCTTTAAGTAGCCTCTATTTAAGTACAAACCGTACAGATGAGGCAGTTTCCATTCTTAATGAATGTCTTGGATTGAAGAAAGATCCTGCTGATCAGAATATCATTAATACGAAGAATGCTTTAGCTAAAATCTATTTTGCGCGGCAGGACATAGATAAAGCGAAACAATATGTGGATGAAGTAATCAAAGAAAGCCCGAAAAATGTTGATGCTAATTATATCGGAGGAAACATAAATCTTATGAAGCAAGAAGGCGTCAATGCGGTTTCCGCTTTTCGCACGGTTACAGACGAAAGTCCACAATTCATCCGCGGTTATATAGGACTGGCGTATGCACACGCACTAAATAAAGAGCCGAACCTTGCATTCGATACACTCCTGAAGGCGTTGAAGATTGCGCCCGGTTCGCGAGATATTATGCAGGCCACTGCCCGTCTCTACATGGAACAGAAAGATTTCAAGAATGCTGAAAATCAGTATCTTAAAATTCTTGATGCCAATCCGAAAGATCTGGAAATACGGGCCGAACTGGGTGATCTTAAAATGAAAGCAGGCGATTTTAAAAGTGCTGAAAAGGAATATACGGAGATAAAGAAGCAGGCTCCAAAGCAACCATTAGGTTATGTAAAGCTGAGTTCTTTTTATATCGCGCAACAAAAAACGGATAGAGCCATTGCTGAAATGGACCAGCTTGTGAAGATTGATCCTGCTCTTTGGTCTTCTACCAACGACCTCGCGTATTTGCTGGAAGAGTATGGACATGGAGGGAAAGACCTTGACAGGGCTTATGTCCTTGCTCAAAAAGCAAATTCCATGAGTCCCGATAATCCGGCTATATTTGATACGTTGGGCTGGATTCTATATCGTAAGGGAGAGATGAATCAGGCCTTGGACTGGCTGATAAAGGCACAAACCAAGGTTCCGGGAAATCCTGTTTTCAACTACCATTTGGGAATGACCTATTACAAAACTGGCAATGCAGGAAAAGCGAAAAAATGTCTCCAGGTTGCCTTGGCGTCTAAAATTAAATTTCCGGGAAAAGAGGATGCGGAAAGGACCATGGCAGGGATTCATTAACTAGTAACATGCCTTTTCGGAGACAGGATGAAATTATTAACATTTTAAGTTGGGAGTGAAAGAAAAATGATTCGAAGAATATTGATTTTGTTTACAGTAGGATTGCTTGGAGTATTCTTGACGGTTCTGTCATGGGCCGGTAATAAAGACATTACACCTCTCACCACTACTCCGCCTGCGTCGGAAATGAAAGCGCCTGTTGAGACTTCAACTTTTGTGAAGGCGCAGGAAGAAGGTGATTATATTATCGGTCCAGGCGATGTGCTGGATATATCCGTATGGAAGGATGAGGCACTGACCCGCTCTTGTGTCGTCCGTCCGGACGGATTTATCTCATTTCCTCTGATCGGAGATGTCCGGGCATCCGGAAAAACATCCCAGCAGCTTAAATTGGAAATGGAGGGCAGGCTCATCCGCTACGTTCCAGGACTTACCCTTTCTTTGGAAATCAAGCAAATCAACAGTATGATCGTTTACGTTATCGGTAAAGTTAACATTCCCGGACGATTCGTTGTGAATGCCAATATTGATGTGCTGCAGGCTCTTTCCACCGCCGGTGGACTTAATCCCTTCGCGAAAGAAAATGATATCAAAATATTTCGTAAAGATAAAGACGAAACCACGATATTCCCGTTTCAATATGACAAGGTCGTTGACGGGAAACGTCTGGAGCAGAACATCCAACTCAATAGAGGGGATATTGTCGTCGTTCCATGAGGTCTTGTATGCGCTTATTTATAGGGATTATCCTGTTAATATCTTACCCATCGCTCGTATTGGCAAGCGACTTCAGTCTTGTTCCGTCCATCTCCTTCAAGGAGGAATACAATAGCAACATTTTACTTTCGACTGATAGTGCCGCTAAACGTGATTTTCTTACCACCATTTCTCCCGGTGTTGAAATGGTTAACCGTACTGAACGATTTGATACAGACTTGTTGGCTCGATGGGATCAGCTTGAATACGCCGATAACTCGGATATCGATGCAACAAATCAAATGTATGATGGCAAATTCCATTGCCGTGTTAATCCCCTATTCAATATCTCGGCTGAAGCGAGTTATGCAAGGATTTCCAATCCGACCCTGATGGATATAACGACAACCGGCATTTTTATGTCGGCCGTTCCATGGGACCATTTCACTTCATATTTGTCCGCCGATTACCAGGTTACAGAAAAAACAGTGGCAACTTTGTCCTATAACTATGACAGAGACTATTTCGAAAAACCTGGATATGAAGATGACACCTCTCATTCTGTTAATTTGGGAATTGTATACGATCTTGGCAAATATTTACCAAATGTAAAAGCAAGAATTAACGGCGGGTACAGTTATTATAATTTTTCCGATGATCGGACTGATAACTACACGGGCACCATCGGTTTTTCAAAGGATTTCAGTGAGACCTGGAGTATCATAGTTGATGGAGGCCTTCGTTATTCATCGTCAGAATTTTCTGTACCCGAGTATGAATATATAACGATATTGGGGGTTCTTATTCCTTATGGAACAATAATGGTGCCGGAGAAAAATGATGGTTGGGGCTGGATAGCAAAAGCATCTCTTGTTTACAAGGGCGAATACGGGAATGTTAACTTCAGTTTCTCGAGGAATGTCATAGCGGCCTATGGCCTTAATGGAGCGGCGGAGCAAAATGCCTTTACACTCTCGACTCAATATCGGCTTACGAAGGAGTTTTCAATTCTTTTTTCTGCCGGTTATTACACGTTAAAATCTGATCCGTCAGAATTTTCCGCGCAGGTTATCAACCAGCAAACGTTCGGCGTCGATCCGGGGGTCCGTTACGAATTCTCAAAAGACATATTTGCTGAAGTATCTTATGAATATTTAACGGTTGATTATCCGTCGGCAGAGAATATGGATGCGAAAAGGGATCTTTTCTCTATCCGCCTGTATATTCAATATCCGTTTTTTAGCAGAATTAATTAGGAAGAGAGGTACTTTTTTATGGACCAGGATAAAACGATAAAATTCGAAGATATCATCAAAATAATAAAACGGCGGCGATTGATGATTATAGTGACGTTACTTGCTGTTTTCCTCCTTTCGGTTTTGATAGTCGTGGTTTGGACGCCTGTTTATCGTTCTTCCTCCACTATTCTTATCGAAGATCAGGATATATCAAGGGACTACGTCACATCAATTATTACAAGTTACGCTGACCAGCGCTTGCAGACGATCAATCAAAGAATCATGAGCGCCTCGCGACTTCTGGAGATTATAAAACGTTTCAACCTTTATTCCGATAAGCGCGAAAGATGGACGACCGAAGAAATTGTCGATAATATGCGAAAAAAGGATATAAAGTTCGAGACCATCACAGCGGACGTCATCGATTCTCGCACGGGAAGGCCAGCCACGGCAACAATTGCTTTTACTGTGTCGTATGAGGGGAAGAATCGTTTAGAGGTTCAGCAGGTTGCCAATGTTCTCGCTTCTCTCTATTTGGAAGAAAATATCAAGGTTGTGGATCAACAAACTGGAGGCACCACGAAATTCCTCGAAGAAGAGATGAAATCCGTCCAGAACGATCTGGCTGAATTAGAGAAACAGATCGCCGCCTATAAAGAGAAAAATCCCCGTGCGCTGCCTGAACTCATGCAGTTCAATCTTCAGGTCATGGATTCAAATGAAAGGAATTACGACCAGATTAAAGATCATCTGCGCACTCTTCGGGAAAGAGAGAGTTATCTGCGGACGGAATTGGCGACAATCATGCCTGATGCGAAGAATCAGGACAAAGAACGTTTGAAGGAATTGAGGGTTACACTGGGCAGCCTGAAGGTTCGATTTTCTGACGAATATCCGGATGTGATTAAGACGAAAGCGGAGATAGCCGAACTCGAAAAAAGACTGGGATCTGCCGAAATTCAAAAGGCAGTAGCGGAAAAGCCGGACAATCCCGCCTATATAGCTCTAGCCGCAGAACAGGCAGGAGTCGAGTCAGAAATCAAATCGACCCAACGTCAGATTGAGGATCTTTCTAAGAAAAAAGATGATTACCGTAAGAGACTGGAAATGTCTCCAAGAGTGGAAGAGGGATATAAGAAGCTGTTGGTCGAAAGAAACAATACACAAGCTAAATATGATGATCTCATGAAAAAGTTTATGGAAGCCCGGGTAGCTCACGGACTTGAAAAAGGGCAGATGGGTGAACGTTTTACATTAATTGATCCAGCCAAGCTGCCGGAAAAACCGGTAAGACCAAACCGCCCTGCTATTCTCTTGATTGGGCTTATTCTGGGGATTTGTGCAAGTATTGGAATGGTGGCGGTTCAAGAGTCTACTGACCACTCAGCCCGCCGCTCCGAAGACCTGACGGCATCTTTTCCTTTCCCTGTTCTTGTTGAGATACCTGAGATCGTTACGTTGCAGGACGAGCAGCATAGCCGCCGTTATTTAAAAATAATAAGCGGGGTCGTAAGTCTGTCTCTTGTGATTGTTATTTTGATTATTCATTTTTTTGTGATTGATTTGGATGTCTTGTGGGCGCGTATTGCCAGATATTTAGTTTTATAAACGAAAACACTGATCAGAAAGGAAATTTTTCAGAATGATTAAGATAAAAGAAATCATGTCGTTTTTTAGAAAAACTCGAGGCAGTAAAAATAAAGTAAAACTTGTCTTGCCTTTGCAGGACAGCCCTCAACAACAAAACAAGGAAAACCCCGGATGGATCTCGCCAATCTATAGTCAATCCCGTAAAATTCATTTGAATCCGGGATTACTCGCAGCGAATCGGTGTCTGGCTTATTTGGAAGATATTACGGAGGCGGAAGTCTACAGGGTTCTGCGGACGCAAATACTTCAGCGAACAAAGGGTTTGGGAGGAAATACCATCATGATTACAAGCGCCCTGCCCGGCGAGGGGAAAACCCTTACGGCTATCAATCTCGCCTTTTCCTTTACCCGGGAATTCCAGCATACGGTCCTGCTGGTCGATGGCGATCTGAAAAATCAGAGCATTAAAAAATATCTGGGATGTGACAGTGAAAAGGGACTGATAGATCATCTTGCAGATGGCCGTTCAATTTCAGATATCATTATGTGGCCGGGGATCGAAAAAATGACGCTCATATCAGGAGGACGCCCTTATCATGAAAGCGCTGAAATTCTTGGATCACCACGAATGAAGGAGCTAATGTCCGAGATGAAAAGTCGCTACCCTGATCGCTATATACTTTTTGACGCTCCTCCAATTTTGACCGGGGCAGATGTTTTAACCTTATCCACTCTTGTTGACCACGTAGTTGTTGTAGTTCAGGCTGGAAAAACGTCAATGGATGTTGTCAATAAGGCTTTGCAATATATTCCCAAAGATAAGATTCTCGGCTTTGTTCTAAACCGCTGTGAGTCAGTATCTGAATCTGACTATGGTAAGCAGTAAGATCACATTGTTCCCTGACAGTTAAAAAATTATAAATTAAAACGTCGAATTATTTCTCTAATATCTTTTCGGACATTTATTTTTGAGGCGCAACTTTTTTTTCTTTAAGGTTGGCATCTGATTCTATTTCGGCGAATTTATAACCAATGCTTCTAATAGTAAAAATGTATTGCGGGTTGTTAATATCTTTTTCGATAGTATCCCGTAGTCTGCATATATGAGCGTCTACTGTTCTGGGTTCAACGAAGGTATCATCTCCCCAAATATAATAAAGTATTTGTTCTCTTGAGTAGACTCTGCCAGGATTTTTAGCCAGGAATTGCAATATTTTTAATTCCTTGGGACTAAGATTGATTCTTTCTCCTCTTAAGGTGACTTCATAAGTTCTATAATTAATTTTCAGGTCCTTGTATGTTAATAATTTCGTATTATCTTGATTTGGATTTATTTCTGTTCTCCTAAGCACCGCGCGGATTCTTGCGACTAGCTCTTTCACGTTGAAGGGTTTGACGATGTAATCGTCAGCACCCACTTCAAATCCTATTATCCTATCCATATGATCCCCTCTTGCCGTTAACATAATAATGGGCATCGTCTCCGTCTCAGGATTCTTTCGAATAAGCTTGCATACATCTAAACCTCTGATTATTGGAAGCATTAGATCCAGAATTACTAAATCAGGTTTTATTGATTTAATCATATCCAAGGCACTCTCCCCATCGTAAGCCTTGCTGACGGCAAATTTTTCCTGCTCGAGATTATAGGTAATGAGATCCACAATATCTTTTTCGTCATCAACAACCAAAATTCTTTTCTGTATCATAATTCAGCACCGCCTAAAGTAAAAACGTGTTTCATTCAAAAGTCAGATTGCTACATCCAGGGAGATTAATGGTAAATAACTCTTCAAAAAATATTTATTATCATTCTTTCTAACCGCCAACATTTTACATGCTTTCACGGCAAGATATTTTGTGAAGAGTGGTTTCAAGAGGAGTTTTTGCATTTGCCCAAGTCCCACTTTCTCTCTTGAGAGTCATGATAAATGTAAATTATTTTATCGACTCTCTGACATTATTTATTTGTAACAAATACCATGATATTGTTACGATATTATGTCATTTTAATGAAACATTAGAGAAAAAGGCTTCTTTTTTTAATAGGGTTAATATTTGATATTGTTAGATATTTTATTTATTAAAACATAGATACAGTCTTTTTTTTCAAAGCATACGGAAATTAACAATTTAGCAATTGAAATTCTCTGTAGCAATCTGCGGATAATAAGGGGAATAAAATTTTTGTATTCGCTTGCTACCCCAATCCTAACTTAATTACTGGATCGGTTTTCGGGGGGGCAGGTCAATCGATCATTGAATATTTGATTGATAACCTCCTCCACAAACTTCAATCTCTGAAATTATCCAACCTTTCACTCAGAAAGAAACAATTCTAGGGCAGCAATAATTCTCTTTAATCATATATTAAAGAACGACCGTTTCTGCTGAAGTAAGGATCAAGAGTTCACGTCATGTTGATAGTGTGGATCTTCAGTAGAAATTCTTTGAACTTTTCCTTCGTCGTCTCTTTTATTGACTCAAGTCGAACAATCACTTCTTTATTGTAGAAAGTATATCCATTTTCTATTATATCCGGATCATTATCGTCGTCAATGAAGCGCTTCATAAACTTCATGGTGAACATTTTTGCTTCTTCTTCATCTTTGGCAGTTACTAAGTAATGATGATATTCCCTCTCCTCATCTTGCGTTTCGCTAATTTTAACCCTGTAGTCAGGCATAGTTTTTCTCCCTTAATTAAAATGTAATTCTATTTCTTGTTTTCAATACGTTCCCTGAGAACAACCAACAAAGTCGTCAGATCATACTCTTCCGATGACAATAGAAAATTTATGTTCCGTTAATAAGCGCGGTGGGAGAGCGCAGCATAAGATGACATTAATGAAGGGCTTTCAGATCAGATCATCAGAGGCACTGGCTGGGACTTCAGTGCATTGGAGTTACGAAAATATTACTCCAACACAAGCCCCCCGACGAATGCTTGCGATGGCAACTTTCGCCTTTCCAGGACTTTTTCATAACTCTTCGGTCCCAGCGAGAATAATAACCCCTTATTATATTTTCCCCAACTAGCAATCTATTCGAGGCCGCTGCGCTGGCGCAGCAATTCCACCACGTCCATGTGACCGTTTCTCTCTGCATAGTATAGTGGTGTTTTATCGTAGTAGTCGGGGGCATTTAAATTCCCTGAATACTTGGTCAGTAATAATTCCACTACTTCCCTTTGACCAGCAGCCGCTGCGTAATGTAGCGGTGTCCTACTATAAAAGTCCAGGGTTTCAACAGACGCTCCCCTTGCGAGTAATAGATCCACTATATCCTTATGGCCGCTGCTCGCCGCAGAGTGTAACGGAGCGCAACCTTCGTCATCTGTCTTAGCATTCCAATCTGCTCCCCTGGCTAGCAACAGATCCACTAAATCCTTATGACCTTTCTCAGATGCCTTTATCAAAGCCGTCTCACCAGAATTATTTTTCGCATTGACATAAGCACCTTTGCTCAAAAGTTCACTCACAATATTAAAATTGCCATCTCCAGACGCTATTAACAGTTCTTCGTTCATAATACCTTTTGACCTCCCAAAATGTTTTCCTCAGACTCTCATGGTAACTTTTTATTTCCCACACAATAATTGATTAGATGTTAGAAATAACTATTCTAATATATAACCCAGCTAAAATCTCACTCCTAGGACCACCTATGATAGTTTAAGATAAGATTATTCCATATAACAGAAGACTCTTTTGTTTTTCATACCGGTTATCAGCAACAGACCCTTCGACCACTACAGGCAAGTCTTTTAAAAACATCATAAAAATATCATTAAGCATGATTATATGATGTTCTGTGTGAATACTGGTTTTTGTGTTTTTGTCTGTTATGTCGGAATTCCATTTTCTGCTGACATATTACGCAAAGCTTGCTCATCGGTGCCGCAATTAGCCTTTTTTGCGATATTGGACGGCCGCAATGGTCGCAAATTCCAAAGAGCCCACTATCAATTCGCATAATGGTTTCCTTTATATCGAGAAGTAGATGCCATTCTTTATCCCGGCAGTAAAGATCAATGTCTTTACTTGCTTCAACTGTGGCCTGATCAACGGGATCAGCAAATTTATCTTCGCTTATTTTTAGTTTAAGAAGTGTATCATTAGCTGACTTGTGTAAATCTTCCATTTTTTGAATTAGAAAATTACGAATATAAGCCATTTTATCTTTTTTCATAATGTCCTCCTGTTTAGTATATTTCAAAAATATTAATTAGACCATTTATGTACATATGCGATGCCAATATATGACCTGACTCTGACATTTGTTTTCACCAGTAATTTACCAAAACCAATTCTTCTTTGCACAATTTCGGCCGTACAATATCATGCCGATATTTCAATTTGACGACATTAAGTGAAATATTTGGTTAAGATATTAAAGGGGCAAGAACATTTAAATGCATTGCTTGTTGCTTTATAGGTAAAGTCAACAATTCCGATGGTTTGAAAATAGAAATTCTGTTCGTTTCTTCCCTTAAACCTCCATGCCGACGCATCGGCACAAATAATAATGAAAATATACTCTTGTCACGACTTCCCTTGTAAATCTATTTTCAGGGGGAATTTTGTTTTTGGAATATTTCTCTGAAATCAAACATTTATAAATAATATCAATAATATGGATTGTAACTAGAAGATAAGTTATCCCCTTGACTATCCATTCGCACAGTATTAACTTGCTATTATAAAGTTTACCTTTGTCTCTATAATTAACTAGTCAATCAAACCCTTAACTTTCTATGGAGTGTTGTATGATAAGAGTTTCCTGAGAGTGCCAATATTATATATGGGCCTCAGGGGAAGTTACCTTCTTTCGAAGTCTTTTTCAGTAAGATCTTTTGGAATGAGGGGAATTGGCACTTAATACAAGAGACTCTCAAAATGTTTAATTTTCTTACCATTGATAATTGAAAGGTTTTAATAGTTATGGAACTTTTATCTGGCGAGAATTATGAAAAGGTAATCCATCAGAACTCTATCGAGATATTGGCAAAAAAACTCCGCAGAGCAAAGGATGAGGTTGCTCTGATTTACACGACCGTACTTAATGATTTGCAAAAAGGGGCTCGTATAAGGACATTTTTGCATATCTTTGTTAGTAAGAAGGTCAAGGAACTTATAGGGTAAGGAAATCGTATGAGTTTTTTGAAATTGCTTCTTACATTTTTTTTCTATTAGCAATCTATTCGTGGCCGCCGTGCTGTCGCAGCAATTCCGCGACATCCATGTGGCTGTTACTCGCCGCATAATATAGGGGTGTTTTATCAAAGTAGTCGGGGGCATTTAAATTCCCTGAATACTTGGTCAGCAAAAATTCTACCACTTCCCTTTGGCCAGCAGCCGCTGCGTAATGTAGCGGTGTCCTGCTATAAAAGTCCAGGGTTTCGACAGACGCTCCCTTAGCTAGCAGTAGATCCACTAAAGCCTTATGACCTTTCTCAGACGCCTTTATCAAGGCCGCCTCACCATAAGTATTTTTAGCGTTGACGTAAGCACCCTCGTTCAAAAGTTCACTCACAATGTTAAAATTGCCATCCTTGGACGCTACTATCAGTTTTTCGTTCATAAGACCTTTTGACCTCCCAAAATGTTTTCCTCAGACTCTCATTCCCAACCCCTCTTTCTTTATTAACAGGTCATTGTTTCATCTTGATGAATAGCAAGTGAAATATTTGTGAATATTCAAGAACATGATGACAATGATAGATTATCCACAAGATTGCGAGGTATTCCTATTGGGTTGATGAGCCAGTAAATATATCAAGGGGTGAAATTTCAACAGAAACTGGTCCTTCATGCGCAGAATGCCGCTAAAAAGCACCATATTAAATATGACATAAGAATAATTATTTGTTTGATATTACTGGTGAATATGCGCGACAATATTATTTTGCACTGCATGAGTGTGGTATTTTGTACACACATATTTTTGATGTTAGTGTGAAAATCACAAAATAAGACGAAAAGTGCGGATGATGATGTAGAAAAACGATCCGATTCCAACCCATTTGTAGGATCGGTATTGAATCGTTTTTCAGAATAAAATGGCCCGCATTTCTGCTTAATTTGACGAGGTTTGGCGAGAAATGAAAAAAGGCTTTCAGCGTAAATACTGAAAACCCTTTATTTTGTTGGTGGGCCGTGAGGGATTTGAACCCTCGGCCAACGGATTAAAAGTCCGCTGCTCTACCGCTGAGCTAACAGCCCACTTTATTAACTCGTAACTTGAAAGCCAGACGTCTTAACAACAAGTTTCAAATGTGTCAAGAAGAAACTACAACATTTTATTAAGAAAAGGATCTTCCAGAACCATTGTTTCTTCTCTTCCCGCTCCCACTGATACCAGCGTAATTTTAGCTTCGGCTAATTCTTCCAGTCTCCTCAGATATTTTCTGGCATTGGCGGGCAGTTCGTTCATTTCCCGCGCATCAAGAATATTTTCCTTCCAGCCGTCGAATTCTTCATAAACAGGCCGGCACTTTGAAAGCATGTCTATGCTGGCCGGGGCGGAGTGGGTAAACTGATCGTTTGCGTATTTATAGCCGACGCAGATTTTCAGCTTTTCCAAACCCGTTAAAACATCCAGTTTGGTAATGGCCAGAGCGCTGATGCCGGAAACTCTGACTGCCTGCCGGACAAGTACCATGTCCAGCCAGCCGCAACGACGTTTTCTGCCGGTTGTTGCGCCAAATTCCTGTCCTACCTGCTGCATGTGATTGCCGATATCGTCTGTCAGCTCCGTGGGGAAAGGACCTTCACCTACTCTGGTAGTGTAGGCTTTGCAAATTCCAATCACTTTTGTGATTGCGTTGGGGCCTATTCCGCTGCCGCAGGAAGCGTTGGCCGAGACTGTATTGGAAGACGTCACGTAAGGATATGTTCCGTGATCAATGTCCAGATGGGAACCCTGCGCGCCTTCAAAGAGAATTTTTTTGCCCTGTCTTATTCCATGATCCAGAATCAAAGAAGTATCCGCCACATAAGCTTTTATTTTTTCGGCACAGGCCAGATATTGCGCGGCAATTTCTTCTTCGTCGAGGGGCTTATCCTTATAATAATTTGTCAGCAGGAAATTTTTTTCTTCCAGATTTTGCTTTAGCTTTTCCCGGAATAAATTTTCTTCATATAGGTCGCACACACGGATTCCCGTGCGTGCGGATTTATCTTCGTAGGCCGGACCAATGCCTCTTCCGGTTGTGCCTATTTTTTTACCCGAAGATCGGGTTTCCCGAGCCTGGTCAATGCTGCGATGATAAGGCATTATTAAATGAGCCCGTTCACTTATAAAGATTCTAGTGTTGGGCTGCAGAAGATTGCCTTTTCGTAATTCTTCCATCTCCTGCAGAAAGACAAAGGGATCAAAAACGACGCCATTGCCGATAATACAGGTTTTATTGTCATGTAAAATTCCCGAAGGAACGAGATGAAGAATAGTTTTCCTGCCTTTGACAACCAGGGTGTGACCGGCGTTATTACCGCCCTGAAAACGGGCGACTATGTCGGCTTTTTCGGTATAAAGGTCTACTATTTTCCCTTTACCCTCATCGCCCCATTGAGTGCCTACAACTGCAACATTGGACATGTTTTATTTCCTGCATTTTAATCGGTTTAATGGAAATAACGTGCGTTAATTTCCGCAGTTTCTCCAGTCCATGATTTCCGACGACGGCAAGATTCGCCCCCGCTTCAATTCATAACGGTTTCCTTAATATTCTATTTTAAAGACTTTTAATCTTTTCGTTAAAAACTTTTTCCAGTTCGGCAAGCGCCACCTTGAGGTCAGCCTCCTCGATGGTCGGGCCGCACCAGAAACGATAACCCGCCGGCGCATCCTTATAGGAGTTTATATCATGAGCTATGTTTTTCTTGCTCAGGTCAGAAGCTATGCTTTTGAGGAACTTGCTCTTCTCATCTGCTCCCAAAGCTTTGACTTTGGGATGAGTCACTGAAAGACAAACAGAAGTATTTGAACGAACGTTGGGATCATCGGCCAGAAATTCAATCCAGTCGGTTTTGGTTACCCAGTCGGCCACTACTTTCAGGTTATCGTGGCTTTTTTTAATCAAACCATCAAGGCTGATTTTGCCGGCCCAATCCAGAGCATCCAGATAATCTTCGACGCAGATCATGGAAGGTGTGTTGATAACGTCACCGTCAAATATTGCCTTGCTGATCTTGCCGCTTTTCTTGAGACGGAAAATTTTGGGCATCGGCCAGGGTGGATCATAAGATTCCAGACGGGCGACTGCTTTGGGGCTCAGTATCATCATGCCATGCGCGGCTTCGCCGCCGAGACATTTCTGCCAGGAAAAAGTTAAAACATCAATTTTGTTCCAGTCAATAACGTTGGCAAAAGCATAACTGGTGGCATCACAAAGGGACAGACCTTCGCGGTTGGCTGGAATCCAGTTCCAATCAGGAATCCTGACGCCGCTTGTTGTTCCGTTGGCCACAAAAATCACGTCGTTTGACCAATCCACCTTGCTTAAATCGGGAATCTTACCGTAATCTGTTTTGATGACGGTGGGATTAAGTTTAAGCTGTTTGTTAACATCTGTTGCCCAGCCTTCGGAAAAACTTTCCCAGACAAGTACGGTAACCGGTTTGGGGCCTAAAAGTGACCACATGGCGCATTCAAAAGCGCCGGTGTCAGAAGCCGGAAGAATGCCCACAAGATAATCTGCCGGAATATTTAAGATTTTTCGTGTGTCATTAATAGCTTTGATGATTCTCTCTTTTCCCAACGCGGAACGGTGTGAACGACCGACTGGTGCGCTCTTCAGCGCGTCGATACTCCACGCTGGCCTCTTGCTGCAGGGACCGGAACTAAAATTTGGGTTTTGCATAATGAACATCCTTAAAATAAATTTTTTGAAACAATATTATTCATATCAGTATTGAAATCTTTACTCAAGAAATTTTAGTTTGTTTTTTACCGGGCGGGAATATCCCCTTTAAATTAATTTCAGATAAGATAATTATCCGGAATAAAAAGAAAAAACTGTTTACCGGAGGGCTTAATTCACAAATAGAAACTCCTGATTGAAAAATTAGCCGGGTGTCTTTTCCATTTAAAAGATCACAAATATTATTGAAGGAATTTTATGGAAAAGATTTCCTGTTCATAAGAATTATGACCGGTGTTCTATGCTTTTCTCCCTGTTTTTATTTCTTGGCCGGGGTCTTTTATTTGTTTTCTTTGGTGCAAAACCCTGTGCCTGATCAATGTCGGCAGTTGGCTGAGCCGGCGGCGCGTGCAGGGTTTGCTGATAATAATCGTCCAGAAGCATGGCAATCAAAGCCAGTTCATCTTCAGTCTGCGTCAGATTTCGCGCCAGAGGCACGAACCGCTGCATGCGTTCGATTTCCAGATTATCGCGGGCGCGAAGTTTAGCTTCCAGAAGCGCCGTTATTCTCTCTGCCACTATCCGTTCCAGTTCCTCGTCAGCGGGCAGCAGGCGTTCTTCCATATTAATGTTATAAAAATGGGCAATGCTTTGCAGCTTGAATTTTTCCATTTCCGCGACCAAAGAAATGGCCACACCGCTTGATCCCATGCGTCCGGTGCGTCCCGCCCGATGAATATAGGCTTCCGGGTCCTCCGGCGGTTCGAACTGAATAACATGAGACAAATCGGGGATATCAATGCCGCGGGCGGCAACATCGGTTGCCACGAGGAATCGCAGGGCGCCGCGTCGCACCCTCGCCATGACTTTTTCCCGCATGCTCTGAGCCAGATCGGAACTGAGTTCATCGGCGTCATAACCAAAACGCTTGAGCACGACCGAAAGATAATGCACGGTGTCCTTTGTGTTGCAGAAAATAATAGCCGAGGATGGATTTTCAATTTCAATAATGCGGACAAGCGACCTCTCTTTACGCATTCCCGGCACGATATAGTAAATATGTTCGATCTCGGCAATATGCACCTGATTGCCGCTGAGGCTCAGTAATTTCGATTGATGCAGGAATTGATCGGATAAACGAATTACCTGTGGCGGAAAAGTCGCGGAAAACATACTGCTGAGTATTTTTCCCGAGGGTATGTATTTGCGAATTTTCACCATATCGGGGTAAAAGCCCATGGACAACATGCGGTCGGCTTCATCGAAAATCAAAATTTTCAGGTGATCCAGCGAAAGAGTGTTTTTCAGCAGATGATCCAGGATGCGTCCCGGCGTGCCGACAACAAGCTGAGCTCCGCCGCGAAAAGCTTCCAGTTGAGCGTTATATCCGACTCCTCCATAAACTACCGCTGTTCTTATATTTCTTCCCTGGGTCAGCATCTGGGCTTCTCTGGATACTTGAAGAGCAAGCTCGCGGGTGGGAACAAGGACGAGGGCCTGCGCAAAATTTTGCTGTTCGCTGATTTTTTGTATAATGGGCAGTATATAAGCGCCGGTTTTTCCGCTGCCTGTGCGGGATTGCACCATCATATCGTTGCCCGCCAAAAAATAAGGAATTGATTTTGCCTGCACGGGCGTGAGGCTGCTCCAGCCGGCGCGATCACAAGCATCGCGCATTTCGGGGCTGAGTTCTTCAAAGGAAATTTCCGGAAGAACATCATCCGGCTCAATATCCTTTCCTTCTGTTTTTTTTATTTCATCCATTAGAACGTAAGACCTTTATTTAAATAAAATAGTTCACTGCTGTCCGGAATAGGATTATTTAATGTATCGTAATATATTATTATAGTTTAGTAAATATGCCAAATACACGAGTTATCGACTTGAAAATTAATCATCAATCTGAGTATCCCCCTGTGA
>Ga0187851_10002629_pt1 | contig 15697 bp, 16 predicted proteins | sample June2016WEW_6_10_FD_132997 | JGI IMG/M metagenome (GOLD analysis project Ga0187851, IMG submission 132997) | Peatland microbial communities from SPRUCE experiment site at the Marcell Experimental Forest, Minnesota, USA - June2016WEW_6_10 | ecosystem: Environmental > Terrestrial > Soil >...
GCGGATTGCGGCGTGACCTTCCTCGACTCCGCGGAGGATGTGCTCCAGCTCGCGCTCAGGTATCTGGGTCTCGATCCGAACACGACCAAGCGCGAGGATTTCAAGGCGGCGCAGGATATGCTCCTCAAGGTGCGGCCTTATGTGCGCTCGTTCGATTCCGCCGAGTATCTCAACGGGCTCGCCAACCGCGAGGTGTGCGTCGCCATGTCCTGGTCGAGCGACTATGCAATGTCGCATGCCCGGGCGAAGGCGGTCGGCGTGAACGTCAATCTGGCGTTCTCGTTGCCGAAGGAGGGCGCCAATGAGACGTTCTCATCGCTCCTCATCCCAGCGGGTGCGCCGCACCCCGAGGCGGCTTATCGATTCATCAACTTCATCCTGAGGCCGGACGTCATCGCCGAAATCACCAATGCGATTTATTACGGCAATGACAATATCGCGTCGCGGCCGCTGGTGAATCCGCATATCCTGGGCGACGAGACGCTCTATCCGACCGCCGAGATCGAGGCCAGGTTGTATAAATCCGCCGAGGTGAACGCCGCCACCGAGAGAATCCGCACGCGCACCTGGACGCGGATCAAGACCGCCGAATGACGGACCGGCACTTGAACCGTATCGTCGGCTTTACCGAGATGCAGCATGGCACCCGGGAGGACTACGCGCTTCTCGATATCTACGAGCGCGAATACGCGAGCGAGCTTCCGGCGAGAATCTTGACCTCACTCAAACAGCTATCCGGCTCCTTGGGGGGCTATTCGATCACCCGGCTCGAGCATTCGCTGCAGGCCGCGACGCGCGCCCGGAAAGACGGCGCGGATGACGAACTCATCGTCGCGGCGCTCATTCACGATGTGGGGGACGAGCTGGCGCCGTTCAATCACGCGCAGATCGCCTCCGCCATCATCCGGCCGTACGTCCGGCTTGAGGTCGCCTGGATCGTCGAGCAGCACGGGCTGTTCCAGAGTTATTACTACGCCCACCACCTCGGCGCAAATCGGGACGGCCGCGAGCGCTTTCGGGATCACCGCTGGTACCGGTCGTGCCAGGATTTCTGCGCGAATTGGGACCAGAATTCCTTCGATCCCAAATATCCGTGGGATTCGCTCGAATCGTTCGAGCCGCTGGTGCACAAGATTTTCACCCGCAGGCCATGGGATCCCGCGTTGGCGGTCGAGCAGTAGCGCGGTCCTCAGCGCTCCGCCATCTGTGCATCCAGAAGCCGCTGACGCTCGTTCCGGCGCATCAAATACCCGGCAATAATCACGCAGACGCCCACCAGGCAGATCACCAGGCTCGCGAGGGCGTTCACGTCCGGGGTCACGCCCAACTTCACCTTGGAGAAGATCACCATGGGCAAGGTGCTGGCACCCGGTCCGGCCACGAAGCTCGAGATCACCAGGTCGTCCAGCGACAGCGTGAAGGACAACAGCCAGCTCGATGCAAGGGCGGGCGCGATGATGGGCAGGGTCGTGTCCAGGAAGGCGCGAACGGGCCCCGAGCCCAGATCCATGGCGGCCTCCTCCAACGAGCGGTCGGCGCCCTGCAGCCTCGATTGCACGGTAACGGTCACGTACGCCGTGCAGAACGCGATGTGCGCGATGGCGATGGTGGTGAATCCCCGGTGCGGCCAGCCGACCACGTGCAACATCGAAATGAACAGCAGAAGTTGCGTGATGCCGGTGATGATCTCGGGCATGACCAGCGGCGCATTCACCATGCCGGTCAGCAGCAGCCGGCCACGGAACACCTTGAATCGCACCAGGGAGATTGCCGCCAGCGTGCCGAGGATCACCGCGCCGGTCGACACCACGACGCCGATCTCGAGCGACAGCCACGCCGCATCGAGAATTTGATCGTTGTGCAGCAGCTGGGCGTACCAGGTCGTCGAGAAGCCTCCCCACACGCTGACCAGCGAGGACGCGTTGAACGAATAGCCGATGAGCACCAGGATCGGGATGTACAGAATCGCGATGCCGATGCATAGAATCGAGATCAGGAGCGGAGAGGGACGGTCCTGCAATCAGGCCTCGAGTTGCTTGGTGCTGTAGTGTTGATAGAGCGCGATCGGCCCCACCAGCAGGATGAGGAAAGCGACCGCGACGGCTGAAGCCACGGGCCAGTCGCGATTGCCGAAGAATTCATCCCAGAGGACCCGCCCAATCATGAGATTGTCGGGTCCGCCGAGCAGCGTCGGGATCACGAACTCGCCGACCGCGGGGATGAACACCAGCATCGAGCCCGCGATGATGCCGGGCATCGACAACGGCAGCGTCACGTCGAGAAAGGTGCGCCACGGCGGGCTTCCCAGATCCGCCGCCGCTTCATTGAGCGAATGGTCGAGCTTCTCGAGCGTCGCGAACAGCGGCAACACCATGAACGGCAGGTATGAATAAATGATGCCGAGATAGACCGCGAGCGTCGTGTGCATGATTTGCAGCGGCTTGTGAATGATGCCCAACCAGAGCAGCGCCGAGTTCAACAAGCCGGTCTCGCGAATGATGCCCTCGAGGGCGTACACCCGCAGCAGAAATGAGGTCCAAAACGGTAAAATGATGATCAGCAACAGGATGCTTTGGGTGGCCTTGGAGCTTCGGGCGATGGCGTAGGCCATGGGATAGCCGAGCGCAAGGCACACCAGCGTCGAGAAAAAGGCGGTTCTGATGGAATAAAGATACGAGACGCCGTAGATCTCGTCGGTGAACAGGTACTGAAAGTTTGCGAGACTCAGCGTCAAATGGATGTGCCAATCCGGGCCGATGGTTAGAATGTCGGTGAACGGGGGCACTCGCACGGCGGTATCCGCGAAGCTGATCTTCAGGGCGAATGCAAAGGGAATGAGGAAGAACACAAGAAGGTACAGCATGGGTGGACCGATGATCAGCCACTTCCCGTACCGCATCAGCCAGTCGCTGGTGCGCGATTGCACCGTCGAAGCGGCCGCGTGGGGGTCATGCGGATCGACGGCACCCCCCATCATGCCGGGCTACCCCGGAGCGTGAGCGCGCGCAAGAAAAAGTCCGAGGTGTCGGCGCGGGCGCCGCGGGCGCGTTCCGCCCACAATCGCCAGCGGCAGCGGTTGATCGATGCCTGCATATCGGCGTTGCACATCTATGGTCCGTCGCGAACCACCGTGGAGAAAGTGGTGGCCATCGCGAAAATGTCTCCCGGTATCGTGCGTTTCTACTTCGACTCCAAAGCCGCGATGCTGGTCGCGTCCCTTCAGTTTCTTTCCGTCGAGTTCGAAGACCAGTTGCTCGTGCCCGTCTCCAAACTCAAATCCAACCCGGTCGCCGCGCTCGAGCTGATGGTGGACCTTTACCTGGATCCGGAAATCGCCAGTCCTCGCAAAGTGTCGGTCTGGTACGCATTCTGGGGCGAAGCCAGCTCGCGGCAGGAATACTACGACATTTGTGGGCAGAAGGACGAGGGCTTTGCTGTCCTGGTGCGCGAGCTCGTCGGCCGTTTGATCGAGGACACCGGTCAGTCTCAGCTCGATCCCGACGGTATCGCGCTCGGGCTCATCGGCGTTCTGGAAATGCTCTGGCAGGACTTTGCGTTCCGGCAGGAGGAGGACATCGACCGGGCAGCGGCCAAGCGCCGCTGCATGGCCTACCTCAAGTCGGTTTTCCCGGGGCGATTCGCTGCCGTGGAGCCCCTTCCCGGCCACGCCGCAGGCAGTGCGTTGCCGGCCGAACGATTGGCCGGTTGGGTGTACGTCAGCGAGCGCGCTTGGACGCTCGAGCGCGACGCGCTGTTCCGGACTTCCTGGCAGATCGTGGCGCACGAGTCGGAACTCGCGCGAGCCGGGGATTTCGTGGCGGCGGATCTGGGTATCGAACGGGTACTGCTGATGCGGGATGCCTTCGGCACCGTGCGGGCGCTGCGCAACAGTTGTCCGCACGTGCCCCATACCTTGGTGAGCACCCGCAGCGGTCGCCTAGAGGATGGAATCGTGTGCGCCGCGCATGATTTGAGATTTGCGGCCGACGGTCGGTGCAGTGCGGGCGGGGGCGGCGACCTCGCCGCGCTGCAGGTGAGGACCGCAGGCGGATTTCATTGGGTGAGGTCGTCCGCCCCCGTGCGGGACGGGATGGGTGAGGACGCATTGGCGCAAGACATTGTCGGCACCTCGCAGGCAGAGATCTTCCGGTTCGATGCCGGAGTGCTCCACGTGCTTCCGGATCTGGAGATTCGCGCGAATTGGAAGCTGGTCGCGGAACAATGGCTCGAGGCGCTCGAGCTGCAGCCGGATGTGGCCTCCGCGCCTAAGTCCTTGGACGCGTTGCCTGCGCCGCTCGGTTCCGGCTGGAGCGCAGCCCGCTACCGCAAGCTCGCGGGATCTGCCGCCGGCGAGCCCTGGCGGCTGCGTTTCATTGCGCCCAATCAATTGATCGAACGGCGCCCCGACGGCCTTCGCGTGCTGCAGCTCATCGCGACCGGCGCGGCACGATGTCGTGTGCGGCGCCTGCATCTCGGGCGGCCCGGCCAAGTCGCCGTGGCGCTCGAGTACCTGGCCGGGCGGCTCGTGCCCTGGTGCCGGCGCCAGACGATCGCGATCGCGGAATCCGCGCAACAGGGTCTCGGCGAGTTCGGCTACCGCACCGCGGGCGGGGCGCAAGCCCCGGGCGTCGCGTGGCTGCGCGCTTATCTCTCATCGCGCCTGCCCGCGCTCGCCGGCGAGCGTGCGCCGAACGAATCGCGGCAGATGCACTATAATCCCCCATCGGCGTGAACCCACTTGGAGAATCACTCATGACCCTGGCTTCCTTGACCACCAGCGACTGGCAGGCGCGCGCGTCCCGCGTTCGCTACGAGACACGTCATTTCATCGACGGCAAGTATGTCGATTCGGTGAAGAAAGGACGCTTCACGGTGATCAATCCGGCGACCGGCGCGCCTTTGTGCGAAGTGAGCGCGGGAACCCAGGAGGATATCGATGCCGCCGTAGCTGCCGCCAAGAAGGCGTACTACTCGCGAGTATGGAGCCGCAAGGCCCCCCGTGACCGGATGGCGGTGCTCACCTCGTTCGCGCGGCTCATCGAAGAGAATACCGAGCGTTTCGCGTTGCTCGACACGCTGTGCATGGGCAAGCCGATCACCGACATGGTCACCATCGACGTACCGGCCGCCGCCAAGAACTTCACCTACTTCGGCGAGCTCATCGACAAGATCGACGGACAGGTCACGGCCACTGCGCAGGATGCCTTCCATTATATTCTGCGCGAACCGCTCGGCGTCGTCGGCAGCATCGTGCCGTGGAACTATCCGCTGCTGATGTCCGCATGGAAAGTGGCTCCTGCGCTCGCCGCCGGCAATTGCGTGGTGCTGAAGCCCGCCGAACAATCGCCGCTGTCGGGTCTGCTCATGGCAGAGTTGTTCATCGAGGCCGGGGGCCCGCCGGGAGTCTTCAATGTGGTCAACGGACTCGGTGAACACGCCGGTGCCGCGCTTGCCTTGCACATGGACGTGGCCAAGATCGGCTTCACAGGCTCGACCGAGATCGGCAAACAGATGCTGATCTATGCGGGTCAGTCGAACATGAAGCGCGTGAGCCTGGAGTGCGGTGGCAAGACGCCGCAGATCTTCCTGGCGGATCTGCCGGACATGGACGCCGCGGTGACCTATGCCATCAACGGCATCTACGGGAACATGGGCGAGGTCTGCAACGCCGGATCGCGGCTTCTGATCGACCGCCCGATCGCCAAGGAATTTCTCGCGCGCTTCATCGAGAAGGGCAAGAGCGCGTACAAGGCGGGAGATCCGTTGAATCCCGCCACGAACCTGGGGCCCCTGGTCACCGCGTCGCATCGCACGCGCGTCGTCGGCTACATCGAAAAGGGCAAGAAAGAGGGTGCAAAACTGGAGTTCGGCGGCGATACGCCGGACCTGGCCGGCTCTTATGTAAATCCCACGCTGTTCACCGGCGTGAACAACCGCATGACCATCGCCCAGGAAGAGATCTTCGGCCCCGTAGCCTCGGCCATCGAGGTGAACGGCATCAAGGAAGCGCTCAGCATCGCCAACGATTCCATATACGGCCTCGCCGCCTCGGTCTGGACCCGCGACCTGAATGTCGCGCTCAAGACCGTGCGTGACCTCGAAGCGGGGGTGATCTGGGTGAACTGCTTCGACCACGGGGACATGACGCAGCCGTTCGGAGGCTACAAGCAGTCCGGCCAAGGGCGCGACAAGTGTGTGGAGAGCCTGATCTCGTACACACAGACCAAGTCTGCCTGGATCAACCTGGGGGACTAAGCCGGCTTTAGGTGGGGAGATTGCTCCGCGGGCGCCGGCCGGGAGACGTGCAGGCATTTTCCGGAACGCCGTGAATCCTTCCATGGAGGCTTCGGGGGAGACATCCATGTCTCCCACGATCCGGAAAACGCCTGCACGCCTCCCGGCCTCCGTATGAGGTGAAATCTCCGGCGGCCTAACACGATGTGAGGGTATAGATATATATCCCACTGAAAAAACAACACAATTTGAATCGCGAATTGAGTGGGCTGGGGATGTGTCGCGCCGGCCTGATCGCTTCGATGTCCGAGTACGATCCCATCCGGTCTCTCGCCACCGTCAGCAATCGGGCAGCCTATTGTAAGCTGCTAATATGTCCAACCAGTTCTGCGAGTGGGCTTCCGGTAAATACGCACGTGACCCCCAGAGACAATGCTTTTTTGCTTGTTATGCTGTGCCAGCTTGTGCCGTTGAGCGTGTCTTTAGCGCCCGTGCCTACGGCTTCGGCGCTGTATGCGTGCTTGATACATCTTGGCACTTTCGCCCTGGTGTGGTTTGCACTGTCGGCAGGCCCTGCGATGGCCCCGCAACCAGCCATTCTCACGCTATGTTTTGCAATCGTATTGCAGTACTGGCTGCTGGTCGCACTAGTTAGGAGATTTACGGCGCGTTACGGGCGCGCGCCGCGCGTGAATCCTCCCTTCCCGTTGGCGGGCATGACAGCAGACGAGCGGAAGTTATCTCTTGCAGCTTTCGGCTTGGGCATCCCGGGCTTATCGTTGGTAAGCTGGCATATCTCAGTTAATGGCCTACGGTGAAAATCGAGGGCGAATCTATCGTGGGTCGTAGGTCGTAGCCGTATCAGCGTAAGTTTCGTTCAAGCTGCGATGACTGCTTTGAGGCATGCATTTCTCTACCATGAACGTCGGAAATTGGCCTCGACCTGAGATCGTCGGCGATATCGAGGCGCCGTCCGTCGCCTCCCGACCCGTTGCTGACCTCGGCGACCGTCAGCTATCGGGAAGCAGGCCATTTTTGGTCAAGCTCAATGCTCCACTCACGCACCGGCGCACCAATGGCGTCCTTTCTTCGATATCGTGAGCCGCAATGCTCGAAATGCGGGGAGCGGATGCCCGGCGAAAGCTCTACCGACGCAGAAGCCACGAGAGTGGACGAGCCACTAGGTGCGCGGCAGATTGTTCCTTCTACTGCCGCACAGACACACCGCGGCACTTCCAGGACTTGCCCGCATCGATGCCAGCCAGCCTAACGTATAGGTGCTTGCCGTCCTTCCCCATAACGAACTTATCCCACTCGACGCGCTTCCCGGCCTTGCTGAAAACAAGGTGCCGGTGACCGGGTTTCGGCTCTGTCATCTTGACCGTGTCCACGTAGTCGGGTGCGCCAGAAACCGGCACCGAGTTGCCATCTGGAGCCACGGTGAAATCCAAGTGCGTATTGGTCCCGTCGGTGCCTTTGAAATCGACGATCTGATGCGTTCGGCCCGACTCTTCTGTTATCACCGCAGTGCTGGACGCCGCGCTAGCTGTTCCCACGCAACTCGATTTCCCGGTGTCGAGGTTCCAGGTGCCTGACCATACGGCTGCATCCTGGGCATAACTTGCGCTACCGATAAGAAAAAAGACAGTAACGACTGAAGGAAACGTGATCGGTCGCAATTTTCTCTCCCCATGTCTTTTTAGAGATTTGAAACTGGAAACGCTATCTTTGCGACGACTGCGAGTCAATATCCGTCCTACGGGTCGCGGGATGCTCTTCGCGGAAGCGGTCATTGGGCCGATCCAGCGGCCCGAATTCACCGACCGGGATCGACCCACACCTGCCCGTGGTGAGTGACTGCTATGGGGGCGACCAATTGGGCACGTAGCAGGGGCGGTCAGCGAGGAGATTTCACAGCGACGTTGGCTCGTGCACTGTAGGCAGCCAAAAACGCGTTCACCGCTGCATCGGCGTAGCGATCCAGTTCGGCCTTTGTATAGGGCTCATCGTTCCCGGTGAACATTGCCTGATTCACTGGAATCCAGAGGAGCAAACCAACGAAGTGGTGGGCCGCGAGGAGGGGGTCCTCGAGCGACAGCAGACGACGCTTAGATAGCGCTGCAAAACTGGTGGCGAGCGTGCCCAGCACTCGCTCGAATCCTTGCTCATACCAAGTTCGGCCGAGTTCTGGCATTCGGTCCGCATTGGCAATAATTAATCTACGCAGGCGTAGCAGACGCGGGTCCATAAGCGCCGCGATGAACTGCCGGCCCAAGAGAGTGAGATCCTTCTTCAAGTCTAGTGTTTCGACCAACGGGCCGGCTACCAGACCCACTACCCGATCCACCTGGCTGGTCGTCGCTAGTACAATTTCCTCAAATAGACGCTTTTTATCCGCAAAGTGCTTGTAGACCGTCTGTTTAGACACGGCGGCCTTGACTGCAATCTCCTCCATGCTGGTTCCGTCGTAACCTTGCTTGAGAAACAAGCTTCTGGCGGCGTCCACCATGGCCTTGTGTTTCCGATCCGATTGAGTTGCAGAGACTTCTTTCATAGCCAATTGCCCTACTATATGGAACTAGACGGTCCGGTACTTGACACGATTAGCGATTTTCCGTAGGGTACTGTACCGTCTAGTTCCAAAGGGAGCAAGAAGGGGCCAATATGAACACTTTGACAGGCACGGCAGCGTCAGCGGCTACCGAGCTCCCAACCACAGGGAAAACTCGGGTGCGCATCGGTTGGGCTTTAAGCAGTCTCACGATTTTATTCATGCTGTTCGACGCCGGCGGGAAGCTGGCTCTCGAATCTCACGTGGTGGATGCGACTACGAATATTGGGTACCCGGTGGGTGCGATTCGACCCATCGGCGTCATCGCTCTGCTATGCACGATTCTGTACGCCGTCCCCCGGACCGCCATTTTTGGCGCCGTACTCCTGACAGGGTTTTACGGGGGTGCGGTAGCAAGCAAGATTCGGATTGAAGATCCCTTGTTCAGTTCGATTCTGTTTGGCGTCTACTTTGGGCTCATTGCCTGGGGTGGACTCTATTTGCGGGACGAGCGCCTGCGTGCACTCTTTCCGTTTTGTCGATAGATCGAAGGAGACACGACCAATGCAAGTCACTACCCATCTGAACTTCAGTGGAAATTGCGAAGCCGCTTTCCAGTTCTACGCGGAAACCCTCGGCGGAAAGATCACGATGATGATGACTCAGGGAGAATCCCCGATGGGGGACACGGTGCCGACTGAAATGAAAGGCAAGATCATGCACGCGAGCCTGGAGATGCCAGGCGGCGCGAACCTGATGGGGGCGGACCACCCACAGGGAAAAAAGGTGCAGCCTACGGGCTTTTGCGTATCAATTCAGGTGAAGGATGCAGCGGAGGCAGAGCGACTTTTCAAAGGTTTGTCCAAAGACGGGAAAGTGCAGATGGAGTTCCAGAAGACGTTCTGGTCGCCTGGGTTCGGGATGTGTACCGATAAGTTCGACATTCCGTGGATGGTTAACTGTGTTACAGCGGCATGAGGGGGAACCATTTCATTTCAGGCATACATCGACAACATCAAATCAGACACAGGGAAAACACCCGAGGACTTCAAGAACCTTGCCGAGAAGAAAGGTTTGCTGAAGCCGGACGTCAAGGCTATGGAGATTGTTGGCTGGCTCAAGAGAGACCACGGCCTCGGGCTTGGGCACGCTATGGCAATCTACGCCACCTTCAAAGGAATGAAGGAATATAAATAGCCGCCGATTGCACAACCCCGCCACCGCCCGTCAGAGGTGGCGGGGCACGAGCACACTAGTCTGACACGCGATGAGGCCCGCGGACGCAAGCAGACGAACGGCTGGTGTGCGGCAAGCAGAATTGCGTCTTCAGCGTCAGGTCCTGGCCGGCTTCGAGCGGCTGCTCTCGGGCGCTAGACATTCGTCGTACCGGAGGGTCACGCGCTGATACCGAACCTTCTAAACAACGGGCCAAGCCTATAACCTCTGGCGGATGCGCTGCTTGATTATTGGGGGAACCCGGGTCATCGGGCCACACGTGGTTCGGCGACTGCACGTTCGCGGATGGGACATCGCGGTGTTGCATCGCGGAGTTCATCGGGCGGTACTCCCGGGAACCGTCCGGCGGATCACGGACGAGTCGGCTGGCATTCCCGTTCTTCGCGTGCCCCTTGCCGCTCAGCGATTTGCGCCGGATGTCGTACTACACATGATCGCGATGGGTGAACGGGACGCCGAGGTCGCAATGGATACTTTCGCTGGCCACGCTGCCCGTATCGTGGTGCTATCGAGTGGCGACGTGTATCGGGCTTACGGCCGATTTGTAGGAACGGAGCCGGGTCCGGTCGAACCCACGCCGCTCACGGAGAACGCGCCACTCCGGGATCACCTATTCCCGTATCGCGGTTCCGCGACATCGGCGGATGAACTCAATTATTGGTATGACAAGATTCTCGTCGAGCGAGCCGTTCTCAGTCGCGGCGATCTTCCGGGTACGGTCCTGCGGCTGCCGAAGGTGTACGGTCCAGACGAGAACGCCGATCTCGCCACTGTGTACGGGTTTCGTCGTCAGCCGCAATGGCGATGGACCCACGGCAACGTTGAAAACGTCGCCGAAGCGATCACGCTCGCTGTTGTCGATCCGCGGGCGGCTAACAATGTCTTCAACTTGGGCGAAGCTCATACTCCGACGATGGCTGAGCGCCTCGATCGGCTGCCAGACCGACAGGTAATTGTCGCCGACCAAGCTGGAAGGAACTTCGATCAGGACATCGCGTACGACACATCGAAGATCCGGCGCGAGCTGGGATTTGTCGAGGTGATCGATGAGATCCGAGCCATGACTGCGTGTGTGCTTGGTTCTACATGAACTTCGGCAATCGAACGCGCTCCTCGTGGTCGAGACGGGCCGATTGGCCGCGGCGAGCCGCTATCAGGCCAGCAATTGACGATTCTGTCGGCCCCCTTCTGGCCGGGTGGAGTCCACGGCGTCAGCGGCGACGCCCAACGCGTATTCTCGATCCATCAGAGACATTGGCGGCCGGCAGCTATTTGGGTGTTGCGTGCGGCTAATCAGCGCGCTACAAAAGGCATCTCAATATGCTGATGGAGGCGACGGCCGTGTGCAGGAGCATCAAGACTCTCTTTAATTTCAGGCCACCCGCGACAGAGCAAGAGATTCGATCTGCGTCACTTCAATTCGTTAGGAAACTCAGCGGGTTTAACAGTCCGTCACGGGCCAACCGCGCTGCTTTTGATCACGCCGTCGATGAAGTTGCAGCGTCGGCCCGCGCACTGATTGGTGCATTAGTCACCACAGCGGAACCTCGGGACCGTGAAATAGAGGCCGAGCGGGCACGAGCAAGAACAGCCTCACGGTTCGGCGCCCGGCCCCTAAGCTAGGTAGAGGGCTGCACGCGACCCGCGGCTGCCGCTCGCGATTCCATTTCGGTTATCGAGGCCGAAAAGCCGGACGCTGCAACCCTGGTGGCCCCGCGAGATTCCGCTGGCGACCCTTAGGAGCCATCCGCAAACGGCAGCTATTCGGCAAATCCACGCCGTGACGTACCACGCCGGCGGTTACGCTGGACCGCTCACTTGGGGCCCCCGATTAGGGCCTTAGGTCATGCCTTGACATAGCGCGGTGCTTCGCCGCGCCGATCAACAGTTTTGAATAGACCTTGTGGAGCCCTAGCAAGACCTTGAATCCGCCGCTCATACGGGTCCCGCCGGTCGCGCCACCGCGCGCGGCCACCGCTGAGCCGAACTGCAGCATCGTTCCGCCCGACGGCTGGGGCGTTACTCGGAACCATGAGCGCGTCTTACCGTACCGATCGCACATCAATAGCTGATCCTTCGTGCGTGCGCCCACCATCCACACCGCAAACGTCTCGCCCCGGCCTTCCGCGACATCCTGTGCCTGCTGATCGTTCGACGGCGCTCGGGCTAAGACATGCAAGATGACTCGTTCGAGTCGAAACACGGGTGAAGTGTAGAACGCAAAAACCCACTGAGCCAAAGTCACGACTCGATTCACCTGAACAGAGAAACAATCCCCGTGCTGACCCCAGAGTTCGGGACGCTCGCCACCACGATACGTCTTGAGTAACGCATCGTGCGGCACAGGTTGCTGTTCTACGAAAGACATGACTGGAGTGCATAATGCCTCACTAATCATCGTCGTGTCTTCGATTCTGCCGAGTCTGACGGTTATTGAATGGCCACTCTGGAGCGCTCCATTGATGAAGCGGAATGTCTCAAGGTCGCCGGCTGGCGCACGACCCGATTGGGATCGCCGGCGAATTCACCCTGTCGACCCAAACCGGCCTGTCGCGAGCGTCGGCTATCGGGCGAGCCAGTAAAGCCGAACGCGGGCCACAGTATTCCCGTCGTCATTGACAGGGAATATCTATGACTATAAAATGGAATCATGAAGACCACCGTTAATATTCCCGATAGTGACCTTGCAGACGCTATTCGATTTACTAAGGCAAAGACGAAGCGCGAAGCAATCGTCACGGCCATCCAGGAATTCAACCGCCGTAAGCGCATGGCCGAACTCACCAAGCACGCGGGAACCTGCAAGGATCTGGTGAGCGTCGAGGAACTCTTGCAGCAACGTCGCAAAGGCTAAGTTGCCGTGATCCTGGTCGACTCCTCCTCTTGGATTCACATGCTTCGACCGAGTGGTGACGCAGTTGTCAGAGACCGGGTTACGCGCGCACTCGATGCCGGTGAGGCCTGTTGGTGCCCCATCGTTCGGTTGGAGTTATGGAATGGCGCAGGTGGCGATCGCGACAAGAAAGTACTTAGGGATTTCGAACGGCTCCTGCCGGAACTCGCCATCGACAATGCAGTTTGGAACGCTGCCTTTGATCTCGCACGACGCGCGCGTTCGGCCGGTATCTCGGTCCCCGCCACGGATATCTTGATCGCCGCATGCGCGCGACACCACCAAGTCGAGCTTGAACATGCCAACTCAGATTTTTCGCGCCTCGAAAAACTTTAGGCAGCGTGCGCAAAAGTAAATTCGCCGCCCAATAACCCTTTTTTTGCGGAATGGCGTCAGTTTGCCTTCCAGTTTCAAGGATACGTCGGCATCCGACAAGTCACGACCCGTTGCCGCCGGTCGCGACCGGCTGCTATTGGGCGATCTGACCTAAATGGCTGTTGTATAAATTGACGCGCGTGCAACGATAAGAAAAACCGGGGCGCGTGGCCGGGGTTTTCATGCGAGGCAAATTGGTGGACTTAGGCGGCGGCGCTAGTCGGCTTTACTGAGCGACCGCGCAGGACCAGTAAGCCTCCAAGGAGCAACGAAAGGCCGCTTGCCGCAGATGCCGTGTCGATCTCGGGGGCCGGCGCGATAGTAACGGCGACCGGCGCGATAGTAACGTAGCCGCTGCTAGTGAGATCGGTGCCGATCTCGGCCACATTCTCTGTCCCAAGCAGCGAATTGAAGTAAGAGCCACCGCCGCCACCTCCAAATGCAGTGGAGATATCGTTGCCGTCAATCAGGGAGGTGGACTCGCCGCCGCCGCCGCCGCCGCTGTAGCCGCCGCCGCCGCCGCCGCTGAAGACGGCACCACCGCCGCCGCCGAAACCGCCGACGACGTTATCGGTACCGGTACCGCCTGACAGAGTCCCCACGACACCTTGATAGAGGAAACCCTGACCACCGCCACCGAAGCCGCCAGCGCCGCCAACACTGAGGTAGCCGCCGCCGCCCCCGCCGTAATCCGCACCGCCGTTGCCGCCGTTGCCGGCGGTGCCGCCGGTGCCGAATGGGCCGGCCGGACCGCCGCCATTGCCACCTACGGGTCCGATGGAAGCATTCCCGCCGGGACCGCCGGTAGGTCCATTGCCTAACCCGGGGAGAACGTTGCCGCCGGCCCCGCCGCCACCGCCCGCGATCACCAGCGGGGTGAAGCTCGTGGGCCCGTTCTGGAGGACCACAAAGCTACCGCCGCCGCCGCCGCCGCCACTGTTAATGCTGCTGTTGCCGACGCCGCCAACGGCAATCACCAAAGTTTCGCCCGCTACAAGGCTGATGTCGCCGCCAATCACTGCGCCAAAACCGCCGGCGCTACCGCCGCTTCCACCAGGCGCGCCCGCAGCCACGATGTCGTAGACTCCTGTGGTCGGTACTGTGAAATCAACAATCGTGCCTGTGTAATCAACTGTCTGCGCCGATGCGGACGAGACGAATAGCGCCAGTAGCGAAGCGCCCGTCAGTTCTCGGATCTTCGATAGCATTGTTCCGCTCCCGATGTGATGGGTCTCATTGCTCGTAACTGTCTGGACCCAGTGCTTTTAACGACTATTAGGTCAATAACCAGTGGACAAGATGGCGCTGCGTCAGCGTTTCACGACGATATGGGCCGTCGGAGCAGGCCCGTATCTTCACAACTAGTGAATGCGGAAAACGCGAGCGAATCCCTTCATCGATTATTGAATAATTGTTAGAGGCGGTATGGGACCGACGATATGTTAGATCCGGGCGTCGCGGATTGACTGCCTAAGAGGCGCTCATTTCAACCGGTTGAACTTCCGCTCTTTGGCTGGCTGGCGACCAATGCGATTGGCGTCGCCAACGAATTCACCCTGTCGACCCTCAAGCGACGTTCACCAATGACCGCATTGTGGAGCGTCAATGCATGCCGGGGTAGTGACCAAAATATATGATAAGTGAATCGATAGTATCGGTAACTCCGTGCGCAACAATCGGCGCGAACAGGTTGCGTCCGCAGGCAATATACAAAATGGCTAGCAACGCACCGTCAATTGTGTTCTCTGCGATGCCCGTCCAATCTTGGTACGCATGAGCCAATCCGAACACGACACTTACGGCGGCAACCGCGAATAACCAGCCGAGCCGCGTCCGCCCGACCAAGTCCAGTACTCTATTCAGGACGTATCCACGCCACACGAGTTCCTCGCCGAATGCAGCGAGCACCCATGAGGCGCCCACTGCGATCAGGAGCATCGGAACGTTTCCGATCAGCTCCCGAAGAACGGACATATCGGGAAACTTACCCGTGAGTGCAACCAACAGGGGTTGGGTTGCAAACAATTCGAGCAACTCCATTGCGACGCCGACCAAGATCCCGATCAACAGCAAGCGCTGCCAGTTCTCCGGAATGCTCAGCCCAACCGCGCGCCAGCGTTGACCGCGTATCGAAAGGGAGATCCACCCTAGCGCGATGAGATAAGGTGTCTTGCTGAGATAGATGTGGTGATGGGCATCAGCAACAAATACGCCGGCAACCAGCGCCATCTCCAACACGATGAACCAACGGCTGTCTCGCAGCCTGTCTCGCCACGGGGAGTTTGGATCACCAATCATGCTCGGGTTGGAGGCCGAGAAGCCCACTCGGATGAGTTCGCTATGCGGCGAACGAATCGCACGTCATAGCGATACATCGCCACGCCGCATGCGCCCGCAATCATCAGTCC
>Ga0187851_10002632_pt1 | contig 15686 bp, 15 predicted proteins | sample June2016WEW_6_10_FD_132997 | JGI IMG/M metagenome (GOLD analysis project Ga0187851, IMG submission 132997) | Peatland microbial communities from SPRUCE experiment site at the Marcell Experimental Forest, Minnesota, USA - June2016WEW_6_10 | ecosystem: Environmental > Terrestrial > Soil >...
AAGTTAGGGGTATTTCGCGGCTCAATAACCTGGCCCGTAGTTCCTCCTGTCTACGCTTCGTATCCGGCCTTACGACCGTGCCCGCAAGACTCGGAGCCGGCGTGGCTTGCTAGGCCTTCGCCGCACGACTCTTTCATTCGCTACATCTTGCCGGATTCGATGCCGACGGCATTGCCTACTCCACCAGTTGTGGTGGTGCAAGCACGCTGCCTACGGCATCGGGTTGACGCTACGACACGTCACCCCCAAGTGGGGAACTGCGCAACGCCGCGTAGCGCTTCGATGTTTACGTAGGTTAACTTTCGCTGCATCAACAGATTCGATCACTCGCTGGATGACTGCGGTATAGAACGATGACTGCCGGTTTGCGGCAAGGGCGCTTCTGCCGGTGATCACGTAAACGTGTTGGAGCACAAGAACTTCCTGTGACGAAGTGATTCCGTAGCAAAAGCAACGGTGATGATCGCAGCACCGGGAACAAGGCAGTTTCGCCAATGAGTATTCCCCGCATTCAAGCGACTCCTCAGTCCAGTCTGCCATTTGGCGAAGAGGCGAAGCCCGGCTTCCGCACCAAGACTGCCGCCATGCGCCTTACTCCCGAGGAGCTGGTCGAGATCGAATCTGCCGCCGAAGATGCGGGAAAAGCTGTCTCCGAGTGGTTACGTGAGACCTCTTTGCGCGCCGCCCGGCAGCGGCTCCCCGACCCCGCCGAACTGGTGCTGGCCGAACTCTGGGCGGTGCGTTATGCGCTGCTGAATCTCTTCCATGCAGCTGCTCAGGCAGCATCGGAAGGAAGACAGCTGCTGCCCGATTCCATCCTCAAGATCCGCGACCAAGCCGATACTCGGAAGCTGCAGCAAGCTCGCAAACTGCTCGAAGACTTCTTCGTTACGGAGGGCAAGAAAAGGAGTCATACGCCATGAAGCTCATCTCTTCTCCCACGAGCTTTTCGCTCTTGACGCCTCTGCTATGGGGAGCCGCGATCTTCTTTTTGCTGCTGGCGGTGTGGAGCGTGCTGCGGAGCCGTTTCTCACATAGATGGCGGGGCATGGAGATGATCGAATGGAGCGGACCTCGGCCAAGTTTGTCCCAAAGATGGAGGACGAAAATGAGCAGAATTCGATTCAGCCTACCGCGATTTGCGAAGCAGAAGACCCTAGACATTACACCGGAGCCGACGCCATCGGCCGTGAACCCTCCCGTCGATTCGTTGAATAAGCCCACCCAGCCCGTGCTCGCTGTCTTTGGTCTGACTATCGGCGCACCCAATGGCGAGCCGAAAGAGGGGTTTGCCTGGAACGAGACGAAGGGAATCGAATGAGAGACTAAATACCAAGAACTCGACTTCAATCTTGAGGGTCGCCCTCCATGCTCACGATCTCGAAACCGCTGTCAGCCAGCCAGGCTCGTACTTATCATGCGCGGGAGTTTGCCGCGCAGGAACAGAACTACTGGAGCCGCGATCAACAGGGCTATTCGGAATGGCAGGGCAGGCTCGCCGAGCAATGGAAGCTCACGGGCGAAGTTGACGCAGACCACTTTGCGCGACTGAGTGAAGGCCAACATCCGCACACCGAAGAGCAGCTTGTCCGGCATCAGGTTTCGAGAACCTATGAAGGAAAATTTGGAAGAGAGGTGACCAGCGCCGAGCATCGCGCCGGGTGGGACGCCACATTCTCTGCGCCGAAGTCGGTATCGCTCACCGCGCTTGTGGGTGGCGATGATCGGGTGCGGGAGGCCCATCGGGAGAGTGTACGCGTGGCGCTTCAGGAACTTGAGCGCTACACACAGGCGCGGATCGGCAATGTCCATGCACCGGAGACGACCGGAAAATTTGTCGCTGCCACTTTCGAGCACGATACCGCACGGCCCGTCGATGGCTATGCTGCGCCGCAGCTTCATACCCATGCCGTGATCTTTAATATGACTGAGCGGGAGAACGGCGCCCAAAACGGAAAACAGATGCGCGCTTTGCAACCGCACGAGATGTTCGTGTCACAGCGCTACATCACTGCAGTCTACCGATCAGAATTGGCGCTGCGTCTGGAAAAGCTGGGCTACGAACTGGAGCGCGGAAAGCATGGCCAGCCGGAAATCCGAGGCTACTCGAAGGAGTATCTGGAGGCTTCCAGTCCGAGGCGTGAACAGATCAAAGACCATCTGCGAGAACAAGGAATCGACGGAGCCGCGGCGGCACAGATCGCGGCCCACCATACACGCGACCGCAAGGAACTGCTGTCACCTGGAGAAGTCTTACAGCGGCATCGCGAGCTTGCCGCACAGTATGGGCACCAGGCGGATCGTGTAGTCGCACTCGCGCGCGAACGTGGGCAGTACCAGATCCGGGAGCCAGAGATGCAGGCGCAGCGGGCCCTGACCTGGGCGCGCGATCATGTCTTCGAGAGATCAGCTGTAGGGGACCACCGCGCGATCCTTGAAACAGCGCTGGTGCGCGGCATGGGAGAAACCACCTATGCCCAGGTCCGGCAGGAGTTCGAGCGCTGGATCGAGGCCGGGGAGTTCCGCGAAGTCTCGCACGTTGGTGGTGGCAGACAGTACACCACCGCCGTGATGGTACGCATGGAGCGTGAGATCGTTGGCCGGATGCAGGAAGGCAATCGGCGCGAATACAGCGATCCTATGCTTGTCTCACCGCAGGTACGCATTGCCACGGAAGACCGCCACCCCGAACTGAATACTTCGCAGCGCCAGGCGGTAGACGAAATCTTTCTCTCGCGGGAGAAGGTTGTCGGCTTAGATGGCATAGCAGGAGCAGGCAAGACGACCACTCTCTCCGTCATCCGCGAAGGCGCGGAGGCCGAGGGTTACATGGTGGAAGGTTTTGCGCCCACGTCCCGTGCGGCGCAGAAGCTCGGGGAAGCAGGCATGGAGACGTCCACACTACAGAATCATCTGGTACGCGGAGAGCAGCCGGATAGCGGCGAGAAACGGCTCTATGTACTCGACGAATCCTCTCTGGCATCGACCAGGCAGGTGCATGAGTTTGTGAACCGGCTCCATCCGAATGACCGTGTGTTGCTCGTCGGCGACCGGCGGCAACATGAGGCGGTTGAGGCCGGGCGGCCCTTCGCACAGCTTCAGGATGCCGGCATGAAAACGGTGAAGCTCGAAGAGATCGTGCGCCAGAAAGACCCAGAACTGAAACAAGTAGTTGAGCAGATTGCGCGGGGCGAAGTGCGCGAGGCGATACAGAATCTTGACCGGCAGGGCCGAGTCAATGAGATTCAAGGCCACGACGAGCGCATCGCCGCTATCGCGAAGGAGTACGCAAAATCGCCGGAGAACACACTGGTGATTTCTCCCGACAATCGCTCTCGCACCGAGATCAACGGCCGCATCCATGCGGAATTGCAGCGGAGTGGCCTCGTCAGCAACGAGGAGCACCGCATCAGGACGCTAGTGCCGCGCCAAGACCTCACCGGCGCCGACCGCACATGGGCCGAGCGGTATGAGGTGGGCAATGTGCTGCGCTATTCGCGCGCATCGAAGGAGACTGGCATCGGGAAAGGCGAGTACGCGCAGGTGAAGAGCATCGACGCTCCGAGAAACCGACTGACAGTCGTGCTGCAGGATGGCACGGAACGCACTTACGATCCACGCCGACAGCAGGGAGTCTCGGTCTTCCGCGAGGAGATGCGGAGTTTTTCGGTAGGCGAGCGCATTCAGTTCACCGCGCCGGCCAACAACCTCGGAGTTGCGAACCGCGAGTTGGGGACCATCGAGAACATCGAGAAAGACGGGCGGCTGCGCTTGAAGATGGACGGTGGCCGCGCGGTCGAGCTTGTTACGCACAAGCGTGCGCATCTCGACTATGGCTATGCAATGACGAGCCACTCCAGCCAGGGACAGACTGCCGACCGCGTCCTGATTCACGTGGACACCGAGTTGGGTCCTAAAGATCTGCTCAACAGCCGCATGGCCTATGTCTCGGTCTCGCGTGGACGCTATGACGCCCAGATCTATACGAATAATGCACACGCGCTCGGGCAAGAACTCAGCCGCGACGTGTCCCATTCTCTTGCAATTCAGCAAGAGCCAGTAGCGCACAAGGTAGAACCACAAACCACGCACACGAATCAGATTGGTCAGGGTTTCGGTCTTGGTCTGTAGTGTTGCAATTCCGAAATGACATTCCCCGGATAGCCAGAGGATAGCCGAGGCCCGGTCTGTGTCAAGACTCTGCGGCCGCGTGAGGCGGCGGGCTTCGCCCGGTCTTGACACAGACCTAAGCGGCCTCGGCTTAGGCTTCATCTATCCGGGGAATGTCAGAAGGAAAGGATCATTCAAGCCATGCCCGCTTCGACTCACTGTTCAGTATCGAAGACTCCCGACACCGGATATCAGGCAAGATCAGCGATTGGTCAACAGCAAGGTCCCGGCATGTGCGACGAATGAATTCGGGCACGAAATCTGGGTCAATGAACACGAAACCGTAGCGGAAGGCGTTCCTTTGACGAACCATCGCGTGAATCGTTACGGGGCCGAACGGAAGCGTGAAGTTCAACTCCACGACCTCGCCGAATGGGGCTTCAACTGGCAGCATGGCAGCGATCCCGGATTCGCTAATGTCCACGGTACGACCCTTCAGCTCACCGGAAGTGCGAGAAGTGATCGTGATATCAACCTCAAGCTTGAACCGGGGGCTTGTGGCGGGCGTCGGCAATTGTCTGAGGGGAAATGACTGCCGACTGATGCTCAACTTCAAGTTCAGGGTCACTCCGCATGACGATAGCGTGCGCCTGCGGGACTATCGGAACGACAGGCATTCCATTTGGTTTGTCCATACCGCAGCCTCTCCCCGGACTGTGAGTAAAATCCAATCCACCTTAGAGTTCGCCGACTGGAATTGCGATGTCGCTAACTACGAGCCCGACTGGAGAACGCGGCCAACGCGACAGTGCGCCACTGTATTTCCGCGGTTTTCAGAGAGGTCAACCGCACCCGCGAAGAGGCTTCAGCCGGCGCGACGTAAAGGCTTCCCGCCGCTCGTCTCACTGTGAGACGAATCTCGGGTACGCAACCCCTGCAAGAATGCTCCGACCTCTGGCACAGGTTTCATCCCGCGTAAGTCCGGCTAGTTCGGGAAAACCGCGTGGAGCAGAGCCGCGCTTTCCTCGACGGTGAACGTTTCATTGTTCATGCGCTCCGCCTCCGACCGGGCGGGGTGGGTCGAACGCTCTGGTTCTCTGGCTGCAATGGGTTACGCGCCGGGGCCTTTGACCCGTTCCCATCCCCATCCCTGCCCGGTGCAGCGGCCTGTAATGCTGCCGCCTGATCCTTGGGAGGCTCGTGGCCGTAGATACGACCCACCGATAGATGGTTATCTTCCCGATGCCAAACATCTTCGCCGCGAGCAGGTAGTTCCCCCCCACTTGCCGATGGCATCTATAGCCACCCGATGCCTCACTTCGTCGAGAGGAAGAATGATCCCGGATGGAACCCGTCGCACCTGCCTCAAGAGCGTGGTCGTCTCAAAACGTCGTCACGATGCACGACTCTGCTTTTTTTCGGTGTGAGCTGCTGATTTCGCTTGGCGGAAGAGTTCTCGAATTTTCTTCGCTAGATCTCCGAGAAGAAATGGCTTCGCCAGGAAAGCTTCATTCGCAGCGAGAACGTCCTGCCCAAGAGTCTGGTGGGCAAAACCGGACATGTACAGAACCCGCATGTTGTAAGACGGTCTTAGTTGCTCTGCTAACTCCCGACCGCTCATTCCTGGCATCACCACGTCCGTTAACAGCAAGTCAAATTTCCCCGTGAATTGCTGCGCAATCTGAATGGCCTCTTCCGGAAAACCTGCATCCAGCACCTTGTATCCCAACCTTTCCAAGAACTCACGAATGACACCACGTAGTCCGATCTGGTCCTCCACCAGAAGGATGGTTTCCGAGCCCTGCAGAGATTCCCTGGGAACTCTCGACGCGGCGTCCGGCCCTATGATTTCTTCCTTCGCCCTCGGCAGATAGATCCTGAACGTCGTACCCTCATCCACGTTGCTATTTAGCAAAATGCTCCCACCGCTTTCCTTAACGATTCCATAAACTGAAGACAAGCCCAGGCCTGTGCCTTTTCCTATGTCTTTGGTGGTGAAAAATGGATCGAAAACACGGCGCTGGATCTGTGGAGACATCCCTACCCCCGTATCGCTCACAGTCAGCATGACGTAATGACCCGGCGCAACGTCAGCCGGTTTGCCGCCACCCTCTTCCATTTCAAAATTGGCGACCTCGATGGTCAGCTTGCCTCCTTTCGGCATGGCGTCACGAGCGTTCGTCGCCAAGTTCATCAGAAGCAGCTGGATCAGAGTAGGATCCGCCAGTACCGGAACCTGGTCCGTCGAGGGGACAACAGCAATCTCGATGTGTTCTCCAATTACCCGAGGGAGCATGCGGCCGGTTTCTATCACTATCGAATTGAGATCAACCACCAGTGGCGAAAATACATGCTTGCGGCTGAAGGTGAGGAGTTGTCTTGTCAAAATTACAGCCCGCTTAGATGCGTCGGTGATGTCGTCGACATATTTTCTTCGTGGATCGTAAGCATGAAGATCGGCTAGCAACAGTTCCGAACTTCCGAGAATTACAGCCAGGAGATTGTTGAAATCGTGGGCCACTCCACCAGCGAGGCGGCCGACGGCTTCCAGTTTGCTTGTCTGTCGTAAGTGCTCATGCAGCGCCTCCTCGGCGTGTTTGCGCTGGGTGATGTCGCGAATGTTGCACTGAACCACTGGCCTTCCATCGACGGTATAGACGTTGCTGACAAACTCCACCGCGACTTGCCGTCCGTCTTTGGCTTCAAGTGGCAAGTCCTCGTAGCGGATGATCCCTTTCGCTTGCAGGTCGGTAAAGGAAGCCTGGGAGGCTGCTGTATCCTTAAAGGGGCCGATTTCCCAGAGTTTCTTCCCTACGAATTCACTGTGTGAATAACCCAGCATCTCAATCAAGAATGGATTCACATCGGCGATGTTGCCCGTTTCGAAATCGAGAATCAATATTCCGTCTTTGGCCGTTTCGAAGAGTCGCTGATAGGGATTTTCGGAATCACGCAGCCCTGCTTTGGCGTGTCTGCGTCGGGTGATATCGCGGGTCTTGCACTGGGTCACTTGGCTTCCCTCCACCGTATATTTCCGCTACGGATTACGCTGCGAGCTTACAGATTCTGGTCTTGACCTCGTCGTCGTCCCATTTGCAAACGACTCTATTATCTGCAGGCAAGAACAATTGGGCGGATTCTTTTCGTGTATGCATCAGGATCAGGGATGCCTCCGGTTGCAGTTCCATGAGCCTCTGGACCAGGATCGCGGATTCCATATCATTCAGGTGCTCATCTACCAGCAGCACGTCGAATTGGGATTTCTGCGCGATGGAGACCGCTGCTTGTCCGCTCCATGCCGTGGTCGTTCTGCAACCCTCTGTTTCCAGCGTGCGCTCCAGGCGAATCAATACACCTTCGTCGTCATCAATGATTAAGATGTTCATCGGCGCATCGCTCCAGTGCCGTTCGCAAGGGGACAGAGAACATGAGTTGTCGACGGGACGCAATCCTGCACATCGCGCTTCGCATAGGAAGAGCCCTGCGCGACTGCTGGTTATGCGGCGACTGTCCTCGCCTTCTGTTGAGTCACCTCCGACTCTGCTTGCAGCCAATCGTCTGTTTCGTGTCCATCGTCTCTTCCGCGTTGCTCGTACAGTTCGTAGGCGCGACGACGGATCTCTTCTTGAAGCTCGCCAGTAGATTTCGTTGTTTGGTGGGTTGTCCTTAGCAGAGTGGGTATTGTAGTTCTGCGCTGCATTGTTTTTGTCACTCCTTTGTAGGTAGTGGTGACGATCTTTGTTGACGCTTCCTTGCCGTGCCCGGCTATGCAGCATGAACTTTCGCTAACAGCCATCCCTTGGGCACAGACTGAAAAATCAGTTCATCTTCAGCGACCGTAAAGTCGATATCGCAGCGCGGGCAAGTGAACTCCCACGGCCCGACATTGTCGCGTCCCATGCGGTCTGGTGGTCGATAGGCGACCGCCAATGCACCGCAGTCGGGCATTGGGCAAATCACTCCTGAGGCCACCTCATCATCGCGCTCTTCCCACACAGGCTGCATTGTGTCCGTCTTTCCACCGCGTTCTTCTATGACCTCCGACGTGCCCTGGCAAAGGGAAGCAGTCAGGGACACCAAGGGTCGGCTCCGGGCGCTGAACCGACAATGTTTCTTGAACGCGAGGGGAGGGTGTCGTCCAGATCAGCTAAAACGCTTGCGACGAGTTCGCGTTAAAGAATGCCACGAATCGATCGTTACCCCATTTCGCCTTTGTTGCTGTCTAGAGGCATTGCATGTACCTTTCCATTTCCGAGTAATAGTTAAGCCATAGAAAACACGGCCTGTGGATCTCAGCGTGAGGGTGTCAACACTGTCTGAGACAGACTAGTCGACACGTCGGGACTCAGCTAACTTTGGATTCCCTGAACCGTCGGTGCTCTAAGCCAGAGCCAGTCACCTCACGGGCAAAGGCGGTTCTTTGAGCTACAAGCGAACCAGAAGGCCGAGGAGATTGGCAGATAGTGACTTCCCCGTCCGTCGTTCGCATCAAGTGCATGCCCGGGGCGCATTCCCCACACAGCCAAAAGAACTCGGTTCTGCGTTTTGGAGGATCGGTTGTCGATTTAGGGTCCACATGGTTTGCCTCAAGCATGAAGATCTTTCCACTGCGGAAATAGAGGAAAGGTGCGTTGCAGGCTGGGTTAGAACACGTGGCGATCATGGTCCTCCCGGAGACACAGTTGCCGCTGCCGGCCCAAGGACTTCGGATTCTTTGAGGGGCAGGACTTCACTCTGCCCAATGAGCGAAACGGAGCATAAGTGACAATGGCGTCGAGCCGATCCGTCAGCATCAAAGTATCGCTTGGCGAACGAGGCCTTCTCCGGCGTAGCTGCCCCCGTTCCCTTGCACAGGGGCTCCCTGCAAGTGGCCTTCCGCGGAATGTCAACTTGTACGTTATAGAAAATACGGGTCTAGCCTGTATTGGTGGCCCGCTGAGTGGCGTGGGATGACTGTCGACCGCGTTTGACGGACTCGACACGTCGACACGTCTGTCCCTTTTCGATGGAGGTGTGCCACTACCAATCTACGAATATTGAGAAGGTGTCCGGTCCGACGTTCGTACGCACAGTGACAAACTAGGACTGGAACTCAGTCGGACTAATGTTCAGCTTCTTCATCTTCGAGTAAAGGGTCGTGCGTTTCATTCCCAATCTATCGGCTGCACCCGATGCGCCACCTATAACTCCGCCCGCCTGTTTCAAAGCTTGAAGGATGAGCTCGCGCTCGACCTCTGGGGACATCTTCCGAGAAGACGGCTTCGCGTTCCTTGCCAGTTCCCCAATCGGGACCATCAGGACTGGCGAGGTCGTCAGAATCACGCATCGGTGAACCAGATTTTGCAATTCTCGGATGTTCCCCGGCCAACTCCAATTCAGAAGGGCGTCCATTGCTTCGGCAGGGATAATCGCAATCGACTTCTTCGCCTCCCTTGCATATCGGCACACGAAGTAACGCACAAGGGCAGGAATGTCACTTTTTCGCTCCCGCAGAGGCGGAACATGGATTGGAAAGACATTGAGTCTATAGAACAGGTCTTCGCGGAAGCGACCTTCTGCGATACTCCGGCGCAAATCCTGATTTGTGGCAGCGATCAGCCGAATGTCAACCTTCACCGTCTGGTTACTGCCGAGCCTTTCGAATTCCTTGTCTTGCAGCACCCGTAACAACTTCGGCTGAATTACACCCGGCAGATCCCCCACCTCATCCAATAGCAGAGTTCCTCTATCAGCCAGTTCCATTCGACCGATGCGCCGATTGGTTGCCCCGGTGAATGCACCCCTTTCGTGTCCGAATAGCTCGCTTTCCAACAAATCTGTCGGAATCGCAGTACAGTTGACGCTTACAAACTTGCCGTCGGCCCGCGGGCTGAGTCGATGAACTGCGCGTGCAAGTAACTCCTTACCGGTACCGGTGTCGCCCAGCAGCAGCACCGTCGCATCAGTTGCGGCTACCGTCTTCACCTGTCGTAGCAGTTCTTGTAGAGGAGCGCTGTTCCCTACCATCTCCGGGAAAGATTCGTCTTCCTGGAAAGCTTCATCCCGACTCGCGTAATCCCGCAGGTCAAAATCCTGGGGTTCTGGTTCAAGTCCTGGTGCTGCGGCTGAGGGAGTTGGGGAGCAAGCCGTCGGCGCGGTAAGCCCATCGGATAAAAGCGCGGTGTCCAGATGCTGAGCGATTATCGCAGCCGTACAGCGCAAGAACTCAAGCGTCGCATTCGTCCTGGGAATGATATGCAAACTGCCAAACCCTATCGTCCCCAGCCGGTGACGACTTGTGGTCAAGGGAAAAACATAGTACGTGCGAATGCCTTGTCGGCGAAGCGACTCTAGGAAAACGGGCAACTTGGGTTCGCTGTCCAAATCTTGGACAAGTACGGATCGTTGATTTTTCCAGACCCATCCGCTGGTACAAGCGTGCACGGCCAAGCATTCGCAACTCCTCGGCGCCTCACCCGCCTTGCAAACGTCCACGCGGATACTTTCCGCAGTTGAGTCGTAAAGACCCAATTCGACAACGTCCACATTCAAGGCATGATGCAGGCGGATTAGCAGTTTGGGGAAAAGAGCCTTTATCGTGCGCTGACTAGGTGCAAGCTGTGCCAGATCAAGTAGGTTGCGATAGTGGCCGACCGTCAGATCTGAGTAATGAACGGAATCAAACGCAAATCTTTGCTCCGGCATCCTATCTCGCCCCCAATTGTTTTAACCCCTGCAGGATCGGGCCACGTCTCGCAGTCGCTACTTTCTGGACAGCGACAAGTAACACATCACCTTGTCTCAGAGTTTTCCTTTATCGTTTGTGATGGTGGACATTGACAATAATCTGCGCGAGTGTTAAACTAATCGTAACCACCTAGAGCGTGATTGGTCCAGTCCCTAGCTGGGAACATTACGAAGAACTCTGCTTGAAAACGGAGGTCCGAATGACGGAGCTGCCGAACTATCGGCACTACTGTCGAACTGTCGGCACCTCTACGCCATGCTCTCGTTGGCGGGCGCCGGGATTTTGTAATTTGTCGAGTGGCTGTTGTCGTGCGGGGTTTTTGTGACAGCAGTGGAGCATGCTCAGCGTAGCGATCTACTGCCCTAAACTTTCATATAGGTTCGATTCGTCAATAGTTAGTGTGGCATTGGTCTGCTGGAGTTCGCCCAATATGAGGGCACAATAGAGATTGTGGTGAGTGATATTGTCATGCCTGAACTCAACGGGCTTGAACTTTCCCAGCGAATTCGTGTGGCTCGCCCCGAAACAAAGTTCTTGTTTATAACGGGCTTTGGCGATCAGTTCCCGGAATTGCGCGACTGCGGCGCGAACATTCTGGAAAAACCGTTCCTTCCTTCAGAACTCCTGCGTAGGATAGACGACATACTCGACCAAGGACACGCGGCCACGGGTACCGGATAACACCGCATAGCCTACCCATTCCGGAAGCTAGGCCGCTGCCGCTATCACCCGCGTGTCCTTCACCTCGCCTTCGGCCTCAAGCCAATCGTCCACGCCGAAGGTGCCCAGACTCATAGAGCACGGAACCCGCGTTACACATCCCTCCCACGAAGTCTGTTCATTATTGCTCACTGGGTCTTAAATCCTGACCCATATTAGGAATTGTCCCCTTTCGTAACTATGGTGACCTTCCGGAGCAGCAGTACAGTTAACTTGGTAACAGGTTCCGTGAAGTGGTACGCAGCATGGAGTCTATCTCACCGGATCAATGTCGCCTGCGCCATAACTTTCGGCTCACTTCTATCGAGGTCATTTTCTGGATTGGGATCGCGGCCGTCGCGTTTTGGGGGATCGATATCGTTATTGGTCTTGAATATGTACACGCAAAATCGTTTCGTTCGGGCACTTCGCTACGCAACTTGTGCACTGTTTCTCGCGGCAGGTCTTGAGGAACTCTCTTTTCCACGCCCGGTCAAGAGCGCACTCGCTCGGAGTTCAACGTGAAAAACAAACACGTAGCGCTGACATTAGGCATCGCGTTCACTGTCCTCATTGCCCTCTTAGCGAGCATCGGGCAGTTCGGACTTCGCCGGATGCAAACAATCGAAGCGAACCTTTCCGTCATCACCGGGAGGAAGTTAACCGACCTGCAGTTGGCACGAAGAGCGTTGACGCTTTCCGATGACAATAGCCGTATCGTGATGGAAATAGTCCTTGTGGAGAATAGAGCACTTGTCAAGACTTTGTTGGCAGTCAGGTCTGAGAAAAGCAAGGAAATTGCGCGACTACTGGAGGAGAGCGAACTTCGCTGTGAATCCGACAAAGGGAAGCAGCTACTATCTGAGGTGGAGAAGACTAGACAACCATATGTGGGAAGTTATCTACGAGCTATCCATTTGCTTGTTGATGAAGGCAAACACGACGAGGCGGTAGCGGTCATAGTCAAGGAAACAGTACCCGCGCTGAACACATATCACGCCGCGTGGAACGAATTTGTGGAGTTTCAAAGCAACGAAGTGGACGCAGCTGCCAAGCAAGCACAGGTTGATTATGCCGGAGCCCACCGTCTTGCTGTTTTGCTGGTTGCGTTAGCGATAGCCATCGCTTTCGTGATCGCGCTATTCGTAACCCGGCAGGTTCAAAGGAGCTACGAACAGGAGACAATCGCACGCGAAGTTGTTGAAATCGGCTTGCAACGAAGTAACGAACGCATGCTGATGGCAGTGGAAGCGGCGAGGATACGTTTCTGGGACTGGGATGTGATTAGTGACGAACAGTTCTGGTCAGATATCTGCAAAGAGTTACTGGGCTTACGACCAGAGAGCGCCGCGAACTTTCAGGTGTTGATGAACAGCGTCCATCCCGATGATCGGAAAATGCTGGCGGACGGAATTAACGCGGCCATTGAGGAGAAGAGAGAATATGCTTTGGAATTCCGTGTAGTCTGGCCTGATGGCAGCGTGCACTGGCAAGCCGCCAAAGGTCGTGCCTTCTACGATGAGACCGGGCACACGACTCGCATGGCCGGGATCGGCATGGACGTCGATGAGCGCAAACATGCAGAGGAACGCTTGCACTTGCAAGTTGCAGCTTTGGAAGCCGCTGCCAATGCCATTGTGATCACCGATGCCAACGGCACGATCCAGTGGGTGAATCAGGCGTTCACTACTATGACGGGCTACAGCAAGGAAGAGGTGTTGGGCAAGAACCCTCGGCTGTTGAAATCCGGGGAGCAGCCCGAAGGCTATTATGCCGAGCTTTGGACAACCATCTCGTCAGGCAAGGTCTGGCAAGGCGAACTCCTGAACAGGCGGAAAGACGGAACAACCTACGCCGAGGAGATGACGATCACGCCCATAGCCCAGAACGTCGGCCAAGCGAACTGTACACACTTTATCGCTATCAAGCAGAACATTACCGAGCGAAAGCGGTCCGAGGAGGAACTGTACCGAGCACACCAGATGCTTCAGACCATCCTGAACACTATTCCTCAACGCGTGTTTTGGAAAGACCGGAACTGTACCTACGTAGGCTGCAACCGGGCTTTTGCGACCGATGCGGGTTTAAGCAATCCGGCGGAGATCATCGGCAAGAGCGATTCTGACCTCGTCTGGAGTGGGACGGCTGAAGTTTATCGCACCGATGACAAACTGGTCATGGAACAAGGATCGTCAAAGCTAGGATATGAAGAAATACAGGACCGGCCCGACGGAAGCCGGGTGTGGCTCCGAACCAGCAAATTGCCCCTGTGGGACCGGGAGGGCAAAGTGACCGGCGTCATTGGAACCTACGAAGACATCACCAGCCGCAAAGTCGCGGAAGATCGGGTCCAATTCTTAGCCTATTACGATGCTCTTACGGAGCTGCCCAACCGGACTCTTCTACAGGATCGATTGTCAAAGGCACTGGCCGGCGCTCGTCGGCGACATGACAGAGTTGCGCTTCTATTCCTTGATCTCGACAGGTTCAAAGACATCAACGACTCACTGGGGCATGCGGTCGGCGACCTTCTCCTGCAACAGGTTGCAGAGCGGCTTAAGAGATTTGCGCGTGAACAGGACACCGCGGCCCGGTTCGGCGGAGACGAATTCCTCATCGTGTTGACTGCTGTAAAGGACGCAGCCGACTCAGCGGTTGCCGCTGAGCGGCTGATGCATGCGATGAGTGTCGGATTCGTGGTTCAAGGTCGCTCGCTTAGCATTAGTTGCAGCCTCGGTATCAGCGTTTTCCCCGAGCACGGTGCAGACAGCGAAACCCTGATCAAGAATGCGGATGCGGCCATGTATCGCGCCAAAGAGAATGGAGGTCACAACTTTCGGTTCTTCACCGACGATATGAACGCTCAGGCTGTGGAGCGATTGACCTTGGAGAGCAGCCTGCGACAGGCACTCGAAAAGAAGGAATTCTTTCTCGTGTATCAACCGCAGATCAGTATTGCCACTGGAAAGATCATCGGACTGGAAGCACTGCTCCGCTGGCAACACCCGAAATTGGGCCTTGTGCCACCCGATAGGTTCATACGAATTGCCGAGACCTGCGGCTTGATCGTGCCAATCGGCGAATGGGTGCTCCGGACGGCCTGCTCTCAAGCCCGGAAATGGCAAGACGAGGGACTTCCCGCAGTGTCGCTAGCAGTCAATGTATCGGCGATCCAGTTTCGGCAAGAGGACTTCTGCGAACTCATCAGGAGCGTGCTCCACGAGACGGGCCTTGCCCCGCGATACCTCGAACTGGAGTTGACGGAAAGCCTCTTGCTGGCTAATGCAGACGTGACACTATCAGTTCTTAAAGAATTAAAGGCCATGGGGTTGACGCTGGCGATTGACGACTTCGGCACTGGCTATTCCAGCTTCAGCTACTTGAGACAGTTTCAGGTCAGCAAGCTAAAGATCGACCGCTCGTTTATACGGGATATCGCGGTAAAGCCTGATGACGCAGCGATCACAACCGCGATCATCAGCTTGGCAAAAAGCCTGCACCTTAAAGTGATTGCCGAAGGGGTCGAAACCGAAGCGCAAATGTCATTCCTGCGGGCGCATCATTGTGACGAGATTCAAGGCTACTATTTCAGTAAGCCTTTGGCGGTGGACAAAGTTGCCGACAGACTGCGCGGCGACTGTCCCGAACAGCACGCCCGAGCACAAGCAAGCGGGAAACAACCGTGACCGAGGACGACCCTAAAGGAGGGATTTGATTATGGCAACCGGACTATCGGACTTCCACTTTTGGTAACCCGGTGACAATCGGGAGGTTCGGCGTCGCCCTAGCTTAGCTAGCTAGGGGAAATCTTCGCTTTCTCCATATGTCTGTCCGGGAATGCTGGTCGATGCGAGGATTCACGAACTATCACGACGTGTGCCAATAGTAATTATCTCGCCAGCAGGGTTCATCCCATTTCAGGTGTGCCATAAGTGTGCCGTACCATTCGATCCCAAATGCGCTAAAGCGCTTCTTTTCAATACCAGTGCAGATTGCTTCCGTGCGGGCCTGATGTTTGGTAAGTTATTGATATTTAACGGTGCTAAGACGTGGAAGACCCTATCAGACTCGCCTACTCTTAATCAGTAGGTTGTAGGTTCGATTCCTACCGCGCTCACCATCGTTTCAACAACACACAGCCGTTTCAACT
>Ga0187851_10002633_pt1 | contig 15679 bp, 8 predicted proteins | sample June2016WEW_6_10_FD_132997 | JGI IMG/M metagenome (GOLD analysis project Ga0187851, IMG submission 132997) | Peatland microbial communities from SPRUCE experiment site at the Marcell Experimental Forest, Minnesota, USA - June2016WEW_6_10 | ecosystem: Environmental > Terrestrial > Soil > Wetlands...
GCGGAATACGTATTCCGCGCTGCCCGCAATTCTGCCAGCACGCCAACTCGAATTTTGGAACGGGCGGGGCCGCCTGACACGCTCACCATAGACGGTAAATCGCGGCCTCATTAGCGGGAGACACCCCGCCCTTATCCCAAACATAAAACTGCCCCGTGGTGTTTGAGCACCACGGAGCGCAACAATAGGCCGAAGCCTAAAGTCGGAATCTAGCAGATTCACCGTCACTTTAGGGCAAAGGCCAGAAAGTGTCAAGTGACGTGTCATTGCTGCAATGGCCCAACACAAAGGTTTGGCCGATTCACGAACCGCAACCGCGCCGTGCAACGATACCGCTGCATCCGTTGCGGGAAAACATTTAGCGAGGACCAACCCCTGGACGGCGTGCGGATTGATGACGCCGAGGCCGCCCATGTTGTGCATCTGCTCTGTGAGGGTGTCGGAATCCGCGCCATAAGCCGTCTGGCGAATCTCCACCAGAAAACCGTGTTGAATGTCCTTGAATCTGCCGGGAGCCATTGCGCCCGCCTCTTGGACGCGCGTATCCGCAATGTGGCCCCAGAGCAGATCCAGATTGACGAGCTTTACTCCTTTGTCCACTGCCGCCCGGAGAACATCGAAGCCAACCACCCGCAGTTTGGGGAGTTTTACTGCTACCTGTCCATTGAGCGCCACACCAAGCTTATGGTCAATTGGCTGGTGGACAAGCGCAACGGAACCAACTGCCGCCTCTTTATGGAGGATTTGAAGCAGCGGGTTGCCACAAAATTCCAACTGTCCACGGACGGCTATGGCGGATACACGGGCTATACTGGCGCAGTCTTCCAGACGTTTAAACACGCCATCGACTACGGCACTGAGGTTAAAGCCTTTGGCCCCGCCAAAGAGGGACCGCGCCGCTTTAATCCCCCTGTCGTCAAGTGGGTTAGGCGCACCCCGCAAATTGGCGAACCCGACCGGGACAAGATCAACACCAGCCGCGCCGAACGCCTCAACCTCAGTGTGCGCCTGTTTAACCGAAGATTCACCCGTTGCACGCTCGGGTACTCCAAAAAGGTGGAAAACCACCGGCACGCCGTCGCCATCCTTGTGGCCTATTACAACTTTTGCCGCATCCACTCCGCACACGGCCAAACCCCCGCCCATGCCGCCGGGTTGACCGATCATACTTGGACGATAAAAGATCTGCTCGCAGTAGCGATTTAAAACCTGTCAAGCCCTAATTAAAAAAGTTGTGTTTATTTGACAACAGCGAAAAAAGACAAGCACTATAGGTTTGACAGTTGCAGGACTAAAACCCGTGGCAAATTGAGGGCATGAAAATGAGAGACGGCTGGCAAATCCATGATGATATTCTGGCGCTGCTGGAATTAGCCCCAAGGCGCTTTAGAACCAACAAGTTCGCGCTCAAGCTTCACCGCTATATTGTCGGTGTTAGAAATGAAGCACTCTTTGCCGGCATACACGGACGTGCGAAATTTAGGAGCCTCAAGGGCTTCAACGAAAAGCTCAATCGCTCCAGATAAAGCGCAGTTGCAACCGTCCAGTGTCATGTCCACGGATCGTTGTTTGTTGATGTTGCGGATTCGCAGCCAGGTATTCCCCTCATCGCTAATATCCCCCTCAAGAATATCGCCAAGATCAATCGGCAATGGCGCATGTCGCTTAAGGACAAAGAAAAATTCCCATTGAGGGTCAACGGCGATGATGTGTCCCGCCTCACTGCAAGCAACAACCTTGATTTGCATAAATCCTTTGTATGGAAGCGGATGGAATTGTCAAGTCAATCCAAAGAACGGGGATTTGCCAACAATCTAATGTTGCATGACCATATAAAGGGGCATGGCTCCGCTGGAGCGTCGCCCTACCACGGCGTGCCGGTAGGGCGACGCTCCAGCGGAGCCGTCCCAAGAGATCCGATTCATAATGTCCCTTTATCTATGTCCGTACATTAGCACAAGGCGAGCAGGAGTTTTTTGATCTCGTCCAAACGGCCGCGCGCGGTGGGTTTTGTCAGGCGCGGGAATTTGCCGCCTGCCATCACGAAATCGTTGTGCCGGGTCAGCATCAGCTTGTCCTCCTGGGTTTCGATCAGGCTCACGCCGTGCTGGGCGGCGACGATTTTTAAATCGGCGACCCTGAGGACCAGATCGACGGCTGGCGGCAGCGGTCCAAAGCGGTCGCGCAACTCATTTTTCAATGCGCGCCATGAGGCGGCGTCGTTGACCTGGGCCAGCTTGCGGTAGATCTCGATGCGTTGCTGCGCCTCGGGGATGTAACTGCCCGGGAAACAGGCCGCCGGCTTTTGCGGGTTGGAATGCTCCTCTTCCGCGCCTGCCGCCAAAAAGTCCAGGCGCACATTGACGTTGAGGCGGGGCTGGACTTTTTCGCCTTTGAGCGAGCTGACGCTTTGCTTGAGCAATTGGCAATACAGCTCGAAGCCCACCGCCGCGATATGGCCGCTTTGCTCGGAGCCGAGCAGGTTGCCTGCGCCGCGGATTTCCAGGTCGCGCATGGCAATTTTGAATCCGCTGCCGAGGCTGGAATACTGCTTGATGGCGTTGATGCGTTTGCGCGCGTCGGTTAGAAGCACCGCATGGCGCGGCAACAGCAAATAGGCGTAGGCCTGATGTTTGAATCGCCCCACGCGGCCCCGCAATTGATAGAGATCGCTCAGCCCAAAACGGTCGGCCCGGTCGATGATGATGGTGTTGGCGTTGGGAATATCCAGGCCGCTTTCGATGATGGTCGTGGACAGCAGCACGTCCGTCTGGCCGTTGACAAAAGTGGTCATGACCTCTTCCAGTTGGTCGCTGTGCATCTGGCCATGGCCGACGGCAATGCGGGCCTGCGGAACCAGGGCGCGCAACCGTTGCGCCACCGCCTCGATATCGAACACGCGGTTGTGCAGATAAAAGACCTGGCCGCCGCGATTGAGTTCACGTTGAATGGCGTCGCGGATCAGGCGCTCGTCATATTGGGCGACGAGCGTTTCGACCGGCAACCGGTCCTGGGGCGGCGTTTCGATGGTGCTCATGTCGCGCGCGCCCGCCAGCGCCAGATACAAGGTGCGCGGAATGGGCGTGGCCGTCATGGTCAGGACATCCACCAGCGTGCGCAGCCGCTTGAATTTCTCCTTGTGCAGGACGCCGAAGCGTTGTTCCTCGTCGATGACCACCAGCCCCAAGTCTTTGAAAACCACGTCGTCTTGCACCAGGCGATGGGTGCCGATGACAATATCCACCGAGCCGCCCGCCAAATCCCGGATGACCCGGTCCTGGTCCCGCCGCGAGCGGAAGCGGGAGAGCAACTCAATGCGCAGGGGATAATCGGCCATTCGCTCGCGGAACGTGTTGAAATGCTGCTGCGCCAGGACAGTCGTGGGAACGAGCACGGCAACTTGTTTGCCGGCCAGGGCCGATTTGAAGGCGGCGCGGATGGCGACCTCGGTTTTTCCATAACCGACGTCGCCGCAGATCAGGCGGTCCATGGGTTTTGGGGTTTCCATGTCCTTTTTGGTGGCGACAATGGCGCGCCATTGATCGGGCGTTTCTTCGTAGATGAAACTGTCCTCAAATTCATGCTGCCAGGTTGCGTCGGGTGGGAACGCGTGTCCTTCCTGGGTCGAACGGACCGCCTGGATCGAAAGCATCTCGCCCGCCAGATCGCGCACCGCTTCCTGCGCCAGCGCCTTGGTTTTGGCCCAGCGCGTCCCGCCCAGCATGTTCAAGGGCGGGCGCGCCCTCCCTGCGCCCACATATTTGCTGACGAGGTGCGATTCGCTGACGGGCACGTAGAGCTTTGGCGCGGGCTGGAGCGGATCGCCGGGCGCGTATTCGATGACCAGGCATTCCTCGCCCGTCGCCGCGACCTGGGTGTTTTCCCCCACGGGCTTTTGGCCCAAGGCCGCGGGCAGGTCGCGCAACCCCAAATACCGCCCGATGCCATGCTGGAGGTGGACCACGTAATCGCCTTCCACTATTTCGGAAAAGTTAATGTCCAGCAATGAATTGCCCAATTGGGCCTGAGGCGATTTGAGGCGGCGGGGCCGTTGCACTTTGTAGCGTCCGAAAATCTCCGCGTCGGTCACCACGGCGAGTTTGGCCGGCTCGAAGAGAAAACCGCGCGCCAGCGGGCCGATGTGCAGGCGCAAGGAGTCGGAATTGTCCAAGCCGTATTCCTGCCAGATCTCCTGGAAACGCCGCCGCTCACCTTCATTGTTGCAAAACAGATGCACCGCGTAATCCTGCCGCAGCCAGCGATGAAGCTGGTCGAAGAATTCCTTGCGTTGCGCCTCCGCGATGTGCGGCTCGGGCCGGCGGTCGCCAATTGGGCGGAAAACTTCGAGGCCCTGCCATGCCATTTCGTCCTTGCCGGTGAAGCCCTCCGCGTCGGGGACAGCGTTCTCGATGAAAACGTTTTCGATTTCGCTCACCTCGACAGAGACAACGCCGCGTTTCTTCATCTCTTCCTGGAACTGTTCACAGGAAATGAAAAACCGGTCCGCCTCTTGAACTTGCTCTTCGTAACGGCCGGCCTGGTCGCGCAGCATTTCCGGCTCGCACAGGAGAAAAATGGCCCCGGCCGGGAGATACTCGAGCAGGCTGGCAACCGGCGCCTGCTCATCGGCCTTCAAAAGTCCCAATTCGCCGCCCGGTGGAATGACCACCCCCGCAGGCGGACTTGTCGCGCCGCAGCCTTGCGAAGGCGGATCGCGGGACACCTGTGTCAGCGGATCAAACTCGCGCAAGGATTCCAATTGGTTGCCAACGAATTCGAGGCGGACCGGCCAGGGGCTGGTCAACGGCCACAAATCCAAAATGCCGCCGCGCATCGAAATGTCCCCCTTCTGCGTAACTTGCGCCTCCGGCTCGTAGCCCTGGTTCTCCAGCCATTCGACCAAATCCAACGGATCCAACGAATCACCGCGCCGCAACGACCGCGTGCGGCGGGCGATTTCGCCGGATTGAAACGTCTTTTGCAGCAGAGCCGTAACACTGGACACAATGATCGGAGCCGGCTCGGCAGCGGAACGGTTGGAAAGGCCGACCAGAGTTTCCAGCCGTTCGCTGACCACATCGACATGCGGCAGGCGCGGTTCATGGGGCAGCACTTCCCAGGCGGGAAAGAAACGTGGCCGGCCCAGGGGCGTGGCGCCGGCAGCGCGCGATTCCGCGACCCATGTTTCAATGTCCTGCTGAAAAATCTCCTGCGTCCTGAGACTCTCCGTCACGACAACGATGGGCCGGGTGGGGAATAGCCTCGTCAGCAAGACGGCGAAAAATGGCTGGGCTGCCGGGCTGACCGACGAAAAAGACAACGATTCCCCCCGTTCCACGCGTTCGCGCAGGGACTGCACGACGGGAACCGACGCAACGGCCGAAAAAACATCGCCGGCCGTCATTGCTGACCGGCTTTTGGCCAAGTCATGAAACTGCGCCGCCCCGGACCGGAACGTCAAGAGAGGAAAGGATTAAACCGGGACGATCGCCGGGCATTCCTTCGATAATTAGCAAATCTTGCTATTGGGCACCGCAATTTTAGCCTATACTTGGTTAATAATAGTTTCAGTTTTAAATTGACTTTCCGGCTGGAAAAGTTCTGAATCGCGGTCGAGACAAAAAACTGTCACGAGCGCAAAAGAATGGGTTGCTGGTTGGACACGGACCCTGAGGATGTTTTGCTCGAGAATTTTAAACGCAACAACAACATGAGCATAAAAAAACTTCAGTTAACGGTGGCGATGGCCAGTTTGGCGTTCGTGAGTGCGGCAAATGCGCAGATTACGCTTTACACTCCGGACCAAAGTGTGGATGAGGCCATTTCGACGTTCGATAATGACGGAGGTGTCACGGTGGACGGCAATGTGAACAGTCTGCCTTACACCACCGTCACCACTGCGCCCGACGGCACCGTCTCGAGCACCTTGACGCCCACTTATTCAACGAGTTCGTTGAGCGTGTCCTTCAGCCAATCCATCCCGGACAACAAGTCCAGCACGTCGGGCGAATCCACTATTTATTTCACAGCATCGGACGCCGCTACTTATTCCATTTCCGGAAGCATGACCATGGCCGGAGGAACACGCCTTGGAGGAGAGCTTTCCGCCTTGTTGTATGACGAGAGCACGAGCACGTATATGTATTCGTACGATTATGCATACGGTATAACAGGTGCCACCGGCCCTGTCACTCTCACAGCCGATTCCTCCCAGATAGGATCGTTGACCGGCAGCCTGACGCCCGGGGACGTCTATGAATTCGACACCTTTGATGCACTCGACAATCGTCAAGGCGCTCAAACCCTGAGCGGGACTACCACACTCTCATTGACTGGCTCGCTAAATGAAGTTCCCGAGCCTGCCACGATCAGCCTTCTGGCGACCGGGTTGCTGGGTGCATTGGCACTCCGCCGCCGCAAAGTCTGATCGGCTCAGTCTTTCAATTCAGTATTGGAAGGAGTTCCGCAGAGTACCGGACAAGAGTTTTGGCTGGATTGCACCGCCATTTTAACCGCGCCTAAATCTTCCACGCCGGTCCTTGGCTCTGGGCCGTCAATACACCACCGTGTTCTCGGCTCAAAGCACTAAGCCAGGACAGCCTTTTTCGCTTTCAGAAATTTCTCGATGGTCTTGATGCAGTTGCAGGAGTTGGGCACGCGGACGGCGTTAAGCCTGCCCAATTTGTAATGCACCAGCAGTTTGCCAACCATTGACACCCTAAGTTCTGCTTCCGCCATGCGCCAGAGTTGGCCGGCAGCAAGTGGTTGTTGGAGAGTGCAGTGTGGTGATTTGGTTTTTGCCATGGCTCATGCTGCGCCTTCCCTTTCGGTTCAGCCAGCTAAATCGCGATAGATTTAAAATCGTCAAATTGTGGAATTGTGTCGGACTGCCTTACAGTGCGATCAGGTGACAGGAGGATTGAGCGTTAGCATTTCATCATGAATGGCTTACGCGGATGAATGCTTCAAACCGGGCCTAAACAACTCAAGAACGGTGTCGGATTCCTTTCCATTTTGCGCCAGCGGATGTGGGTGCTGATAAACGATCGGTGCATTGCTAGTTATTGATTAGCAATGAGTTACGTCAATCTGCTTTAAAAGGCCGAATACTGGCACGAAACTTTCTATCGTTATATATGCTTTTAAAAAACCAAAGAGCAAGCGCCCGCCAATCGGCGGGCGTTTGTGCTTCCGGCCCCTTCATGGTTTTTGCCGATGAATCCACCACGCCCCCAATACCCAGCAAAAAGATGGCACTGGACTAGCTATCTTCTCATTGTGGAGAGACGAAGAATGAGTGGAAAGAACGAAATGAAATGAACGAAAGTGCAACGTTGACGAGAAAGCCCAGACTTGATTTTACGGCGGAAACACTGCCGGATCACCCGCTTTTCGCAGGCCTGGCAATCCAATACCGGCAAATCCTGGCCGAATGCGCCATGCGGGCGGATTTTGAGGCAGGGGACAAAGTGGTCGAAGCCGGGCAACCCGCCAGTTGCATTTACCTGGTTATCAATGGCTCGATTGATTTGGAAACGCCGGAATTTGAGGCGCCGGCGCGAGTGCAAACCATCGGCGGGGGAGATATTTTGGGCTGGTCCTGGCTTTTTCCGCCGTATTACTGGCACTTCAACGCGGTGGCCCGGGAGCCGACCCGCACCATGTTTTTCTACGGGTCGCGTTTGAGCCAGCAATGCGACCGCAACCATGAGTTTGGCTACGAATTGATCAAAGGCATGTCACAAATCCTCATCGCCCACTTGCAGGCTGATCGGGAGAGGTGGATCGAAGCCGCCCAGGTCGCGCCGGCGGGGGCGGCAGCCATGGCGGATTATTTGGTGATTTAAGCTTAAAATTATTTAAACTTATTTAGGATTATTCAGGCTATTTCAGGCTATTTCAGGATTATTTGATCGGCGAATAGTCGGTCGCGGTCATGAAAACAGATTCAGGTCTTCCGATGAGGAGGGGGCCGTTCTTCTCGGTTTCCGCCTTGACGGCCTGCCACTCAATATCGCCGGTGAATTCTTTCCAGGCCTTGTCGCGGGCCGCGCGGCTGGGAAAAGCCAGGATGTAAACAAGCGTGTCCTGGGGTTTGCCCTCTTTGTCCACCGGCACCCAGTAGCCGATCATTTCCATGCCGTGTTTGACAAAGAGTTTGTTGGTGAAATCGCGGAATCGGGCATGGAGCGCCTGCAATTTACCCGGAGCGGCATGATAGGTGCGCATTTCGAAGAAGCGCGGTGAGGGCAACGATTTAGCCGCATCATCCGCGAAGGCAGTGAAGGCGGCCACGACGGCGATCATGGATAAAAGGTATCGAATCATGGGGCCATTTTACCGAAAACAGGCGGAGATGCAATCCCGGCGTGCATTGGCCGGAAAATCATAAAGCAATGTGATTGCGCTTGTCAACATGGATTAGATACGCTGGTACTTACATCAGAATGCATAATAATGCTTGTGCTCCGCGAAGGCCAGGCGTAAAAACAGCTCGAAGCATTTATCGGCCCGCGCCTTCGTTCCATCGTCCGGTCCGCGTGCGGGGAGCCAGCCGAAATCAGGATCACAACTGCAAGGTTTGAATATGAGAATGCGTCTGTTCGGATTCGTTTGTTACATTTGTGTTACGATGTTGTTGCCTGCGACAAACGCATCGGCCCAAACGAACACAAATTGTCCGCTGGTCATGAACTGCCCCAGCAACATCGTGGTGACTTCCTGCTTTAACGTTCAAGAGTTTTACAACCCCACCGCCTCCAACTACTGCTGCGGCGTTCTTTACACGAATGTGGTTTGCACTCCGCCCTCGGGCAGCATCTTTGCCCTGGGCACAACCACGACAGTCACCTGCTCGGCCATAGACTGTTTCCAGAATACGAACTATTGCACATTCACCGTGACCGTGCAGCAAGGCGCCAATTGTGCGACCAACTGCCTGCAGATTCAGTGTCCGAGCAATATTGTGGTGAGCTCCTGCACCAATCTTCCGGTGTATTACGCGCCCACGGTCACGGACCCTTGCTGTGGCACTAATTGGACACTGGTCTGCACGCCGCCCTCGGGCTCTTTCTTTGCGCCGAACACAACCAATCTGGTTGACTGCTTCGTCACGGACTATTGCGGCCTGAGCAACAGTTGCAGCTTCACGGTGATCGTGCTCCCGGACACCAACAATTGTCCGACCAACTGCATCACTTTGGAATGCCCGTCGAACATCGCGGTGGCAACCTGCAGCAATTGCATGCCGGTCTTCTACTCGGCCGCAGCGACCAATACGTGTTGTTTCGGTCATGTGGTGGTGAATTGCAACCCCGCTTCGGGCTTCTGTTTCCCTCTCGGGACCAACGTGGTGAACGTCAGCGCCTATGATCCTGACTGCGCCAGCACGCCGCCGACAAACTGCAGCTTCACGGTGACGGTCACTGCAGACACCAACTGCTGCACCAATCAATGTTGCGGACCCGGGCTTGGCCAGCAGACGATCAACTGGCTCCAGCTTCCAACAAATGGGTCAACGCTTGTCCCGAATCCCTCGGGCTCGAATGGAAACGGCACCTGGATCATCACCAACCTGCCTGGTTATGGAAATGTGCTTGTCACGCAAGACCCTGACAGCAATGTGGAAGTCCTTTTTACGAAAGATACGCCTTTCGACAATGTGCCGAACAATTCCGGGCTGTTTGAGTTTCCGCAGACCGGTTACGGGCCATACACGTGGGGAACTCTTCCCGGCTGGGTGGACCTGTATTACAATGTGGTTGGGCCCGTTCCCGCCTACAACGTCAACTTCTATTTCCTGGACGGCCCACCGAACCCTTGCAACCTGGTTCTGGCTGTCATCGCGGTGGCGGATTCCACAACCAACACCGTATCCCAACCCGTCACATTCAGGGCCGAGTATGACCTGACGAACTCCTCAGGCCTGCTTCTCTCGGCTTACACCATGTTTAGTGGCACGTACGGACCGCCTCTGATGTCAGGCGTCAGCGGAACAGTCGTGGGCAGCGCCTACACCGCAACCAACGTTGGCAACTACTTCAACACAGGCTTCGCCCTTTTTCAACCGGATGCCGCGTTGCTGACGACCAATCTGCCCATGGGCAGCGGCACGGACGTGAATGGCAATGCCTATCCGGGGACGCCGACGAATGTGCCCTACGTGACGTTTACCGTCAACCACGAGGCGGGGGACTCCTTCGGTCTCACGGTGGGTTACATTTGTTGCACGAACTGTCCGACCAACTGTTTGCAGGTTCAGTGTCCGACGAACAAGTCGGTGCCGTGCGACAGCGCCTGGGCCTTTGATCTGCCGACAGCCACGTCCTGCTGCACCAACGAATATGTCACGGGGCCGGCCACCGAAACCAATGTGCTCATCACCCCGATCAGCACCGTGACCAACGGGGTATGTCCGCAGCAGGTCACCATCACCCAGTCGTGGTTGATCACCGACGGATGCGGCGACACCAACACGTGCAGCCAGGTGGTGACGGTGGAATGCTGCCCAACAACCAATTGCCTCAACTTGGTCTGCCCGAGCAATATCGTGGTGACGACCTGCAGCAACTGTGTGCCGGTTTTCTACTCGGCCGCGGCCTACGCCTGCTGCACCAACATATCGGCCCTGATTTACGACCCGCCTTCCGGCACTTGTTTCAACTTGGGCACGTCGAATGTGACTGTCACGGCCTACGCTTGCGGCTTCATCACCAACTGCCAATTTACGGTGAAGGTGAATCCAGGCACCAATTGCTGCGCCACCACCTGTTGCGGGCCGGATCTTGGCGCGCAGACAATTAACTGGCTCGAACTTCCCACGAACAATTCAACATTCAATCCGGATCCATCGGGCCTCAATACCAACGGCACCTGGCTCATTACGAACATGCCATGTTACGGCAGGGTTCTGGTGACGCAAAATCTCCCGCCTTCGCCGAATCTGGCCTATTGGTTTCTTAATCCGAACATGGTCGATGTTACGAATTCTTACGGCAACTTTGCCGACATGGAGGCTGGATACGGGCCGTATTCGTGGGGGGTTGGCGGCTGGGCGGATTTTTATAACGGCAGCAGTTCTGCTTTTATTGACTACAGCGTCAATTTCTACTTCCTCGACGGTCAGCCCAACCCTTGCACCTTGTTCCTGGGTGTCATCGGGCTTGGGGAGTCCACCACCGCGACCGTATCCCAACCCGTGACGTTCAGAGGCGAGTTCGACCAGGACGCCAATGCGCCCGTCGGAAATGGGTACGCCTCAGCCTACACCATGCTGGACAGCAACTACCCGGCGGCGGGCATCACTGGAACCGTCGTAGGCAGCGCCTATTCAATAACCACCAATTATGGCGATCCTCAGAACACGGGCTGGGCGCTCTTGCAACCGACGAATGCTTTGGCCACGACTCTCCTCCCGCCGGGGAGCGGGTCAGACCTAAACGGCGATGCCTATCCTCCGTCCGGGACGGCGGGGCCGGCCTATCCCTACCTAACGCTGACCGTTCACCAGGAGCCGTATGACGGCATCGGCTTCACCGTGGGTTACGTTTGTTGTACTCCCTGTCCGACCAACTGTTTGCAGGTTGAGTGCCCGACCAACAAGACGGTGCCGTGCGACACCAAGTGGGGGTTTGATCAGCCGAAGACCACGTCCTGCTGCACCAGCAACTTTAGCGGCACCACGACCAACGTGCTCATTACCTCGATCAGCACAGTGACCAATGGCGTATGTCCGAAATTCGTCACCAATACATGGCTGATTACCGACGCTTGCGGCGACAGCAACACTTGCAGCCAGGTGGTAACCGTGGTGGACACCACACCGCCCATGGTCCACTGCCCAACCAACACAGTGGTCGTGCCATTAAATTCCAATTGTCTGCTCGTCATTCCCTCAATTCACATCATCGCGACGGATAATTGCACACCGGCCAGCCTGTTGGTGTATTCACAATCGCCGCCGGCCGGAACGATTGTCCCAGGGCCTTCCGCGACTGTCACCGTGACCGTAACCGACCTCTGCGGCAATTCGAGCCAGTGCATTGTCACTGTCTTGGGAGAATCAAAAACAGGCCCCGTGGTGACCTGCCCGACAAATATGACCGTGACCAACTGTACCGTGCCTTGTGTGCCCGTGACCGTTACGGACTGCGCTTGCCCTCTATCTGCTCCGATAATCACCCAGTCGCCGCCGTGCGGCACACCGATCGGTCCGGGAATTACTTCCGTCATCGTCACCGTCACGGACTGCCACGGTAATTCCACTACCCAGGTGGTTTCCCTGAGCGCGGGCGGGCCGGACTCCTTCCTGTCCAATCTGACCAACACGGGGGTTGGGCCGGGTGGCATTTTGCTGGCGGACGACACGGTGGATCCAAACTATTTGCTCCCGCCCGCGGTCGTGCCCGCGGGCATGCCGGCCGACTACTTCGGCAATGCGGTTGCCGTCTCTGATATATGTCATGGCGCCGGCACAGGTTGTGCGTGGCTGGATTATTACCTTAAATACACTTGCTACATATACGCTCCATGGAGCCTGCCTCCAGACCCGGCTTACACAACGGCCGCCTCCAAGTGGATCGCGCCGGATTACACCAACAACGGCTGCTGCCCCGGCGGCAATTACACCTACACGCTGAACTTCGTGTTGCCGGCCGGATTTAACCAGGCCACGGCAACCATCTCGGGGCGGTGGGCGGCGGACAACGCAGCTTCCATGAAGCTCAACGGCGTGACTGTGCCGCTGGCCACGCCCGGGTTCAGTTATTGGACGCCCTTCACGATTCCGCCCGGCAGCGGTTTTGTGATCGGGGCAAATTCGCTCAAGTTCATCGTGGACAACTACAGTGCCTGGACCGGCCTGCGTGTTGAATTCACCAATGCCTACGCCAATTGCTCCACCTGCGCACCGCCGGTCATCCACTGGATCACTCCGCCGCAATCATTGCAGGCGGGCAGCACGGCCACTTTCAGTGTCATTGCTGGCGGCACACCGCCTTTGACCTACCAGTGGTCCCACAACTATGTGAGTTTGGCCGGTGACACCAATTCCACTCTGCAACTCCACTCCATTGGCTACTCCGACGCCGGCCTCTACTCCGTCGTCATCTCCAATCCTTGTGGCGTCGTGACCGGATACGTCCGGCTGAATGTGACGCCGCCATGGTGGTGGCAGTGGGGCTGGTGGAACGTGACAGTGCTGACCAATCCGCTCGCCGCCACCGTCGGCCCTGCATTGAATCTGGTTGGATCGAGCTTTGCCAGCAATTATGCCATCAATGCCGGCACGACGGAAGACTTCGGCCTGCCTGGGGAAGGCGGCCAGACCGTCATCGTAATGGACGTCAACCCGCAGGCTGCGGCCTCGATCCAAGTGCCCCTCATCGCCGCGCCCGGGAGCTACTCCGACAGCAATTACACGGTCATTATGGACATCTATGAGCCGGACACTTCGCTCGGAACTCCCAGCACGCTCTGCCAAAGCATTCCTTGTTGCGTCAGCAATCTCAGCAGTGGCGGCCAGGACGGCGTTGCGTTGACGCTGGACGTGTCCAACAACCTGCACATCACCGGCTCCGCCGCCGGAGTGGCATTTGACACCGGGCCGGCCGCGAATCTGGCGGTGGATTCCTGGAACCGTGTGGCCCTGGTGGTGGACGATCCTCAGGATGGAGTCGCCGTCAATTTGGGCTTCTATTTAAACGGCCAACAAGCCGGCAGCCTCACCGTGCCCACGCCTGTCGGGTTGCCCATCAACTGGAGCAACGGTCCTCCGACGCTCCTTAGTGTTGAGACAAACGCAGCTTCCCCGAACGCTGAGTTCTACGTCTCCAGCATCCAGTTCCACGACATCGCGTTGTCTCCCGAGGCGATCGCCGGCATGGGTTCGCCTGACAATGGCCCGCCGCCCGCGAACAAGACTTGGCTGGGCACATCACCCGTGCTCTCGGCCACAATGTCCAAAGGCACCATCAACATCACTTGGTCCGGCAGTCCCTATGTGCTGCAGGAAACCACCGACCTGTCCAGCGGCGTCTGGGCCGATTCCACGCTGGCCTTCACGGAAGGCACAGACACCAGTGGCGACATTGTCACCACAGCCGTGGTCACCCCCGCACCCAGCTCGCCGAGCAAGTTCTACCGGCTTGTCTTCAGTCCGTAATGCCTGTGTAAAGTCATAAACACCTTTTTGATAACGCATTGTGACTGTTTAGCGGGTCCCCCGCTGTTTACAATGGAATAGAGGTTTGCGGGTGGGCTTTCCCCGCTCCAAAACCACGAGGTAAATGATTTGGAGGGTTAAACAAGGAGTAACATGTTTCCGGTCTTTTTCCTTTTGTGTCAGCTTCCAAGGCTCGGGTTGCTAAAAGAGAGGTTTCGCAAATGGACTTATGCCTGATTGTCGAAAAACCGACACTTTATCATTGATGGAAACTGCCAGATGCAATACATTGCTAGCACACTTTTTGGCGCGGTGGTCATGCCACGCGCTTTCAGGAAATGAAGAATGCCGCCATACTCGCTTTTGCCGCCGCCTTCATGGGCGGTGTTACAGCGATTCTGGCCGCTTTCCGGGAACGCAAATCGGCACCCAAATGGTCTTTCGTGGCCGGGATGCTGCTGCTGATACTCGACAGTGTTTTCTCCGGGCTGGCAGCCCAGACGGACAAGGGAAGCGAGGCGATTCGATATTGGCAGCAGTGGAGGCTGGTCGCCATGTCGTTTTTGCCCGGAACATGGCTTTTGTTCAGTTTCAGCTACGCGCGAGGCAATGCCGGCGAGTTTTTGGTGAGATGGCGCACCATGCTGGTGGTGGCATTTGTCCTGCCCGTGGCCATTGCATGCTTGTTTAACCACGATTTGATCTCGATTGACTATTCGAGTATCGAGCCGGATTTGAGATTGTTGCATCTGACGCCAGCGGGGCTGGCTCTGTCCGCGTTGTTTCTGGTCGCCGCCGTGCTGGTGTTGACGAATTTGGAACGCACCTTCCGCGCATCCGTCGGGACGATGAGGTGGCGGATTAAATTCATGATTTTGGGCTTGGGCGTCTTATTTGCGGTGCGAGTCTATACCTGCAGCCAGGAACTTCTTTGGCCCGGACGCGGCATTGACGAATCTCTCTTGACGCTGGATTCCGTCGGGTTGCTGCTGGGTTGCTGCATGGTTTTGCGGGCGCTGCTGCGCCGGCCGGTCGAGGTGGCGGTTTATCCTCCTTTCGTTTTACTGCAGAATTCGCTGATGGTGCTGCTGGCGGGGATTTACCTCATCGTTGTCGGCGTATTTGCCAAATTCGTCGAATGGGTAGGGGTCGACACGAGTTTTGAACTAAAGACGTTTATTATTCTGGTCGCGCTGGCCGGCTTGACCATTTTGGGGCTGTCGGACCGCGTGCGGCTGCACGCGCGGCGTTTGTTCAGCCGTTATTTGCAACGGCCTCTTTACGATTATCGCGCCGTCTGGAGAAGCTTCACCGAAGCGACTGCTTCCCGAGTTAAACAAGAGGAGATTTGTGAGGCTGCAGTCAAACAGGTGGCGGAAATATTTCAAGCCCTCTCCGTCACCCTCTGGCTGGTGGACGAGAAAAGGGAGAATCTTTTCTTCGCCGCTTCGACTTCCTTGTTGCCCGCCGCGGGGAAGGAATTGGGACCGCAAAAGGAGGAGGCCCTGGCGATCATCC
>Ga0187851_10002634_pt1 | contig 15677 bp, 15 predicted proteins | sample June2016WEW_6_10_FD_132997 | JGI IMG/M metagenome (GOLD analysis project Ga0187851, IMG submission 132997) | Peatland microbial communities from SPRUCE experiment site at the Marcell Experimental Forest, Minnesota, USA - June2016WEW_6_10 | ecosystem: Environmental > Terrestrial > Soil >...
ATGAGGGTGAGGTCGTCGCGGCCGACACCGGCCATGAGCCCCATGCGCTGTTCGACGGTGACGCCGGGGTAATTGGCGACCTTCTGTCGGAGGCCGGTGAGCTTGTTGAAGAGTGTGGACTTGCCGGAGTTGGGCGGACCGATGAGGACGACGGTTTTGAGGGCGCTCTCACTTGGTGCGGCAGGCGGCTTGAAAGCCGGCGTCTCGCAACAGGCGTTCATTGCGCGGCCTCGACGAGGGTTCTTTCCTGGTCGGCGGACGCATCCGTACCAGCAGAGGTTGTGGCTCCGTCATGGGCTCCGGTTGCGGTGTTGTGGGCGGTGCAGGGGCGAACTCGGATGGCTTCGGCGGTCTCGTGGCGGAGGGCGATTTCAAGGCCATCGACACAGTAGACTGTAGGGTCGCCGGCAGGAGCGCGGCGCAGCGCCACGATGCACGACCCAGGGACAAAGCCCATATGCATCAGGTGGTTCTGAACGTTTTCCGGCAGCTCGAGCGAAACCAGGATCCCGCGTTCTCCAACGGCCAATTCACTTAGTACGCTCACCTGCCGAACTCCGATGTGCCGCCTCCGGAACGGAAGCACCTTAGAACTACGACCAGTTTGGTCGTATTTAAGTATACGGCCAAATATGGCTTGGCCGCAATCGCGGAATTCAGGGAATTTCGGTTCACCTGCTCTCATCACTCGACCTCTGCGCAGGGAGGCGTCCGGTACGGAATCCCCCAGTTCCCTCCCCAAGTCCCCCATGGCGGACCCTTGTTCAACTCATCGGTGGAATGAGTCATTTGTAACAGTAGCTTGGTCTTGAGAATGTGATCCAAATCACTTGATCGGGCGGCGCAACTGCGAGAGCTCGGGGCCGCCCATTGTGACTCTGGGCACTGAACTCAGTGCGCGCGATTCGGTATTTCTACAGCGACTGCCAGCTGCGGCCGGGGGATGCTATGCACTATTTGAATGAGGAGGTTCTGCAACAGCTTTCGCCAGAAGATTTTCGGGCGACGCCGCCGTATCCCTGGTCCGGGATCGAAAACTCGCTGACGCCCGAGGGCTTCGAGACGCTGCGGCAATCGCTGCCTGACGTGGCGCGCTTCAACAAAATGGTCGGCGTGAAGCGCGCTTATGGACAGGGTCCTCATGACCGCTTTCTCCTGCATTATCAGCCGTGGCTCGACATCGCGGCTCCGTGGCAGGAGTTCATCCGCGAGCTCGAGGGCGACGCGTATCAGTCGTTCCTGCGGCGGATGTTGGGACCGCGCAAATTCATCCTTACGTTTGAGTGGTACTACGCCTGGGAAGGCTGCGCAGTTTCGCCACATTGCGACGCGGCGCGCAAGCTGGCCACGCACATCTTCTACTTCAATACGGAAAATGACTGGGATCCGAAGTGGGGCGGCGAAATTCTGATCATGGACAGCGAACGGCGGTTCAAGACGCACTCGGCCCCAAGCTTCGACCAATTAAAGGTGGCGGCAAAGCTGGAACCTTGGGGCAATGAGAGCCTGATCTTTGAGCGGACGCCTCACTCGTGGCATGGCGTGCGGCCGCTGCGCTGCCCTGTGGGCCATCTGCGCAAGCTGTTCCTCATCACGATCAATATTCCCAGCTTCCAGGTATGGTGGCGCGGCCTACGCGGCAAGGATCCCGACGGGTACTACCTGAAACAGCAAAAGGCTGCGGCGTGAGCGGTAAGCGGAAGACGGCCGAGGTTCAGGGTGTGACGCAGGCAAAATTTGCCGCGCTGTTCACGTCGCCTGAACCCGCGTAGCGAGCCACCATGGGATACGCGCAGAGCGGCCGAGTGAATTTTGCTTTTGCCGCGCCGTCCGGTCCGGCTTCGTATTTGGTGGCAACCACGCTTTCGAGCGGCGAGCCCTTTTCGACCCAATTCACGAGCGAATCAAAGAGACCGTATTTCGGCCCTTCAGATGCCGGTGAGCCAAATTGTCCAAAAGAGCTTGCGCCAGGACCATCGCCACAGTGCTCCATGCCGGCAACCATGTACAGGCGAACAGATGCGACGGCTTTTTCCGCACCCATCTTCTCCTTTACATCCTTGAAATAGGAAACCGTCAATCCGGGCGAGATCGCGGGGTCGTTCCATCCGTGATACAGAATCAGCTTTCCACCGCGGGCGGCAAATCGGCTCAGGTCTGGATTGGTAGCGTCCAGGTCAGCCGCGCCTTTCTCAATGGACTGACGCAATAAATCGTCTGGGCTTGCTGTTAATACATTGAATCTGGAATCTCCGGTAACCATATAGCGGAAATAGTTGACGGCAAAGCGGGAACCGAGAGATGCTGCCGGATCTTCTCCGACGACCCACTCTTTCCAACTGGTTTCGTCTCCCATGGAAAAGCCGGGGAAGATGAGAGCGCCGTGTTCATCTCGGATTCCGAAATAGAGCAACTTGAGCGAATCGATCTGCGGCTGGGTAAGGCACTCAGGTGAATCGTCTCCCCTGCAGAGCAGAACCTGAGGGTCGAAATGGCACTTTGCAGGATCGCCGATGACATTGTCCTTTACGCCGTCGAGCGCGTCGCAGGCCTCAAGCGAAGCCCGCTGAATGGCATTCAGTTTTCCATCGGGGATGTAGGCCTTCGGATCTCCGGTTAGTTGTTGCAACACGCGCGCACCTGCCCCGAGTAGCGTCGTCCAAGCGTATGCGGGAGCGCCCGCAAGAATTCCGTCGTAATCCTCGGGGAATCTCTGTGCCTCCATCAGCGCTTCGCGGCCTCCGTCGGAGCAGGCATCAAAATACGATTTCTCTGCCGGTTTGCCGTAGTAGGCCGCCAGGATTTGCTTTGCCCGCTCGGCCGTCAAGTGAATGGCGCGCCAACCAAAATCCTTGATCTTTTCGGGATGTCCGTAGGCCCAGCTCGCATCCGTGCCTTCTGCCTGGTGTCCGGCATCGGTGCCTGCCACCGCAAATCCGCGCTTCAGGTAGCCTGCGAGTTGCTCATAGTAAATTGAGCCGGCAAAGCCTCCATTGCCGCTACCGAGCAGGCGGCCGTTCCAACCTTCTGCCGGCAGCCAGACTTCGAATCGAATCCGGGAGTCACCGGTGGGACGAATTTCGCCTGCGACGCGGCAGAGCGCGGGGAGGTTCTGCAGGGGCGCATCGCCGTCTGCGATCGTAAGCACGCCCGAAGTCACCGATTCTGCAACGGTAATCTTTGTGCCGGCAAGTTGCATGTTCTTGAGATTTGCGCAGTCCGCCGCGAACAGGTACGGGCAGGCTTCGACGACCAGGCAGAGAAATCCGCGCGTGATCCAACGCATCGCTGACTCCTTACGATCAACCTTTATAGCAGACCCCCAGGCGTGGCTGGTTGGGGGCCCAGGAGCGACCGGTGGGAAGGGTGATTGTGAGCCAGATTCGGAGGCCTTGCTGTAAAAGTCGGTGCTCTGAAAGGGCACGAATTCATTCGTGCCGTAATCACCTCAATATGATTCACGGCCAAACAGCTTGCGGAAAAACTCCGCGATGGGGCTTTGTAACAAGGGCATGGCTTTAGCCAGGCCGTAGGTTCGAGCAAAATGACTGCGGGCTTTCAGCCCCTGCTGGCTCTGCCACACGAAAATGCATCCTAATAGGACATTTTCAGCACGCTCTTCAATCGCTGAGGGGTGGCTTCGTGATCGCTGCGTGATTTTTTCTGCAGCCTGTTTAGCCCGTACGCCAAAGCCATCGAAGCCTCAAGGGCACGGGGCTTGGCCCGTTCGCTAAAGCACCTCAGCCGAGCGTGGCCCAGAGGGACGGCTCGCCCACCCACCTCACCTCCCTTGTCAACCCCTCTCGCTCCGGCTTCCCTCGCCAATCGCCCTCCACAACCCCAATCCCACCTTGCATTTACACCCTGCGCTCCGGCCCGCAATTTCCGCCTCGCATTTCAAAAGAATTTCCCCCTTCGGGCGCAACATAGAACCGTGAGTCCAGCCAGCTCCCCGGTGCCGCCGCAATCGCCCTCGCTTCTCTCTGCATCGCGTCCCGTACTCTCGCCGCCCCGGCCGCCGCGCCAGATGAATCCTGGTCCCTCGCAAAAAAAATCCCCAAAAACAGCCCCAAAATCAGTGCAAAACCGACTAACCCAAGCCCCGATCGATTGAAATCAATCACTTACATGTTTACTGAAAGTACAACATTTCGGCGGCAGATGAGCCTGAAGTCGCCAAAGGGCACGGTTTCAGCCGCGCCGAAACGGTCCCATCTGGATCACCGGGGCTTAACAGCTTGCGGAAAAACGTCCCGTGCAGCTTTCTCGCTCGAACATTGCCTGGAGCGGAGCCCGATGGTACAAGGATTCCATGACCTTGGAAGAGTTTCGCGCAACGTTGAACGATGCAAAGCCGCCGGGCGATTTGTCCGCGCCAGTGACGGCGCTGTGGTGGGATGCGAAGGGCGATTGGGCGCGCGCCCACGGCATGGTAGACGAGCTCGAGACGAAGGACGGCATGGCTGTGCACGCCTATCTGCATCGCAAAGAAGGCGTCGAGTCGAACGCGGAATACTGGTACAGCCGCGCCGGGCGCAAGTTTCACCGGCCCACCCTCGAGGAGGAGTGGGAGGCTCTGGTGGAAGGGCTCCTGTAAACACAGCGAGTCGGCGGGTCAGCAAGCCGGGCGGGAGAACAGTAGGGCGATTATTCTGAAAGGTGACAGAGGAGCTGGAGTTTCGCGCCGGGAACGAGATGACCGGCAAAGTGGACGGGCCGAGCCGACGTGCCGGAGGGCCGCTTAAGGCCAAGACTCAGCGGCCGACCGAGACGCAGCGAGGGAGCTGGGTTTGGTACGTAAAGTGGTTTGCGTTGGGTCTGGCTGGACTTTGGGCCCTGGCCGCGTTGACGCTGGTGGCCGCGAAGTGGATCGATCCGCCGACGACTGCGGTGCACATGGAGCGCCGCATACAGTCGTGGTTCGACGGCAAGCAATACCACAAGCGTTACGAATTCGTTCCGCTCAACCAGATCTCGCCCGATTTCGAGCATGCGGTGATTGCCGCTGAGGACGCGCGCTTCTACCAGCATCACGGGTTCGACTGGCAGGCGATGGAGATCGCCGCCGAAGGCGATATGGACGGCAAGCGCATTCGCGGCGGTTCCACGATCACTCAGCAACTGGTGAAGAATCTTTTTTTTGGGACCAGGCGCTCGTTTCTGCGCAAGGGCGCGGAGTTCGCGCTGGTGCCGGTGGCTGAGTTTGTGCTGGGCAAGCGGCGCATTTTGGAGCTCTATCTAAATGTGGTCGAGTGGGGGCCGGGAATTTATGGCGCCGAGGCGGCCTCGCGCGCCTACTACGAAAAGCCCGCTCGGAATATCGATCGCGATCAGGGGGCACGGCTGGCGGCGATTTTGCCTTCCCCCCTGAAGCGCCGTCCCAACCGCATGGATCACTATAGCGCGATCATTGTGGATCGGATGCGGGAGATGGGTTGGTAAGCGGAAACCATCACTCACATCAAGGCAAGTTTGACCAGTTCGCGGAGGCAGATCTCGGAGGCGGGGGAGCCGGCAACGAGGCGCAAGTAAAAGCCGCTCGCAAATCAAGTGCAGGATTTAAGGTAAAGGTCATGCATTGGACACGCAGAGAATTCGCCAAACTGGGAGGGTTGGGTATTGCCGCGCGCTTCGCCCCGGCCCTCGCTGCTCAACCCGCCGGACGCCCAACCGGCTACGCCATCATAGGACTGGGTCGCATCGCCGCGATCTTCATGTCCGGCATCCGCAACAGCAGCAACTCCCGTGTTGTCGCTCTGGTTAGCGGCCATCCCGACAAGGCCCTGCGCATTGCCGCCGACTATGGAGTTCCTGAGAATTCGATTTACAACTACGACAACTTCGATTCCATCGCCACCAACCAGCAAGTGGATGCCGTGTACGTGGCGCTGCCCAACTCGATGCACGCCGAGTACACCATCCGTGCGGCCAAAGCCGGCAAGCACGTTCTGTGTGAGAAGCCGATGGCCAACAGCGTCGCCCAATGCGAGCAGATGATCGCGTCATGCAAATCCGCCGGGGTCAAGCTGATGATTGGCTACCGATGCCAGTATGATCCCACCCATCTGAAAGCCATCGATCTGATCCGTTCCGGCGCTATCGGCCAGCTCCAGGCCATCGAAAGCGCTTTCGGTTTCAATATTCAGCCGGGGGAGTGGCGTCTCGACAAGAAAATGGCCGGCGGCGGCCCACTGGTCGACGTAGGCATCTACTCGCTCAACGCCACGCGCTTTCTCACCGGTGAGGAGCCCGGCGATTTCAAGGCATACACCTCCACGATTGATCACGACGGCCGATTTACCACTGTCGAAGAAAACGTCTCCTGGACCATGAAATTCCCCTCCGGCATTATGGCCGCATGCAATACCACCTATGGCGGGCAGATGGAGGGTTTCTACCGGGTTCACGGAGCGAAAGGATGGATCGAAGTAAGCTCGGCGTTCGTCTACGAGGGCCTACGCCTGCGCGCCGAATACTTCGCTGCCGACGGTGCGGCTCCCACCCGCCTCGATGAGCCCAACCCGGCTCACATTCCTTACCAGTTTCAAACCGAGGCCGAGCACTTTTCGCACTGCATTCAGAATGGCGTCGAGCCGAAGACTCCTGGCGAAGAGGGTCTGCGCGATATGCGCTATATCGCGGAGATTTACAAGACCGCTGCTGCCTCGTAACCGGTTGCGCCGCCCGCTCGAGAAAAGGCGCAATCGCTAGGCCGAATTGTGCTAGTCTGGCGGCGTGCCAGCGGTTTCCCTGCAAGAAAAAACCAAGACCAAGCGTCACTCCGCCGTGGTGCGAATCACGCACTGGCTGACGTTTGTGGCCTTCGTGGCGCTGCTGGTGACGGGCTTTGAGATCGTAATCTCGCACCCGCGGTTTTATTGGGGCGAAGTGGGGAACGTCAACACGAAGCCGTGGCTCGTGATTCCCATTCCGGCAAGCCGCGGCACCGTGCCCACCGGCTACAACTACGAGATGCCCGACGAGAATGGATGGAGCCGGTACCTGCACTTCGAAGCAGCGTGGCTGGCAATATTGGTTGGGCTAGTCTACGGGATTTACGGAGTGGTGAGCGGACATTTCAGAAAAGATCTGATTCCCGAACGGCGCGACTGGAACGGGCGTGCTTACTGGGAACGCATCGGGAAATACCTGCGCCGCAAGCCGCCAGATCGCGCGGAAGAGAGCTCGTATAACGTGCTGCAGCGAACGGCGTACCTGATGGTGATTTTCGTTTTGTTTCCGTTGATCATCTGGACGGGGCTGGCGATGTCACCCACGTTTACGGCAGCATTTCCCTGGACGGCTGCGTTGCTGGGCGGGCGTCAATCGGCGCGGACGATCCACTTTCTTGTGACATGGCTGCTCCTGTTCTTCTTGATCGTGCACGTGACCATGGTGGCTTTATCTGGATTCTGGCGGAGGATGCGGGCCATGATTACGGGAACCACGCAAGATGCTGAGGAGGGCCGATGAATCCAGTTTCGCGACGCAAGTTGATCTACGGAGGCGTTGCCGCTGCTGCAGGTGTTGCAGGGCTGGCGGTGGCCGATCGCATGGCCAAGCGCTACGGGCTGATTCCGCCGGACAGTGGCGGAGTTTACGGGCCGGGCGAGACACTGACCTACGCCTGCCAGCGGCTTCTGACCGTAAACAAGCCGGCGCGCGAGTTTCCGCGCGGCATGATCTCGAAGAATCCGTTTGCCAATGCGGTGGCTCCGCCGAACGATGAGTTCAAAAAGTTGCAGGCGAGTGGATTCAGAGATTGGCGCCTGGTTGTGGATGGAACCGTGGCGCGGCCAATGTCGTTTTCGCTGGCGGATCTCAAAAGTATCGGGCTGCGCAGCCAGATTACGGAAGTGGCGTGCGAGGAGGGTTGGTCGTATATTGCGGAGTGGATCGGGACGCCGCTGAGTGGTGTGCTGCGCGAGGCAGGCGTGCTGCCGCAATCACGCTACGTCGTTTACCTGTCGTTCGAGAAGGGAATGTGGGGAAGCATCGATATGAACGATGCGGAGGATCCGCACTCGCTGCTGACGATGGGTATGAACGACGGCGACTTGCCGGTTCCGTTTGGCGGGCCGCTCCGACTGCGCCTTCCGCGGCAGCTCGGGTACAAGAGCCTGAAGTACGTGGACCATATTACGTTGACCGACGATATCAAGAAATTTGGAGGCGGAAAGGGCTCCGTCGATCCGGATTATGGGTATTCGTGGTACGCAGGGATCTGAAGAGTCGGGCGTCGCGGTCTGCAAGGCCGGGCGACGAGCACGGAGCGCCGCGCCATGCGCTGCACCAAGAGCGCAATTCCGATTCGCCGCTGGCCGGCGCTGTTCCCGAACATGTCAGACGGAAACGTCAGCCGCTTTCGTCGTGGGTCCTTTTGCGAAAATGACCGCGAGAGCGAGGCAAAGGACGATCATTACTTCAGTGAAGATCGGACCGGCAAAGAAAAAAAGACAGGAGTTCGCTGCCAGAGCCAGATAGGCCAGCGCAAACACGGAGATCAGAGGCCGAAGCCTGGCGCTTTCGCGCAATGCCAGCGACCCCAGCAACCAGAATGCGACTGCCTCGACCGTGAGAAAGATGGTAATTGCGAGGCCAAACCCAAGATAGAAATCCCAGTAAGTGCGCGTGCTCCCCATGAGGACAAAGTGATTTGCTTTCATGGCCGCCACGGCTCGTTCCGCCGGTCCCGGCGTGGGTTTGGCGAAGACACCACCGATGGTGTGAAGAATCGCGTGAATCAGCGCGACAACCGCGGCGATGCGAAGAAAGATCGCGGCCTTCATCGTGCCCCTCCTGCAAGATCTTTTCAAAAGGTCTTGAGCAAAGGTCTAGGATACCCTTCTACGAGTGCGACACGAGGAACACTTGCCGATGGAGGCCAATTATCGCATCAGCCCGCTAAAGTGGGCGCCGATATAGTACGGCCACAGAATAATAGCCAGAGCGCCTCTCCAGAAATGCAAGTGCAAGTAACCGATGGAGAAAAGCCAGGCGGCGCACCACAGGCTTCCCATGAAGGTGTGCTGTTCGATCCGAATCTTCTGCGGGTGTTTTGTGCAGGCTTCTGATTCCAAGATGTCCTCCTTCGGCCGTCCTTCACTGCCAGGGTAGACAGGTCGCTCCCTCTCCTCGGCAGAGGCCCTCAGGTTGTGACCTTCCGCGGGAACTGCAGCCATGGTACTCCTTCCGGCGGGTGGAGACCGGGCCTGCCGATCCCCAGACATCGCTCGGCGGTGACGAACATGCCGGATGGGGTTTGCACCGGGTGATCGATCTAACCTTCCACGGCTTTCCGTCTCAGGATCAGGAATTCCCGGTTGGCCGGATCGTTTTCCAGGCCAATCGCAAGGTCGTATGCTTTGCGGGCCTCTTCATGGCGTGCCACGCGGGCGCATAGGCTCGCCCGCGCCGCCCAATACGGCTGATATGTGTCGAGACGTTTGTCATCGCTCAATGCGTCGAGCACGGCTAATCCGGCTTTTGGGCCGTCGAGCTCGGCCACAACCAGGGCCCGATTGATCGAGGCGACAGGCGAACCGGCGAGTTCGACGAGTGCGTTATAAAGGGTAAGAATTTCGCGCCATTGTGGAGAGCCCGCGCGAGCGCCGGCTACGTGCGCCGACTGAATTGCGGCTTCCAACTGATAACGCCCGATGAGACTTGCCCGACTCGCTTGACGCAGAGCTGATTCTGCCGCTTCTATCATCCCTGCATCCCACAGATCGCAATTCTGCTGCGAGAGCGGGATATATTTTCCCTCTTGCGAGCGGCGTGCCGGTTTGCGCGCCTCACTGTAGAGCATCAGCGCGAGAAGCCCCTGGACCTCGGGTTCTTCGGGAAGCAATTCGGCGAGTACACGACCGAGAAAGATCGCCTCGGCGGCCAACTCCCGGCGCATGATTTCTGTGCCGGCTGGATCGGTCCATCCCTCAGAGAAGCACGCATAGATCGAGTCGAGGACGGCTTCAAGACGGCCGGGAAGCTCGCTGCGATCGGGAATGACGAATGGAATGCCGGCGTCGCGGATCTTGGTTTTGGCGCGAACCAGGCGCTGCGCCATGGCTGCCGGCGAGACCAGAAACGCAGCGGCGATCTGCGCAGCATCGAGGCCGAGCACGACCTGCAGCATGAGCGGCGCTCGCACCGTTGGATCGATTGCGGGGTGGGTGCAGGCAAAAAGCAAGGCGAGCCGGCGGTCGGGAAGGGCCATGTCATCTGCGGCCGGTCCCGCGGCCAATTCCTCGAGTTCATCGCTGCCGGCAGTCTCGCGGCTGCGGCGGAACTGGTCGATCAGCTTGCGGCGGGCGGCGGTAAGCAGCCATGCTTCAGGATTGGATGGGCAGCCCTTTTCGGGCCACGCGGCGAGCGCGGAAGCGAAGGCATCTGAAACGGCATCTTCGGCGGCTTCGATATCTCCGAAGCGGCCTGCGAGATAGGCAACCAGCTTGGCTCGGCTGCGCCGGGCGACTGCTTCAACAAGAAGAGCAACGGCTTCGTCGTTAGGAGCGTGAGTCATGGAAGACGATGTATGAATTAGAGCCTGCTGACCCAATTTGATCGGCCAGTCTATCCCTGCTTCTTTTTATTGCCCGGGGCGGATATTCGTTCAAGGAGCGTGATCCTGACTTTTTGGCCGGCCCTCTTGCCGATCTCTTGCAGAATTTCCGCCTTCACCGGCAACTTGTGGTTGCCGTCGCCCAATGCCATGAACGAACTTTGGAGCGGATGGCCGTCGACGGTGGCTTTGACCTTGACCAATCCGCGCGTGCCGAAGAACGAGGCGGATTGCGGCCAGACGACGTAAGTCCAGCCACCCGGCTTAGGGCTTTTCACGAGTTCGGCGGTAAATGATTTGTTCAGCATAATGACCTCGTTGATCAGGTGCCGCGCGGCGCCCGTTTTGTGCCAAGGATCCGCCGCGCCGGCGGAAGAAATCCTTGCGATCCTGGCCGGGTGCGAGAGATTCGCTGCGCCGGCCAGGGGGCGGACAGCCGAAGTTGCGCTACATGGCCCAAATGGCGCGTACTTCAACGATGCCGTGCTGCGCGGCCGGGCAGCGACCGGCCCATTGCATCGCGGCATCGAGGTCGGGCACGTCAATCAGGTAGTACCCGGCCAACTGCTCCTTCGAATCCGCAAAGGGGCCGTCGAGAACCTGGGCTTTGCCGTTGGTGGTGCGCAGGGTTGTAGCCGTGGCGGAGGGCCGCAGCCGGTTTGCATTAACCAGGACCTTACCGGCCTGGAGGGCTTCGGTGTAAGCCGAGTAGGCCGCTGCGCCCTGTTGCTGCTGTTCCGGGGTCATCCGCTCCCAGCCTGACTCATCGAGGTAAAGTGCCAGCAAGTATTGCATCGTCATCTCCCGTGTTTGGATTGTAGGCGTTTGAGCGCCTCACTCCCATGACGAGACAGGGAGGGTTGAATCGACATCCGAGGGAGAAATTTCTACAGATGGATGTAATGGGCGAAAAACCAGCGCACCAAGGCACCTCTGGAACGGAGCACCCTGCATCCAAACGGAAGGTGGGCGCACCGGTACGCGTAACAATAGATGCGATGGTGAATCAAGTCCCCATTCTCCGAAGGTCTCGCAAGGCGGCGCAGGAGTTGGTCGCGTGCGCCATGCTGCTGTGCGCCGCAGGAGCGGCACCAGGGCAAGGGACCCTCACGATTCCAGAAATGGGGCCCTATATAAAGCCAGAGCCCAAGGTCTTCGAGAAGTACCCCGAAAAGCCGAGCCTGACGCCCGCATTCACCATGCCTGTGGGCCCGCTGGGGTTTTCTGCGCCCAGCGACTTCTATCTTTTTCGGGGCCGCGGCCTGGTGAGCCTGGATTTTCTCGACGAGAATCGCCTGCTGTTTACGTTCCGCAAGCCGGGGCTCGGGATGCGCGGCGCAGAGAGCGGCGAAGACGAAGAGAAACTGCGAGCGGTGGTGATCGCGCTTGCCGACGGAAGAATCGATCCCCAGGCTGATTGGGTTGTACCCGACGGCGGACGCTACCTCTGGATGTTGAAGGACGGCCATTATCTGCTGCGCAGCGAGGGTGGCCTTTTGCAGGGCGATGCCACGCTCACGACAAGGCCGTATCTTGACTTTCCTGGGCGCCTGCTGTGGGTTGATCTTGATCCCGATCAGCGCACCATGGTTACCAACTCCCTTGAAAGCTCTTTGCCGTCGCAACCTTCCGATCAAGCCCACGATCCGCCAAGAGGACCATCTGCGACGACTACCGATGCACAGAAGCCGAGCGCTGATCAGACGCTGGTGGTGCGCACCCTGAACCGCGAAACCGGTCAGTTGATCAAGATGATTCGCCTGCCGTGGGACGCGCAAAACAAGGACTGGCCTGTGAATGCAGACGGGTATGTCGTTAGCTCACATGACAAGGACACCCAGTGGACCCTGCACATGGATTCCTTCTCAGGCGCAATGAAGGTCCTGGGCCACATGGATTCGACCTGCATGCCCGACGGGGCCTTTGCCACCGAAGCCGAGTTGCTGGTGAAAACCTGCGCCGAAAGCGGAGGAGGCAAGCTCACGGCAATGTCCGCGGTCGACGGTAAGTTTACGTGGCAGGCGACGACAGCGACGAACGCCGCCCGGCCGCTGCTGGTTGCCTCGCCGGATGGTTCGCGCGTGGCCCTGGAGGCCGTGGTTCTGAGGCACGCGGCGTCCCATTATCGACACATGAAACAAGTGGATCCCGATGAATTGGAAGGGCAGATGGTGCGTGTACTCGATACCGCGGATGGCACATTGAAGCTGGAGGCGCCGCTGTCTCCAATGCTCGATGGTGGAGGCAACGTAGCCATCTCGCCGACGGGGCGCCGCGTAGCGATCCTCAACGATGGGGCGATCGAGGTGTTCGATTTGCCTGCGGCGCGGCTGCCATGACGCGTTGCTCGCGCTAATGGGGCGGCATCAGTCGGCGAGAAGCATCATGTTTGCTGCATGCCTCGCATCTCCCGCGCCGGACTCCGCCTTGTCTTGACATGACCGGGCGCGGCCTGTAAATTCGTACTCATCCTACAAATTCACCATCACCGTATGAATTTGTAAAATCACCCATCCATGCCCGAGAAAAGCGCAGCACAGAGGGCGAAGACCTACGACGCGCACCGCGGACGGCAGCGGCGTCGAATTGTGGATGCCGCCCGCAGGCTTTTCGACGGCCGGGGAATCGATCGAGTCAGGATGGCCGAAATCACCGTCGCCAGTGGGCTCCGTGCCTCGACCGTCTACCAGTACTTCGCGAACAAGGACGACATCGTCTGGGCTATCTTGAACGATGCCTTCGAAGAAAGCTCGGAGCGCGCGATAGACAGCATCGAGGGTGCGGAAACGGCGCACGCCAAGATCGCCGGAATCTTCGAATATATGGCCGACGAGCTCGCGAAGAATCCGGCGAAGGTTCGGTTCCTGGCTCAGTTCGACGCACTGTACGCACATGACTGGCCGGCCAAACGCCTGCTTGATCTCGAGTCGAGAGTTCATTTTCAGGGATTCCGCTATCTCAAGGCGTTGATCGGCGAGGGCATCGCCGACGGTTCTCTGCGGCGGGACCTCGATCCGGACCTGACCATGCAAGCCGTGCTCAATGCCGTAGTTGGCACCCAGCGGCGTCTCGCGTCACTTGGCAAGAAGGTTGAGCTGGAATACGGGCAGCCTGTCGATCGGCTGCTCCGCGAAACCATCCGGATTATCTTGCTGGGACTGCAGGCTCCGCGGCCGCAGACTGTCAGGCGGAAATCGAAACCATCGCGAGGCAACAAGCGCAACACCCGGAGGAGAGTTCCATGAAAATGCATCGGCACAACCTTATCGCGCTCTTTGCAATGCTTGCTCCGCTCACCCCTCTTGCAATGGGCGCAGCCACCCCAGGCCCGCCGAGGCTGGTCTTGGCCGCAGACGCGAATTGGAAGTTCTTCCTGGGCGATCCCAGCAGCGCGGAGGCTCCATCCTTCGACGATTCCTCCTGGCGCACCGTGACGCTGCCGCATGACTGGAGCATTGAGGGCCGGCCGGATAAAGACAACCCCAGCGGCGCGGGCGGCGGATTCTTTCCCACCGGTGTGGGATGGTATCGCAAGACATTCAATGCTCCGGCCGGTTGGCAGGGCAAGCGAGTGAGCATCGAGTTCGACGGAGTGTACCGCGACGCCACCGTGTACCTGAACGGCCAGAAGCTTGGCACTCATCCCTATGGATACACGGGCTTCACCTTCGATCTGACGTCGGGGCTGCACCCTGCGGGCACGAATGTGCTTGCCGTGCGCGTCGATAACTCCGCTCAGCCGAACAGCCGTTGGTACAGCGGGTCCGGCATCTATCGGCACGTCCGTGTAGTCGTAACAGATCCAACGCATGTTGCGCATTGGGGCGTTTTTGTCGCCACGAAAGAGGCCACAGACAAGCAGGCCACGATTTCACTCCGCACTCGAGTGGCCAACGATTCCACCGGTCAGGTGGAGGCGACCGTAGAGACGACCATCGTGGATGGCGCGGGGAGCAAAGCCGGCAGCGCTCGATCGAAGATCACGATTTTGCCGGGAAGCGACGCGGAAGCAACGCAGGAGATCACATTAGCGAACCCTGATTTGTGGTCGCCCGGTTCGGCCGCAATGTATCGCGCCGTCACCGAGGTGCGAAAAGACGGCAAAATCATCGACCAGGTGGAAACCCCCTTCGGAATTCGAACGCTCGCGTGGTCCGCGGAAAAGGGACTGCTTTTGAACGGCAAGCCGGTGAAGCTGTCGGGCGGCAGCGTTCACCACGACAACGGGCCGCTGGGTGCGGCAGCATTCGACCGCGCCGAAGAGCGCAGAGTGGAATTGTTGAAGGCGGCGGGATACAGTGCGGTGCGGACTGCGCACAATCCGCCGAGCCCCGCATTTCTGGATGCCTGCGACCGGATCGGCCTGCTGGTTCTCGACGAGCCTTTCGACGTGTGGGAGGCGCACAAGGTCAAATTCGATTACGCCGGCGACTTCGATGCATGGTGGAAGCAGGATCTCTCGTCGATGGTGCTGCGCGATCGCAACCATCCATCGGTGGTGATCTGGGGAATCGGCAACGAGATCCCCGAACTGGAAGTAGAACGCGGCAAGTTGATCGCGAAGGACGTGGCCGATCAGGTGCGAACGCTCGACCGCACTCGCCCACTCACGCTGGCGTTTCCCGGTACCACTACGGCGCCCAACGCGGCAGCAGTGTTTTCGCTGCTCGACATCACCGGGTACAACTACAACCTCATCCCCACCTATGCGGCAGACCACAAGCAGCTGCCTTCGCGCATCATGCTCACGACGGAATCAGATCCAGCGAAGGCATTTCCTCTCTGGCAAATCTCCAAGGAGAATCCGTTTGTCCTCGGCGATTTGACCTGGACCGCAATGGATTACCTGGGCGAATCGGGGATCGGCGCCTGGTCGTATGGAACTCCGGAGCAGGCGCAGGCAGCAGAGAAGATCATGGGGGGGATGGGCGACACCAGCTTTATCGACAAGCTCTTCCTGGGAATGGCGAATGGAGTGGATCTCACGGCGGCGATGTCGCAGGGCACGCCCGATCCTGCGATGGCGGCAGCGATGCAGGTGCTCTTCCACGGATACCCCTGGCACGCCGCTGTGTGTGGCGATATCGATTTGACAGGGTACAGAAAGCCGCAGTCG
>Ga0187851_10002636_pt1 | contig 15671 bp, 13 predicted proteins | sample June2016WEW_6_10_FD_132997 | JGI IMG/M metagenome (GOLD analysis project Ga0187851, IMG submission 132997) | Peatland microbial communities from SPRUCE experiment site at the Marcell Experimental Forest, Minnesota, USA - June2016WEW_6_10 | ecosystem: Environmental > Terrestrial > Soil >...
AAGTTTTAAGCCTTACGATTATGTCAGCCTAATAAATGATAATACTAATGTAGGTGCTGGGTCGGTGTTATATGATATCCAAGAACCGATGCCAGGATATCCGTGCACTGACCATACACTACCCCCGCCCAAAGGGACTGGTAATTGTCTTGAGGACTATGATTTTCTCTACCCCGGACCAGAAACTATCCGCTACGCTTTGGGAGGTTCACGTAACGTACCGGCTGCCAAAGCCATGTTATCAGTTATTCCCAACTCCCAATGCGCCCAAGATGTTGTTTCAGCATGCGTTCCTTCTATAAATAAAGTTATTTCAACGGCTGATGCTTTGATGGCTGCTCCCAACGCTTATCAATGTTACTCAGATGTTACTTTAACAACTCCTACTCAATGTTACGCTTCGTCAGCTTTTGGTGATGGCGCCTATCTTTATCTTGACCAACACGTAAACGGCGATGCTTCGTTGGCCCGCTTAGGCGCCGCAATTCCCACGACCTATGTTCTTAAAATAACCGATTCGGCGGGTAATACTGTTTGGAATTGGACGCAACCACAAGCCACGCAAGTAGTCCGACCAGATGCTGCTTATATAATTGACAATATTTTAAGCGACCCGAATGCTTCTTATCTGCCCTCTTTCCAAAAATTCCAACATTATGACGGCTGGGATATTGCCGTCAAAACCGGTACTACTAATGATAACTTTGATGGTTTAATGACGGCTTGGACTACTCAATACGCCGTTGCCAGTTGGGTCGGCTACCATACCCGCAACGTCGCTTTGACGGCTGGTCAGATGGAAGATTTAACTGAGCCGCTTACTAGAAACTGGATGGAGGGTGCTTTAACTGATTTACATACGACTCCGGTGAATTGGACGCAACCGAGTGATATTAAGGTATTACCTTCTTATGTTCAAACTAAGCATATCGATTTTGGCGATGTCGAGCCTGGTCCGAGCACTGACTTATACCCGTCTTGGTACGTTAGCACCAATAAGAAATCGAGCAGCGAAACAATAGATAAGGTTTCAGGGTTAATTGCTACCAGTTGCACTCCCACTTTAGCTAAAGAATCAGCTACAGGCGGAGCAAATGATAATGCATTTTCAGTCGATATTTTCTGGCCACTTAACCAAACATCCAGCACCTCGGCTATCCAGGGCACCGATAATGTCCATAATTGTAGTGACAGTCCGCCCCAAATTACACTTACCGTAACTGATAATACGCCACCCAATAGTAGTGATAGTTGTACCGGCAGCTGTACGATTACCATAACCGTTAGCCAAGGTACTCACGCCCTTAGCGATCCGACTAACTATCCGCAATTCCCGGGTACGGTCAATTTTATGGTCAACGGACAAACTGCTCAATCGTTTGATATCGATACGATTGCCGGTACTGATTGTTCAAGCACTTCACCGCCAAATAATTGCACGATTTCGTTTAACTACACTCCTTCGTCCAGCGGTTCCTCGACATATACCGCCCAAGTAATTGATAGTGTGCTCTACGAAACCACGACTAGTCCTCAAACTGTAACTGAACAAGCTGCCGCAACTAGTACTCCATAAAATATTTATTTTCGAAAAGCTTTTTTAACGACGCATTCGAGCTTGTAGTGAAGCTTTAGAATGATTAGTGCGAGCCGATTGATTGCTTATTACTTTTGGGTGATCAGTTTGTTTAGATTCTGCCTGGTTATTAGATTTATTAATTATATGAGCAAAAGCCATTTTCCCGGCGACAGTTTGGTGCATTCGATCGACATGAACTGCTATTAATTTACCTATATGTCTAGCAGCTCCATCAACTACAATCATGGTGCCGTCTTCCAAATAACCAACCCCCTGATCCTGGTTACTACCTTTTTGAATGATCTTAATTTCGATTTGTTCACCCGGTAAATTAACTGGTCGTAATTGTTGCGCTAGTTCGTTAATATTTAATACTTTTATGCTTTCGGCGATAGCAACTTTACTTAAATTATAGTCAGTTGTGTATAAGCTGGCGTTTAATTTTTTGGCTAGAGCTATTAGTTTATCATCTGTAGCTGAGACCGACGGGAAAGAATTTCGATCAATAGTTAATGTTATTTGTTGGTCGGTTTGTAACTCATGAATAACATCAAGTCCAAATCTAGCTCTTTCTCGTTTATGTGAATCCTGCCCATCGGCCAGTAGTTGAAGTTCATTAAGAATGAATTGTGGAATAATTAACTCCCCTTGTAAAAATCCGGCTTGAACAACGTTAACAATTCTGCCATCGATCAATGCGCAGCTATCAAGTAATATTTTTTGTTTTGGATTTAAAAAATGACTGTTTAGAACTGGTTTTCCAGTTTGATTTTTCAGAATCAACCAAATAATAACGATTAATAATATTATTTCAATATATGCCATGGCTTTTATCCTTTAGGTTTAATGTTTTGTAAGAAATTTGTTAAGCGCCAATCGAATATCGCTAACTGGCGAGAGACCAACTATTTTCGAGTTGGTCGTGGGTCGAGGACCTATCGCGGTTGTAAACCCCATTTTTTTGGCTTCATTAATTCGCTTTTCGATAAATGGGACATGTCTGATCTCCCCAGACAATCCTACTTCACCAAAAACTACGGTGTTTGGTTGAATACAGAGTCCTTTCGCTGCTGAACCAATTGCTAAACATACTGCCAGATCGGCAGCTGGATCGTTTAATTGAATGCCGCCAACAATATTTAAATAAATATCCTTGTCGCTTAATTGCAGTTTTGTACGTTTTTCTAAAACTGCCGTTAACAGATTTACCCGATTTTGATCAATACCGCTAGCGGTTCGTTTAGGGTATCCAAAAGCCGTTCGATTTACAAGTGCTTGGACTTCAACCAAAAGCGGTCGGCTGCCTTCCAGAGTTGCTAAAACAATCGAGCCATCACTAATTTGTCGTTCGGCTAATAGAGCCGCTGAAGGATTAGCGACAACTTGAAGACCTTTATCGGTCATTTCAAACATACTAGCTTCAGTCGTTGAACCATAACGGTTTTTGCTAGACCGTAAAATCTTAAATCCCCCGTAGGTATCTCCCTCTAATTGTAAGACAACATCAACCACATGTTCTAAAACTTTTGGTCCGGCAATGTTCCCTTCTTTGGTGACATGACCCGCCATTATGACCGCAGTATTAGTGGATTTTGCAGCTGCCATTATTAAGGCAGCACTGCTTGAAATTTGGCTGATCGTACCAGCTGCAGAAGTAAGCATGTTAACTGATAGTGTCTGAATTGAGTCAACAATTACAACTTTGAACTGGCCACTGTTAATAGTCTCAGCAATATCATCAGCGCAGGTTGAAGTTGCTAATTGAGTATTATCGCTTTCTACTCCAAGCCGTTTGGCTCTAACGCCAACTTGATGGATAGATTCTTCGCCACTTACGTAAATAACTGCAACTTGTTGAGAGAGCCCCTGAGCAATTTGTAGTAGTAAGGTGCTTTTACCAATTCCGGGTTGACCAGCGATTAGTATTACACTACCAGGGACTATGCCGCCCCCAAGAATATTGTCAACATCGCTAATGCCACAGTTAATTCTTGCCTCCCGATGGTTTGCAGCGTAATTGATGGCTTCAGTGGAAAGTGTTTTACTCTGGGCCGAACGGTCTGAAAGTTTGTTTGGTCGGACAATTAACTGCTCTTCTAAACTATTCCATTCACCGCAGATATTGCAACGACCTGCCCAAGCTGACGAAGTTGCACCACAATTATTGCAAATATATTGACTGACTGATTTCGGCATGCGTACTCAAAGTGTATCATAAGCCATACACTAGATTTAACTCAATTAATGAACTGCTGACTCCGATAAAACCCTATAAGTTAACTCACCATTCTTGGTACCGACTTGAACAATATCCCCGGCCGAATATTGACCATCAAGCATGTTTAAAGCTATTTGATCTTCTATTGTATCTTGCATCAGACGCCTTAATGGTCGTACACCATTGTGGGCATCATAACCATGCTCTAACAAATATTGTTTAGCCCCAACTGTTACATCAAGCCCCAGCTTATGTTTTTGAATTCTGGAACGCAACATATCGGCTTGGAGATCAATGATTCTAAAGATATCTTTTTTAGATAACGACCGGAAAACAATTATTCGGTCTAGACGATTAAGTAACTCTGGTCGCATTGATTTTTTTAGTTCATCTAGCACTTTTTCCTTGTTAATTTCTTGCATGGCTTCTAAGTTATTTGAATCGTTGGTTTTAGTTTTGCGAAATCCGAAGTTGGATTCTTTTTGTAGCTTTTCGGCGCCGATATTGCTAGTCATAATAATTATCGTATTCGTAAAATCGATGCGCCGACCTTTTGAATCTGTTAAATAACCATCTTCCAATATCTGGAGAAGCATATTAAATACATCTGGATGGGCTTTTTCGATTTCATCAAATAACACCAGGCTATACGGTTGACGCCGAACCTTATCAGTAAGTTGACCGCCATCGTCATAGCCTACATAGCCAGCCGGAGCGCCAACTAATCGAGAAACATTATGATGTTCGCCAAATTCGCTCATGTCTATTTTAACCAGAGCCTCATCTGAACCAAAAAACTCTTTGGCTAAAACCCTAGCCAATTCCGTCTTACCAACACCAGTTGGCCCAAGAAAAATAAAAGATCCGATTGGGCGTTTTTCGCTGCCAACACCAGAGCGATTCCGACGAATAGCTTTTGACACGGCTTCAACGGCTTCGTGTTGTCCAATCACACGTTTGCCAAGCTTATGTTCTAGATTTAATAGATATTTAGCCTCGGCATGAATCACTTTTGTAGCTGGTACGCCAGTCATTCGAGAGATAACCGCAGCGACATCTTCGCTAGTAACATTTAATGCTTTACCGTTTTTATTGTTGGCTCTCAACTTTTCTAATTGATCATTAATTTGGCTGGCTCGCGTTTTATAGCGCGCCGCTCGTTCATAGTCTTCATCGTCAACTGCTTCATCAATATGGTTATTAACAATTTTTAATTCTTTCTGTAATTTTCTAACCTCTGGAGAGGTTCTAGTTTTCTCTACTCTAATGCCGGCGGCTGTTTCATCTAGCAAATCAATTGCCTTATCGGGCATGAACCGGTCGTTAACATATCTTTTGGCTAGATTAACAATGTCTTCCAGCACTTGATCAGAAATGTTCACTCCATGAAAATCTTCGTAGTGTTTTCGTAAGCCCTTAAGAATTGCTAAAGTTTCTGGAAGAGTTGTCTCTGGGACTTGAATCGGTTGAAAACGTCGTTCCAGGGCAGCATCTTTTTCAATATGTTTTGTATATTCGGTTGTGGTGGTTGCACCAATAACACGAATTGTTCCTCGAGCTAATGCTGGCTTTAAAATATTGCCGGCATCCATGGCTCCTTCTGCAGCTCCGGCACCAACAATAAGATGAAGTTCGTCAATAAATAAAATTGATTTATCATCATTTTCTAATTCGCTAAGTACTCGTTTTAAGCGTTCCTCAAATTCACCGCGATATTTAGTGCCAGCTATCATGCCGGCCAGATCAAGCATAATTATTTTTTTATCCAATAAGCTATCAGGAACATCCTCGTTAACAATCCGTTGGGCTAGACCTTCTACGATTGCTGTCTTACCAACGCCGGGTTCGCCGATTAAAACTGGGTTATTTTTAGTCCGTCGGTTTAAGATAGTGATCAACCGTTTAATTTGAGCTTCACGTCCGACTACCGGATCAAGCTTACTGGAACGTGCTTGTGCGGTCAGATCATTACCGAAATAATCAAGCGCAGTTTTATGTGTTTTATGGCCAATTCGGTGTTGAGTTCCAATATCTTCACTAACATGTTCAAACTGTTGCCGATTGAGAAATTGCTCTAGTTCAATTAATAAAGTATCAATGTCAATATTCATATCTCTCAATAAAACAGTAGCCCGAGCATTTTTCTGCGTCAAAATACTATATAAAATATGTTCTGTACCACAATAATCTTGGTTGTAGTCTTGGGCAATATCAGCTGCCATTCTAAGTGTTAACTTAGCTGTTTCACTTAATCCTTTCTCACCAATATTGCCTACAGCAACAGTTTTGGGAGTTAAACTAAATGCCAAGCGAGCTTTTTCAAGTGTTACACCGGCGCTTTCTAAGATTTTTGCTCCCATACTGGAATTTTGGGCTAGTAATCCCAGTAATAAATGTTCAGTGCCAATATAAGCACTGCCAAGATTTCTGGCAATTGCGCCAGCTTGTTTAATGCTCGCGATGGCATTATTCGTTAAATGGTTTAAAAATTCCTGATAATCTGGTGAATTAGGCATCATATAAAATTATTTTTCTACCCTTCTAGCGATTGTCTAATAATCACATAAATATATTATAGCTATTAGCACTCTCAAGTCAAGAGTGCTAAATTGCTGTTTAGATATATCCTATTGACCGTGCTCTTCGATGGCTTCAAGTAAAGAACTTTCTAGTTGTTCTTTCTTTTTTAATTTAAGTGGCCTTGGTGATTCATCCATTTTCTGCTCGGTTTTCTTTTCAGCTTCAATGTCTATTTCATAACCAGTGAGTTTACTGGCTAAACGGACATTTTGACCACCCTTACCTATCGCAATACTTAGCTGATCTTCGGCTACAATAACCTTGGCTTTCTTATTTTTCTCATCAAGTATAACTTTAGACACTTTTGTTGGACTTAGAGCGTTAGTGATATATTGAACGGGTTCATCGCTCCAAACAATAATATCAATTTTTTCTTGATCACCAATTTCGCTCATTACGGCATTAACTCTGGTACCGTGCCCACCAACAAACGTACCAACTGGGTCAACACCTTGAACAGTGGAATTTACAGCTATTTTACTTCTAACTCCAGCTTCTCTGGCTACATCTTTGATTTCGACTGCCCCGTTTTCCATTTCCGGAACTTCTGCTCTGAATAACCACTCAATAAATTTAGAATTGCTGCGTGATACGATTAACTGTGGGCCACGAAAACCACGTTCGACATCTTTTAGAAACACCTTTAAACGCTGTCCTGGGTAATAGCGTTCGCCTTGACTTTGCTCACCCTTAGGCATAATGCCTTGGGCGCGCCCAAGATCAATGCGCACAATATTTCCTTCAACTCGGGAAACCAAGCCATTAATTACGGTGCCAATTTTATCTTCATACTCGCTCATTACAATCTCACGCTCAGCTTCTCGCAAGCGTTGCAGAATAACTTGTTTAGCAGTTTGGGCGGCAACTCGTCCAAAGCTATGGACTTGATCGTGGACTTCAACTGTTTCACCCAGCTTAGCGTCCTCTTTGATTTTTTGGGCGTCAGCTAAGCTGATTTCGTATGCTGGTTGGCCAACCTGTTCAACAATTTCTTTCATAACATAAGCATCGACTGTGCCGGTATTTAAATTCATCGTCACTCTTACTTCTTGCTCGCGTTCGCCATAATCACGACGATAAGCTGCAGCTAAAGCTTGTTCAACAACTTCTCGTACTGAATCTTCAGGGAGATTTTTCTCATCCGCAATAGCTCGTACAGCAATACTAAGTTGTTTCATATCTAAATCATCCATTGCTATCCTTTCATGAAAAAATCCGACCTTATTGGCCGGACTTAACTTATTAAGTATAGCACAATATGAGCTATTACATAAACTTTTCGGTCCGACCTTTGAAATAAATACATGATAGAATTGGGTCAATGACGAAAAGTAACCGTAATCTTTTATCTTCTTTCAAACCAGATAGTTATGATATTCAACTTGATCTCTTCCCTGGTAATATGTCATTTAATGGCAAAGTTATAATTAGTGGTTTAAAAATCGGACCACCTAGTCATCGTCTGACATTTCATCAGCATAATTTAAAAGTCAGTAGCGCTACAATCACGCGGCACAACAAATTACTCAACCAAAGCATGACAATTGATAGGATAAATCATCATAAGAGTTTTGACGAAGTTCGCTTGCATGCCAATGAACAACTTTACGGCGGAAAATACACGGTAACAATGAATTTTAGCGGTTTAATCATTGATGACATTAAAGAGACTCTTCTAAAATCGTTGAACTTAAATAAAAAAATACAAGTTAACACAAAGCAATTTGAACACTATTTTGCCAGGAAAGTATTTCCTTGTATTGATGACCCGGAAGTTAATGTAGATTTTAGTTTGACGTTAGTAAAATCAAAGTAAACCATGTGATTGCTTGTGATTATTAATTGACAACCTTAAATGTAATCGATTGTTACTGTTTGATGGGTCTAAAACTTAATCTATGTATATCACAAGGTCCGTATTGTCTTATGGCATCTAAATGTAATTTAGTCCCATAACCGACATGGCGCTCAAACAAATATTTTGGATATCGCTTGGCGGCAACTTTAACCATCCATTCGTCTCTAGCTACTTTAGCTAAGATGCTCGCAGCACTAACACAATTTATCGATTCGTCGGCTTTAACAATAGTTTTTGAACGTTTATCATCAGCTAAAAAATTATAGTTACCGTCAATAATAATTTGTTGGATAGTTGAATTGGCGTTAAAGGTTCCAATTTGTTTTAAGGCTCGAAATATCGCTAGCCGAATAGCTTTTGTTAGGCCAAGTTTATCAATTTCTTTTGACGACACCCAACCAAGACTATATTCATCGGCTTCACATACTATTATTTGAGCAAGTTTGGATCGCTGTTGTTTAGATAATTTTTTCGAATCACCGATTCCTTTAATAGGTAATTTTAATATAACGGCTCCAACAACTAGTGGACCGGCCAGTGCTCCTCGACCAACTTCATCAATACCAACTACAGACACTATTTGTATTGTACTGCTTTTAATTGATATGTTTAGGTTTTAAGCTTTAGTTTCTTTTCGTGAGCTTCAAGAGCTTTTTGAGCTTTCAATTCTTCTTTTGCAGCTTGTTCGGCTTTTTTAGCAGCTTCTTCAGCAGCAGCTTGTTCGGCTAGTATGCGTAGCTTTTCCTCTTCCGCTTCGGCTTTTTCATCATGAATTGCGTTAACCGACTGCCGATCAAAATCCCGTCCAGTAAGACGAGCTGATTTACCGGTTCGTCGTCGCATATAAGTCAAATAATTTCGATGCACTTTACTGCGCTTGATAACTTCAACCTTTAGCACTAATGGACTATGTAGCAGAAAACTCTTCTCAACTCCTATACCACTAGCAATTCGTCTGACAACAATGGCCGAGGTATGGCTGCCTTTGCGCTTAGTTCGAATAACTAAGCCCTGGAAAATCTGGACTCGTTCCTTATTGCCCTCACGGATTTTTTGATGTACGCGAACAGTATCACCACTTCTTACATCAACTACCGATGGCTTTTTAAACGTTGCTTCTAGTTCTTTTATTCCAAACTGCATAACTGGTCGAGTTTACATCTTTTTCTTCTCTGTTGCAAGAATAATAATTGATTGAGCTCTGTAAGTTAATTATATTTAGCCGACGACGCGGTATATCTCTTCAAGTGTAGTCAGGCCAGATAACGCCTTTAAAATACCATCTTGTTGCATAGTAACCATGCCGTCACCAATGGCACGTTTCTCTATCATCTCGGTTGTTATTTGATTAGGAGGTAGTCGTAGTAGTTGTTGGACACCTTGAGTCATTTGCAGTTGTTCGCGAATAGCTAGTTGGCCTTTATAGCCAAACGGACTTTCGGCTGTAATGCCGGGTTTATAAAGCGTTAGATTATTGAAATCGGGCTGACTTACACTGGCCGGTAAATTCCCCAGAATAGTTCGGAGTTGATTTTTCAATCCTTCTTCTGGTTGATACGGTATTTTAGTTTTATCATCTAACCGGCGAATTAGTCGTTGAGCCATAACTAAATGGATGGCGCTGGCGAAAAGCGGATTGATCCCAATAAAGTCGAGTAAACGCATTAAGGCCGCTGAAGCCGAAGAGGCATGAAATGTGCTAAGCACTAAATGTCCAGTTAAGGCTGACTGAAGCGCCGTTCTTGCAGTATCTTGATCACGAATCTCACCTATCATAACAACATCCGGATCAAGGCGTAGCACAGCCCGTAAACGTTCAGCAAATCCGGCAACATTCTGGTCGCCCTCAACAGGCGTTTGGACAATACCAGTAATGTAATATTCAATCGGATCCTCAAGTGTAATAATTTTTCTTTCATCCGAATTCAAAGTGCTAATTAACGAATAAAGTGTGGTTGTTTTACCAGAGCCAGTCGGTCCGACAATTAAAACCATGCCACTTGGATGGTTAATAATATCATCAACTACTTTTCGTTCTCTTTCCGATAGACCAAGGTTATCAAGTTTCAATAATTCTAATTGAAGCGTAAACAAACGCATCACAATATCTTGTCCATAGGCTGCCGGGACTGTTTCAACTCTTAAATTAACGGTTACTTCTTCGCCAGTAGCTAAAAGGTATTTTTTATTAATATGGCCGGTTTGGGCTTTATCGCTACTAGAGGAGATATTGGCCGCTATAGCAACAGTCGATATAAGCGCATGATATTTCTCGGTACTTAATTTGGCTATCGGGTGGAGCACCCCGTCAACCCTAAAACGAATTCTGATATAATCTCGTTGATTTTCTAGATGAATGTCCGATGCTTTCAGTTGATAAGCTTGTTTGACTAGATAAGCTAAAATGTCATCCGGTCTGACTTGATCGAGAATTTTTGATATTGAGCTTAGAGTATCGTCGCTGGTAGTCTCTGAAATTTTAATATCTTTATAAATAACTTCTTTAGGTGGATCATATACCCGCATATAATCACGAAAGCCAGCCTCAGAAATAATTGCAAATGTCACTCGCTGATCAGTAAATCGTTGCACAAGTGCGTCCATCGTTTGTTGAGACGTAGTAGTAGTAATACCAAATAATATATTGCTTTTATCGCTCCGAATTGGGACTACTTTTAGACGATATAAATCTGTTGCTGGTAATATGTCTTTGTTAATTGCATTGGGCTTGATTTCAACAGTATTAATATAATTTAAGCCAAGTATATTAGCTCGCCTTTGGGTAGCCGTTTCTTCATTAGTTCGAGCCGCATCGGGATTCATTGGTTTAATTATACATGAGCGTTTTACGACTTGATCATTTTTAGTTATAGTTTTGGCATGCCGCACTGCATTCTAATAATTCATAATATCCGCAGTTGTTATAATGTTGGCTCAATATTCAGAACAGCAGATGGATTAGGAGTTGAGAAAATATACATAACTGGCTACTCGCCTTATCCAGCGACGAATAATGACTCGCGATTGCCCTATCTGGCACAAAAAATCGATCATCAAATTCATAAGACCGCTTTGGGAGCCGAAAAAACGGTCAGCTGGGAATATATCGACAATGTCTGCGACTTGATAACCAAGATGCGGAGTAGTAAATTTCAAATCGTCGGCTTGGAGCAAACACCAAATTCGTTACCACTTCAAGCATTTAAACCAAATAATAAAACGGTACTTATAGTCGGTAGAGAAATTGGTGGAATTGAAAAATCAATCTTGGAGCTAACTGACTTAACAATTGAAATACCAATGTTCGGTACAAAAGATTCATTTAATGTGGCTCAAGCAACCGCAATAGCTCTTTACCACATTAAAACGTTTGATTACAAATAACTAACTTCCAAATGTGGCAATATATTTTTCAACAAGTTCACGCGCTTGTCGATCTTCGATTTGGACTGGTGGGTGTTTCTTGAAATAAGCAGCTGGTTCGATAATAGTGCCACTCAAGTGATTGTCTAATGCTAGTTTAAGGCTGCGGATCGAATCAATTGCTACGCCGGCTGAGTTGGGTGAGTCCTCAACAGATAAGCGAACTTCAACATTCATTGGTACATCACCGAAGTGTTTACTCTCAATCCTTAGAAAACAGATTTTATTATCTTTTTGCCAAGCTACATAATCGGAGGGTCCGATATGGATATCTTCAGGGTCTATTGTTTGGCCGCGAGCTTCAACTTGTGATGTAACTGCTTCGGTTTTTGATATTTTCTTTGATGCTAGGCGTTCTCTTTCTAGCATATTTAGAAAATCTGTATTACCACCAGTATTTAGCTGATACGTATGATCGATTACCATACCGCGGTCTAAAAACAAATTAACTAATGTTCGGTGCAAAATTGTAGCACCAACTTGAGCTTTAATGTCGTCACCTATAACTGGTAAACCCGCATCTTTAAATTTTTTAGCCCATTTCTTATCTGATGCTATGAATACCGGGATGCAGTTTACAAATCCACAGCCTGCCTTAATAGCTGCATTGGCATAATATTCAGTTGCTTCCTGTGAACCAACCGGTAAATAATTGATAACAATCTCAGCGCCACTGTCTTTTAAGACTTTAACTACGTCAACTGCTTTTCTGGTTTTGTTAACTGGTACTAATGGCGCGGTATACTTATTTACGCCATCCAATAATTGTCCTCGAGAAACTTTAACGCCCAATTTAGGTACTTTAGCGAAAGTAGCTGTATTATTAGGTGCCGCATAAATTGCTTCAGCAACGTCCTTACCGACCTTGTTTTCATTGACATCAAAGGCTGCAACAATTTTTATATCACGAAGATGATAACCGCCAAATCGGACATGCATAACTCCGGGTACGAACTCATTATCTTTGGCGTTTCGATAATAATAGATACCTTGAATAAGCGAAGAAGCGCAATTACCTACACCAACTACTGCTAATTTAATAGGTTTCTTTTCAGCCATATTTTTCTCCTTAATACTTGTGATTACATGCTACGGTGCTGATAAATATAAATCAAATATATAATTACAATTGTGATATAAATAATATTTATGGAAGACCGATTGCATAAATTTGCTGTATTAGTCGATTCCGGGAGTTTTACTCATGCCGCTCAACAGCTACATACTTCCCAACCTGCATTATCGATCGCAATCGCAAAATTAGAACAGGAATTACATGTCAAACTAATTGTTAGGGGAATACGACCCTTCAAACTTACTAAGGCTGGACAGATAACATACGAGACTGCAAAAAAACTTTTTATAACGACCGACAACTTAAAATCAAAATTAGCTGAGATGTCACATCAAAAATTGTCGTTGTCCATCGGCATGATTGACAGTATAGCCAGTATGTTATTCTCGACTGACAATAACATTTATGATCTCGAACGAGAGGCCCGTATTGCGGTAATTGTTAATAACTCAAGGTATTTAGTGAATGCTGTTGAACAAGATGAGCTCGATATAGCTTTCATAACCGAACAACTTAATCCAGTTGGAAGACACCTGCAGTTGCATTACACGGCAGTAGAACCATTGGTCTTAGTTACCCATAGAAGTCAGTTAACTTCAGTCCAAATAAATTTAGAGAAAAATCATTTAGATAATTTTATTAGTTATGACCGGCCCTCGAACAGTTATCGATTAATTAAAAAGTCATTCGACCAATACGGTATCGTTGTTTCTCCAAGATTTTTTTCTTCTAGTGTAGAAGTAATGTTAAGACTGGTTCAAACGCAAAAAGGCGTTGCAGCGCTACCCTATGTACTTGTGAAAGATATGATAGGAAAGGGTGAGCTTGGGCTGGTTGGGAAGCCGCAGCCAATTATTATCAAACGGCGCATTTTCAGTTTAATAAGACGCGATAAGCAAAGTAATCATCTAATAAACACCATCACTAAGCGCGTTGAACAACAATTAAAATTTTATTATCAAGAAATTGTATCTAAAAGTTTTTAATTCTAAATACCCTACTAACAGCGAACTATTCTAAGACTGCAAAAACAATAATTCTTTCATTAAACTCGCTAGTCCCAGGTATAACATCGCCAGTACATGTAATTAGATTAAGGCCTGGTTCTCCGGGGATAGCAGTAGTCATAGCGGCGGTCATATTAACATTATTGGAATTATAAATTTGGCTATTAACTACCTTGTAAGTGAATAGCGTCCCGTCGCCACGCTCAACCTCAATGATGTCACCGGCTATTAATGTTTTTAAGCCATAGAATACACCATGGGCGGTCCAGCTGGAAACATGACCATCAATTAGCATGGCTCCCGGTTCACCAGGTAAGGCTGACTCATTGTACCAGGCGGTGTCGTAGACATTATTGGGTGTTTCCAAAGCACCTTTAGCATTTACCCCAACAGAGATTATCCTGGCATCCACGTTCAATTTCGGGATAAGTAAATAACGCGGTAAGTTTGGCGCCACTATATAATTTGCAACCACTGCAGGACTTGGTTTTACGGTGCTGAGTGCAGTTGTGGATGAAGATGATGCTTTATTTGCTTGTTGGGTTAACTTAGTTGCTTGAATTTGAACAATATGATTTGTGTGCCAGCCAACAAAAGTTGCATATACACCAAACCCAAGCATTATCACCGCCATTGATATTAATGCAAGGTGTAGTTTGTTTTTTATTTTTTTTACATGGGTTTTTTGTTTAGTGCGACTATCGGTCTCACTTCGTTTGATTACTTCAAGTTGATGTTGATTATTGTTTAAAGATAATTTCTTGGTTGTGATGTCAGCATCTGCTTCAAATTTATCGGAAAAAATGATATCTTGATTTACGGCTTTTTCCGCAAGTTTAACTGGACGTATTGGAACAATTAGTCGAGATTTTAAGGGGTTTGTTTGACGTTGGATAACGTCAGAAAGTATTCTCGGTTGAGGATTTTTAACAGGACGTTTAATATAGTTTTGATTTGGGAAATTTCGCCTCAGTCTACCACGCATTATCGGGTTACTTAAAGTGATATATTGTCTGTCTATCATGACTTTTTATTTCTTCAATGTTTTGGTTTTATTCACCTGTTAATACTCGGTAGTATAGATAGACTTAAGCGTTGTTGTCAAGGTTACCTCAGTAAATTAAATCATCCAAAATACACTAACTTTTCCGATTAAAAGATAACAATTAAACCTAACTTATTGTCATATACGATTATTGGCATTTCAAAATACTTGTGTTATTATTTTTCGTAGACATGACATTAACAGCAAAACAAAAACGTGGTCGCCCTTCAAGTCGAAATTTAAAACGAAATGGTTTGCACCAAAAACACACAAACCATTTTATGAAAACATATTGGCCTTATTTACCGTTATTTGTGACTATTGGTGTTGGAGTAATTATTTTTGGAGCGCTTGTTGTTGGCCCGGTTGGTGCTATTTTTGGCAGTATTACAGTATTTTTTGCCGGTTTTACATTAATTATTTAACCTTAACGTTATCTTTACCTACTAAGTCCATTAAACTTGATAAGGTTTCTGCTTGTTTATTAATTCGCGATGGTAATTTTATAATTTGTGGCGTGCTGTTGGTTGGGCCTAGGACTAATACTACTTCTATGTCGCCCTTGCATTTATCCAAAGTAGCTTTCAATGATAAGAGTGTTTGTTGATCGTCGCTGTTTAATAAACGTATATATATCCGTTCCGGTTTAATAGTACTTTTGGTAACTGATGACGAGTTTTTAGTGATTCCTTGTTTGGCAGTTCGCTTATAGTTGGCGATAGATGATGGTAAGATATTTGATTTAAGATACTCTGCAGTAAGTTCTTCAACTTCTTCAGCGATAATTTTTAAACTGGCGTTTGGAGAATTATTATTATCGCGCTGCGAGATATTCCCGGCAATAATTAATACTCTGTCTCGTTCCCATAATTTATTATTTTTTTGA
>Ga0187851_10002638_pt1 | contig 15654 bp, 16 predicted proteins | sample June2016WEW_6_10_FD_132997 | JGI IMG/M metagenome (GOLD analysis project Ga0187851, IMG submission 132997) | Peatland microbial communities from SPRUCE experiment site at the Marcell Experimental Forest, Minnesota, USA - June2016WEW_6_10 | ecosystem: Environmental > Terrestrial > Soil >...
CCGTTGACCACGCACAGTCAGCCCAGTACACTCGAAAAGGCAGTCAGCGGACACAACGCTGACTCGCACCGGGTGAGCGTCTCACCCATTTTGCCCCCTCGTTCAATGGTAGGACAGTCGGCTCTGAACCGATCAATCGGGGTTCGAATCCCTGGGGGGCAACCAAAAGCGGCGCGCGCATGGCGGGCCGACGCAGACGATCTACGCGGACCAACTGGATACGCTTCGCTCGGTCTGGGCCGGCGGGATGCCGGGATAGCTTTGCGCCTGGGAGAGCGGCGGGGCCTCCAGCGCGGATGAGGCGCGGAGTTCAAGGTCCTGCCAGGTCCCGCGAATCGAGAGGATCACGGTCATCTCCTGTTCCAGTATCTCGGCCGACCTGATGGCCTGCGCCTCAATCAGCTTGGCCCTGAGGTTGGAGTAAAAAGCGACAAGCTTGCGCGCGAGTTCTCCGCCGTTTTCGCGATCGATCCAGTCTTCCAGATAGCCGATCACAAGCAACGCGTGGTTCAATTCCTGACAGCGGGTTTTGAGGTCGTTTTTACGCTCGGCGTTAGCGGCGCGCCGCAGATTTCCGACCAGCGTGTCGTAAAGAGCGATCAACAAGCCGAAGCCGCTGGCGCCCTCAACTGCCGTTCTCCGATATGCAAATTCCGTGGGGTTCATTTCTTTCTCCGTACCGAGCATGTTTCCAAATTTCGTGGTCTTCCCGGCCTTTTACAGCGCGGTTTTCCTTTAGAGAAGGCCGCACAAGAGCCCCCTCTCTGCATCATCGTGGTGAATCGGCACTCATCCTCATGAGGATGACTTGTTGTTCTCGCCGAGTTCTGTGTTGATCTGCTGCATCTCTTCCGGCAACTGTTGCAGGAGAATTTCAGCCTGGCTGTACTCGGCATTCAACTGGGTCTTCAGCGGGGTAATGTAGTTGTTCTGGAAGTTGTTGATGTCGGTCTGCAGGCCTGAGTTCTCGGAGCTGATGTTTTGCAGGTCCACGGTGAAGGCGCCGTCCGCCGGACTGGTGAAGCTGGTCAGTTGCTGGTCCAGGGAGTTGGCAAAGCCGTTGAATGCGGTCCCCTGGAAGAAGGTCTGCACGTCGCTGAAGTTGTTCTGAAGGGCGCTGTTCAGGGTCGAGCTGTCCACGGTCAGGGTACCGTCGTTGCCCACTGAGATGCCGAGCGAAGCCAGGCTGGATACGGTGGTGCTGCCCGAAGCGGGCGTATAGAGATAGTCCAACGCATTCTGGAGATCGCTCTGCAGATTGCGCACGACAGGGTCGTTGGCGAGAACGCCTTCGCCAGAGCCGCTGGTGTCGGAGAATTGCGCATTGACGGCTGTGATGAGCGTGTTGTAGTCGGAGACGAACTGGTTGATGGCGGTGGAGACCTGGGAGGTGTTGGGCGCGATGGTGAGGCTTACGTTGGTCCCGGGGGCGGCGTTCAGCAGATTCAGGGTGACGCCGGGTATGGCTCCGGTGACGGTGTTGGAGGCGCTGGAGATGGAGAGCCCATCGACGGTGAGCGAAGCGTTGGCTCCGTTGACTGCCTGGGTGAAGCTGAGGCTTCCTCCGGTTGGCGCGGAGACCGAGAAGTTGGACGCGCTGCCTGAGGTGTTGCTGACGATTGCCAGACGAGAACCGGTCGCGTCGGTAACCACCCGTGCCGTGACTCCGAGATTGTCGCTATTGATGGTGCTGACGACGTTGCTCAGTGTGCTTGTGCCCGTGCCGGTGGAGATGGTGGTGGTGGTGCCGTTGGCCGTGATGGTGAAGCTGCCGGCCGCCAGGGGGGTGGTGGCGCTGGCCAGGGTGTCTGAAGACCAGGAGGCGGTGGTCGCCAGGTTGGCGACCTGCACCACATGAGTTCCGGAAGACGTACCTGATGCCGCGGATGCGGAGACGATGCTGGAATTGGAGGAGGAGACGGTGACCGCTGAGAGGGGGCCGGTGATGCTGTTGAGGGACTGCATGTCGTCGTCGAGGTTGGTGGTGCCGGTCTGGAGCTGGGTGAGGGCGGTGTTCTGGTTCTGTAGCGTGGTCTGCTGCGACTCCCAGGTTTGCTCCGGAGCTTCGGCGGCGGTTACGGCTGCATTGACGGCTGCGGTGACGTCGATGCCTTCGGAGGATGCGCCAAGGGCGGCTTGGAGGATCTGGCTGAGATCGATGCCCGCGGGATTGGAGGACGACGAAGACAGCAGCGAATTCAATGCGGATACTGAACTCATGACAAGTACCTATTCCTTTGCACGGACTGGAAGCTACGAGTGCGGTCCGATGCCATCCATCCCCATGAAGGCACGCAATACTATCGGCACATTGGGCCGCGACTTGCAGGGGGCGGGCAAAGAAAAAGGTGGCGCCCGAAGGCGCCACCGTTGGAGGAGGGGAATGAGTTTACTGGATCAGCTTCAACACGGCCTGTTGCGCCTGGTTGGACTGCGACAGGGCCGCCATGCCGGTCTGCTCGAGGACGTTGTACTGCGTCATGTTCGCGACCGTCTTGCCGATGTCAGCGTTCTGAACATTGTTCTGCGCGCTGGTCAGGTTGGAGACCTCTGTGTTCTCAACGCTGGTGTCCGCAGTCAACTGGTTGACGGCCGCGCCGATGGCGCCGCGGTTTGCGGAGATCAGGTTGATGGCATTGGTGATCGCGGTCAACGCCGTGGCAGCACTGGTGGCATTGCTCAGGCTGTTGGTGTTCAGGCTGAGCGAGGTCGCCGAGAGGCTGTTGATGGTGGTCGCCAGATCGTGGGTGCCACCGGTTGTGCCATCGCTGGTGAACACGGTGGCGCTGTTATTCGATACCGTTGTGGGATCGAACGGGCCCAGGACCGCATCGTTGCTGGATACCTGCAGCGAGTCGCCAGCGGTGGTGGTCTTGATGACAACCTGGCCGCCGGAGATGCTCAGAGAGGTGCCGGCGCTGAGCGTTCCAGCCGTCACCGCGTTTGCGATGGCGGTTTGCAGACCTGCGATGGTCGCCCCGCCACCCGGCACGGTGTATACGAAGTTACCGCCGGTTGCCGCGTCGGAGATGGAGGTGACCGAGCCCACAGTCATGGCCGTGGTCAGGGCCAGCGGATTGCCCACAGAGCCCTGCGTGGAGGTGTAGGAGGCGATGGTGTTGCCGGTGAATACGTTGGTGCCGTTGAAGTTGGTGGTTGAGCCGATCTGGTTGATCTCGTTCAGGATCGACTGGAACTCCGTTTCGGCGGCGCCGCTCTGGGAGACGGTGAGTCCGCCGTTGGCGGCTTCGGTTGCGATGGTGGTTGCCTGGTTAAGCAGCGTTGTGACCTGGGAGAGAGCGCCGTCGGCGGTCTGCAGGAGGCCGATGCCGTTGGATGCGTTCTGACTGGACTGGGTGAGTGCGGCGATGTTGGCTCCCAAGCCGTTGGCGATGGACAGACCCGCTGGGTCGTCCGCTCCGGAGTTGATTCTCAACCCGGTGGACAACTGCGTGAGTGTGTTCTGCAGGGACGTCTGAGTGGACGAGAGTGCGTTTTCCGCAACGAGATTGGAAACGTTATTCAGGACGCTAATCATTGGTATTGCTCCTTGTATCGAATTCCGCCTGCACCGAACTAGCCCGTTTATTGCAAAGTCCGGAACCGCTACTTGGAGCAGGTGGTGTTTATTACGGGCAATCTATCGGCGAGTCGCCGTGCGGATTCCAGCCGGCGGAAAAAAAACACGGCAAAGATGCGATCTTTGGTGTTACCGACGGTTGCGACCTTCGTGTTATCCATGCTTGCGCTTCCGCAGGGAAGCGCGGGAGTAAGAACAGCGGCAGATGCGCGGCGATATGGCACAAAAGCCGGCACAATTGTTTTGACGATGCGCGGAGTTTCTATGGGACGGGCGGCTGGGGCGGGGCCGAGGCTACAACCACAAGATCGACGCGCCGGTTCATTCTGCGGCCTTCGGGTGTTGCATTGCCGGCGACCGGCCGGTATTGGCCATACCCGACCACCGAGATTTTTCTTGGATCGAAGCCGGAATCATCCACCAGCATCTGCATCACAGCCATTGCGCGCGCGGTGGACAATTCCCAGTTGGAGCGAAACTGTGCGTTATGGATGGGCTGGTCGTCGGAATTTCCTTCGACGCGCAGATCCAATCCATGCTGGGACAAGACCTTGGCAATCCGCTCGATCTTTCCCGCGGCCCCAGGCAGGAGCACGGCCTTTCCACTGTCGAAGAAGCCAAGTTCATTCAGGCTGACCACGAATCCCTCGGGGGTCACACGCATGACGACCTCGTGCTCCTTGAGTTCCTGGCCGATGGCCGACTCAAGCTGCTGGCGCAGCTCGACAACATCAAACGAGGATGCGGGCGATGCGTCGCCTGTGTCAGACTCCGTGTGCTGGGCCTGCTGGGTATCTATGGACGGGGCCGGCGTGAGATTGGGATATGCGGCCCCGCGATTGGCCTGGCCTCCGGAGAATGCCCCCAACTGCTGGAACCCCATGTGGATGGCCTGGGAGAGTTTCTGGATGGTCTGCTTGTCGCGATACGAAGACGCAAACAGCACGACAAAAAAGGCGAAGAGCAAGGTGATGAAATCCGAGTAGGAGAGCAGCCAGCGATCATGGTTTGCCGGCTCGTGCGAGCGCCTCTCTCTACGGGGCCTCATCTGGCAGCCACTTTCTGCGGGCCACGCCGGGCAGACCCGGCCATATAACTCCGCAGTTGCAGTTCAAGTGCTCGAGGATTGACCTGCTCGATGATTGCAAGGACGGCCTCAAGGGTCATCTCCTGAATGATCTGTCTCTCTCGCTGGCGGATCCTCAGTTTTCCAGCCCAGGGCAGGAAGAGAAGATTTGCCGAGGCGACGCCATAGATGGTGGCGACAAAGGCAACCGCGATCCCCTTACCGACTGCATTGATGTCCTGCAGGTGCTGCATGACCTGGATGAGCCCGATGATGGCGCCGATGATGCCGATGGTTGGAGCAAATCCGCCGGCGGCCTCGAAGACCTTGGGAACGCGCTCTTCTTTTTCACCCTGATAGTCGATCTGCAGTTCCATCATCTTGCGCAGGTCGATGGCGCTGACACCGTCGATGGCCAGCATGAGACTTTCCTTGAGGAAGGGGTCTTTAATCTTGGCCAACTCTGAATCGAGCGAAAGGATGCCTTCCCTGCGGGCCTTGTAGGCGTATCGCAACAGGCTCTGCACCAGGGAGTCCGACTCCAGTTCCGCATTGGTAAAGACATATTTGAGATGCAGGAGCGCCTGAAAGACGATCTTGAGGGGGAACTGCACCATCACGGCGCCGATGGTGCCTCCGATGACGATCAAGGCAGCGGTTGGCTGCAGAACCTGCTCCAGCTTGCCCCCATCAAGCACCAAGCCGACACCAATTCCGGTCAGAGCGAGGGCAATGCCTCCAAGCGTGCTCTTATCTACAGTCATTTTAATCTGTCCGTACGTCTCTGCGTGAGCAACAAAAAAGTGGTGTCAACCGGCCAAAGGGCTAAAGAACCGCTGCATGCTCGGCCCACGATCCCAGTCCCGGCCCTCCTCGAATTGCAGCCGTGAAGACAAACTCAGTCAACTGAAGCCCAACTATCGGCAGGTTGGCGAGAAAGTTATAGGCCGGCAGCGCTGAAGCGGCCGTTGCGAGCGGCGGCAAACGGGAGCTGAATCGGTATGTATCCCCCACGCTCTCAACTAGAAATAAGTCCCAATCGTGCCGATAGACAGCAGGAAATCCGGACACTTGCTTGCTGGGTATCGAGTGTCCCATAGAGATACAAATCCACCTTCGGGGCACGCGAGCAGGGGAACGAGGCACATGTTTTCGGTCATTGGAATTCTCATTGTCTTCGGCTCGGTGCTGACCGGCTTCCTGATGGAAAAAGGGCCGGTGGCTGTTCTTATGCAGCCATCGGAACTTGTGATCATCGGCGGCGCGGCAATTGGCACCCTGCTGGCTGGAAATCCAATGTATGTGTTGCGCAGGATTGCCCAGGACGTGCCGCGCATTATCGGAGGATCGAAGTATTCCAAGCAGTGCTACCTGGACTCGCTCAAGATGATGTTCACTTTGTTCAACAAGGCGCGCAAAGACGGATTGGCGGGGATCGAATCGGATATCGAGGAGCCGGAGAAGAGTCCTCTGTTCTCGAAGTACCCGGCGGTCATGGCGAACCATCACATACGGGACTTTGTGTGCGACACGATGCGGACGGCGATCACGGGCGGGGCGAGCACCTTCGATGTCGACCAGATGATGGAACTGGACATGGACGTGCATCATGCCGGGGCGAGTCAGCCGGCATCCTCGTTGTCCACCATGGCCGATGCGATGCCTGGGTTGGGAATCGTGGCGGCGGTGTTGGGCGTGGTGGTCACCATGAGCTCACTGGGAGGGCCTCCCGAAGAGATTGGCCGGAAGGTGGCGTCGGCACTGGTGGGAACGTTCCTGGGCATCCTGTTGTGCTATGGGCTGGTGGGCCCGCTGGCGGCGAACCTGAGCAAGCTGAACGACGACGAGCATGCGTATTATCACGTTCTGCGCGTGGTGATGCTGTCGTTCATCAAGGGGATGTCTCCGATGGTGGCGATCGAAATGGCGCGCCGGGCAATCCCCGAGCATGTCCGCCCCAGTTTCCAGGAAGTGGAGAAAAGCTGCCGCCAGAAAGATGGGCCAACCATAGCGGCGGTAGCGGCATAACCGGCCCAGGAGGGGCCAGCGCGTGGCAGAGACACCAGAGATCATCATCATCAAGCGAAAGGCGTCGCACGGGGGACATCATGGGGGCGCGTGGAAGGTGGCGTACGCCGACTTTGTGACTGCGATGATGGCGTTGTTCATCGTTCTATGGATGATGAACGCCAGCAAGCAGGTGCAGGAGGCGGTGGGAGGGTATTTCAAGGACCCGAAAGGCTCCTCCAAGGTGGTGGGAACCAACAAGAACGGGGCCGGCGACTACGTTGAGTTAAAGAAGGAGGACATGGAGAAGCTGAAACAGCAACTGTTGCAGTCCATTCACCACCTGGATCCGCTGGACAAGCTGAAGAACCAGATCGAGATCACGATCACTCAGGAAGGATTGCGCATCGAACTGATGGAATCGGCCAAGGGCACATTCTTCGAGTTGGGCAGCGCGAATCCGACGCCCGCTCTGCGGGACCTGCTTGAGGTTTTGTCGCAGGAGCTGGGCCAACTGCCGAACAAAATATCCATCGAGGGGCACACCGATTCCAAACCTTATACGGGGAACCGGGCCTATGACAATTGGGACCTATCGTCGGAGCGGGCCAACGAAGCCAGACGATTGATGCAAGGCGAAGGGGTCCGGTCCGACCAGATATCGCAGGTGCGGGGCTTTGCTGATCAGCGTCTGCGTCTGCCTCTGCAACCGGAAGATCCTTCCAACCGCAGGGTTTCCGTGATCGTGCAATACCTGGTAAGCGACGGCTCCGAAGTGGCCCCCCCGGATGCGATCACGCGGCTGGGCATGCAGGGGCTGAGCACGCAGACACCCGGCGCACAAACTCCAAGCACGCAGAGTCAGAAGAAGTAGGCTGATCGGTAGGTTAGTTCACAAGGACCGGGCGCAAGCCATTGCGGGGAGTCGCCAGGGACGCGATCAGGTGCGCCACGGCGTTGCGTTCGCTGTCGGATGCGTAAATGAATTTCATTCCGGCATGAGTCTCCGCAGCATGCGCGACACGCACATTCAGTTCGAGCGTCTGGTCGCGGTAGGTCATGGACACGGTGCCGAAAGCATCGGGCGGCAGCGGCTGATGCAGTTCCAGCCTCATGCCCTCGCGGCTGATGTCTCTACAGCGCGCAACCCGCGTCGCATTGTCGGCGGTGAGCCGAACAGGAAGATCGACGGAAAATCTGGGAGAACGATAATCAAAGCGTTGCATAGATGCTCCAGCAATACTTAGTTGCCAGTCATAGATGTCGTACCTCGTGAATGCGATTCATGTTCACGGGTATTCATTAACAGTGATGGTAGTTGGAAGGACCGTTCTGCGCAAGAAAACTTCAGTAAGCCCCGCGCAAACGATTCTGGTAACCAGAATCTTTGTTACCGCCCGGAGCGGGAGAGAACTACCTGGGAGGCGACAGTTCCTGTAAACACTACAATCCCGGTGGATCGCAACGAGAGCGGCAACAGGAAGCGGTTGCGGATAACGGCTGTTTGGCACTTCGAGCAAAATGCCCGGGGCTAAAGCCCCCTAATACGATTGCGCTGATTCAGTGGGCTGAAGCCCCCTGCTCTCACCGAAAGGGAAAAACCAGAGTTTCCGCAGCCTGTAAAACCGAGTCATTTAGCAAGCAATATCCGGAGCGCCGGTAGTATCGGGCGAGATACCTCTGGTCAAAATGGAACAGACGCGTATTGATTTCTATATGTCAACATGAGTATTAAATCAGTATGCAAATATGCATGTCGAACAGCGAACCAAGCTGTATCGGCCTAGAGTAGGATGCTGCACAACGAAATTGTCGGTTGAACCTGGGTGGAAGATCGTGTTGCGACAGACGGTTTCGGTGTCCTGAGACACTGCCCCCCCGCGATGCGACTGCGGGAGGTTTGGTTCGGGACGATTAATTCATATCATTCAGTAACTTATGCCCATTCTGCATGTTGCCACGGCCTAAGATATTGAATGTTAGCAGCACTGGATCGGGTGGGTACGCACGTGTACGACCGCAATCCCGGTAATTCCGGCTTAAGTACGATGAACACAGCGGTCGAGGGCCATGAACGAGCGGCCCAAAGCGCTCCCATATACAATCCTCTTGCCGGCCGACGTATCCTGATCGTCGAAGATGACGAATCCCTGGCCGACTTCCTGGCCAGCGAGCTTCAGTCCGCAGGCTTCTCCGTGGATATGGTCCACGATGGGGAAGCAGCATTGAACGCACTACAGGGCGAGCGGCTGTATGACCTGCTGATCCTGGATCTCAACCTGCCAAAACTCGACGGTATCGCAGTGCTACAGCGTGTGCAGCCAGCGCAGCCACGGCTGCGTATGCTGGTGCTGACCGCGCGGAGCCGAGTCGAGGACAAAGTCGCGACCCTGCAAAGCGGAGCGGACGATTGCCTCACCAAGCCATTCTCCTTCGCGGAGCTTCTGGCCAGAGTGCAGGCCCTGCTGCGGCGCGGTTCTGGACTGATCCCGAACTGTTCGAAGGTGGGGGACCTGACGCTCGACCGGGAGGAGCGGCGGGTGGAGAGGAACGGCCGGCGGATCGAACTGACGCCGCGCGAATTCGCCATTCTTGAGTACATGATGCGCTTCCCTGGACGGCCGATCTCGCGAGCAACCCTGCTCGAAGAGGTATGGAACATGCCATCCGACCCCTCGACCAATATTGTCGACGTGTACATGAAGTACGTGCGCGACAAGGTCGATCTGCCGGGAGAGCCCAAGCTGACCCATACCATTCGCGGGGTCGGATACGAGCTTCGGGATGCGTAGCGCCCCACTCGAAAACGGCCCCTCCATCGCCGTCAGGGACGACGAACTGGGCAGGTTCTGCGCGACGATGGCCGAAGGGCTGCACGCATTGGCGCAACCACTCACCATATTGCGGTCGGCGGTGGCGGCCTGCATGGCGCCGAGCGTGACTGCGGCGGGCCAGCAACGGTACATGGAACTCTCGACCCAGCATGTGGAGCGAACATGCAGCCTGTTCGAGTGCCTGCAGGACCTGGTGATGGCAAGCCAGACGGAGGCGGAGTGCGAGGCGTTTGAATTGCGGGAGCTGCTTGCGCCAGTGATTGAAGACCAGGCGGCGGCGCTGCGCTCGCCGGCGATTGAGCTGCGCGTGAACGCGCCGGACGCCCTGCGGCCCGTGCTGGGAGACGCGGCCAGGACGCTGCAGGCGCTCTTCTCCGCGCTGACGATTGCGGCTTCGGTCTCTTCCGCAGGCGACGTCATTGAATTGGCGGTCACCGCGCGGAATGGGTTTGTCGAACTGAACATCCAAAACAGGCGAATCCACGGCCGACGCCTGAACTCATCGGAGCGTCTGAGCCTGGCCCTGGCGGAGACGAATATCCGGAGCCAGCGGGGTCAATATGAATGGGCCGAAGATCCATTTCGCGTATCGATGGCGTTGCCACTGCAGGGGGACTATCCATGAGAAGAGATTCCAGCCGGCTGCGAGCCAGATCACATCGCTAGCCGGACAAAGCACAAACATGTACAGGTCGCGTTATTGAACAAACAAGAGAAATTCTAGAACCTGACCACCTCTGTGAGACTCGCGGTCGTCATTGACAACCGAGCACATGTGCAAAATGGAGCTCTAAATGGTCCCCATGCGCATTCCCGCAGTTCCACTGGCGCGCTCCGAAGATGGAGCGCCCGTCCATGTGTTTGTTGTGAGCCCGAACAGCAGCCTTCGCCAGGAGCTACAGGCGAAGCTGGGGCCCCCACGCTGGAATGTAATCCAGGCAGGCAGCGGCGCAGGAGCGTTGGGACTGCTTCACGAACATGAGGCCGACGACGCAGTCCTGTTGCTGGACCCGATGCTGCCGGACCTTGAGCCGGGCGAATTCAACCGCATGGTGACGGAACGCTACCCCAACATCCAGGTGCTGATGTTGAATTCACACACCGGTCAATTGCTGGTGGGGAGCGCATCGCCTACCCCCGTATCGATGCGGCTGGCGGAGACGGTGAACCGCAGCGGGGCGGTGCGGACGGGGATCTTTCCCGTTCCCGCGAGCGAGGGTGAGGGCGTGCGTTACGCGCCGGAAGGAGTCCGGCTGCGCAGCATGATCGGCAGCTCGGAGCCGATGCAACGCACCTACGCCACCATCCGGATGGTCGCGGTGCGCGATACGACGGTCCTGATTACCGGAGAGAGCGGGACGGGCAAAGACCTTGCCGCGCAGGAGATCCATCTGATGAGCCCACGCAGAAAGCAGCCGTTCGTGGTGGTGAATTGCGCGGCCATCCCGGAGACGCTGCTGGAAGCGGAGCTGTTCGGGTATACCAAGGGGTCGTTCACCGGCGCGGTGCAATCGCGCATCGGACGCATTCAGGCGGCACACGGCGGCACGCTGTTCCTGGATGAGATCGGGGACATGCCTTTGTCGCTGCAAAGCAAAATTTTGCGATTTTTGGAACAAGGCGAGGTGCAGCGGCTGGGAGGCAACGACAATTTCAAGGTCGATGTGCGGGTGATAGCGGCCACCAATGCCGAGATCAAGAAGCTGGTGGCGGAGCAGAGGTTTCGCGAGGACCTGTATTACCGGCTGGCCGTGTTTCCCATTCATCTGCCTCCCCTGCGCGAGCGTATCAGCGACCTGGAAGAGCTGGCGCTGGCGTTTGCCTCCAAATACATGCCGGGGGTTTTGCTGAGCCGCGAGGCGCTACAGATTCTGGAGCAGCATCCGTGGCATGGCAATGTCCGCGAGCTGCGCAACGCAATCGAACGGGCGACGATCCTGGTGGGGAATGGGCGGGAGATTAAGCCCGAACACATCGTTCTGTAGCTGAGCCTGCCCATTTTGGGCCATACGGCTCCAGTTTGGCACTCATCGTGCATTTGCAATAGGCAGATGCTGCCCAGTTCTCATGGTGTTCCAATAAACACGGTTGGCCCGGAGGCCCTTCATAGCCCGCGGATGCTGGCGGATGCCTTCTCGGAGTTCATCTCCGCGTCGTCGCAACTGGAGGCGTCGTACCGCGACTTGCAGCAGGAGGTCGCGCACCTTGGCCTGGAGCTGGCGGAGCGCAATGCCGCCCTGAGCCGGAGCCTGGCGGAAAACGACCGGATGCGCGCGGCGCTGCAGCAGATGATCGATTCGATGCCCTGCGGCGTGCTGGTGCTGGACACCGCGGAAACCATCGTGATGATCAATCCCGAAGGGCGCAGGCTGCTGGAGCTTGGAAATGCGCAGATCAAGAGCCTGCGCGATCTCTCAGTGGTCAGCCAGGTCAACTTCGAATCTCTGATGGCCGAGTCCGAGGACCGCCTGGACAATGAAGTGTGCATGACTACGGCTGGGGGGAAGCGCTGGCTGGCGATCGGCAACCGAAGGTTGTCCTGCGCCACAGCAGGCCGGGAACAATTAAATGAGAGAGCGGCGCTGCAAAGCATCTGGATACTGCGCGACATTACAGCGAATAAGCAGGCCGAGAAGGAACGCGAAGCGGCGCGGAGCGCCATGGCGCTGGCGGAGATATCGACGGTGCTGGCGCATGAGATTAGAAACCCATTAGCCAGCATGGAATTGTTCGCCGGCCTGATCGCAGAGGAGCCGGAAGAGACCACGCAGTGGGTCTCGAACCTGCGCGCGGGAATCCGACTTCTGTCCGGAACGGTGAACAATGTACTCAGCATTCACTGCGGAAACAATGCCGAGCTCACGCCCATCCAACTGACTGCCTGCATGCAAAGCGGCGTGGAGTTTGTGCAGCCCATCGCGGAGCAGGCTGGCGTGTCGCTTTCTTTTCAGGGAGGCGACGACAGCCTGACCATCCAGGGCAACGAGAACGGGCTGCGGCAGATCGTGCTGAACCTGGTTTGCAATGCCATTCGCCACACTCCGGCGGGCGGGGCGATCACAGTCGCGGCCAGGAGAGTATCGCAACCGGGAATGAGCTATGCGCTGGTGGAGGTGACGGACACCGGCCGCGGAATTCCAGCGCAGATCATGGAGCACCTGTTCGAGGCCGGGTTCAGCGCGGACGGGCATACGCCGGGGCTGGGCCTGGCCGTCTGCAAGCGGCTCATGGCGCAACACAACGGCATGATTCGCGTTTCCAGCCGCTTGAACTTTGGCAGCAGCTTTCAACTGGAGTTTCCGACCTTATGACATGGGACGCAACATCTTCGGTAATGGTGGTCGACGACGAACCAGGCATACGCACCGCACTGCGGGCGAATTTTCTTCGCCACGGCTGGCGGGTGGAGACGGCGAGCTGCGTGCGCGAGGCCATCCGCAACCTGGAAGGCAAGGAGTTCGACCTGGTGGTGACCGATATCCGCATGCCGGATGGCACCGGCATGGAGGTGATGCGATCGGCCCGGGAACTGTCTCCGGGAACGGCCGTCATCCTGTTGACGGCTTACGGCTCGGTTCCGGATGCGGTCAGCGCGATGCGCGGCGGGGCGCTGGACTATGTGACCAAGCCGATCTCGTTCGATCAACTACAGGCCACGGCGGCGCAGGCGATGCATCGCGCAAAGCAGATGCCGGCCGACGATCCCGCTCCGACCGGAGATATTGTGGGCTGCTCGCCGCTGCTGCTGCGCGCGATCCAACGGGCGCGCTCCGCAGCCAGCACCGGCGCCGATGTTCTGATCGAGGCGGAGAGCGGAACGGGCAAGGAGCTGCTGGCGCGATTCATCCACGATTCGAGCGACCGATGCAGCAAGCCGTTTGTCGCCGTGAACTGCGCCGCCGTTCCCGAGGCGCTGCTGGAGAGCGAGCTGTTCGGACATGGGCGAGGGGCATTCACTGGCGCGGTTGGGGCCAAGCCGGGCAAGTTTGAACTGGCGAATGGAGGCACGATCCTGCTGGACGAGATCGGCGAGATGCCGCTGAACCTGCAGCCGAAGCTTCTGCGCGCGCTGCAAGAACGCGAGTTTGAGAGGCTGGGCGAAGGGCGATCGGTGCGCGTGGACATCCGGGTGATTGCGACCACCAATGTCTCGCTTGCGGCGATGGTGGAGCGCGGGCAGTTTCGCGGCGATCTGTACTATCGGCTGAATGTGATCCCGCTTACGCTACCACCTTTGCGTGATCGCCGCGAGGACATACCCACGCTGGCGCAGCACTTCGCACGCAAGTACGCGGCCCAGTTGCAGACCAAGACTCCGCGGCTTCACACGGAGTTCCTCGACCTGCTGCAGGCGCAGACGTGGCCGGGAAATGTGAGGGAACTGGCGAACTTCATGCGGCGGGTACTGACCCTGAGCGGGACATCGGAGATCGACGCGAGCTGCTTCGAGAAGGAGTTTCAGGGAGCCACCAGGCCATATGTTGTGTCGCAGATGCCGGTCGCAAGGACGGTTGCAGGCACGCCGATCCGCCTGGTGGAACGGCAGCACCTGGAAAACACACTCGCCCTGACGGACGGGAACCGCACCCACGCCGCCGAGATGCTGGGCATCAGCCTGCGGACATTGCGCAACAAAATCCGGGAGTACGGTCTCCCGCCACGGAGGTACGCATAACATGGCCAACATCCCAATGCTGCAACAGTTGCAAGGCTATCTGCAAATCACCAACCAGCGCCAGCAACTGATTGTGTCGAACATGGCGAATGTGGATACGCCCGGCTATCACACCCAGGACCTGGACTTCCAGAAGGCGATGCAAGAGGTGGCGAACGAGGGAAGCGCGCGGATGGAACCGGCCTCGCAGGAGATGGTCGGACTGCCGGAGCGCCCGGACGGAAACAACGTGGATATCGACCGCGAAAGCCTGCTGCTGTCGCAGACGCAGCTTCAGTATCAGATGGGCGTACAGCTGATCAAGGCTGAGTTCCACAAGCTGCTGACAGCGATCAAGGAAGGGAGCTAACCATGGGTCTCTTTGACATGTTAACCATCAGCGGGACGGCCCTGGCGGCGGAGCGGCAGCGGGCGGAAGTGACGTCGGCGAACCTGGCCAATGCGGAGACGACGCATACCGACCAGGGCGGGCCTTACGTACGCAAGGAAGTTGTCTTCAGCGCCACCAGCAGCACTCCGTTTCGCACGGTTTTCAACGGCGTGGGAAGGTTTGCCCAGGCGCCCGGCGGATCGGTGCAACTGACCGACGTTGTGAACGACACCACACCGCCAGTGATGCGCTATGAGCCGGGAAATCCGGATGCGGACAAGAGCGGGTATGTGGCGTATCCGGCCATCAATCCGGTGAGCGAGATGGTGGACCTGATGGGGTCGGTGCGCGCCTATCAGCTCAACGCATCGGCTGTGAACGCGGCCAAGCAAATGATCCAGGAATCGATCGACATCCTGAAAACCACGTAACTCTGGAGCGGCATATGAGCAACGTCACTTTAGGCGCAATTCCAAATTGGTATGTACAGAATCCATCGATGCCCGACACGGGCAGCGACGCCGGCGGACCGAATTTCGGAGACCTGCTGAAGACCGCTGTCCACGGCGTGGACCAGGTGAACGATGACGCCGCGGCCCAGGTCAGCAACCTGTTGCAGGGCGGAAATAGCGACGTTAACAGCGTGATGATCGCTGTGGAGAAGGCGGACGTTTCCTTCCAACTCATGATGCAGGTGCGCAACAAGATCGTGAGCGCTTACCAGGACATTGAGAAGATGCAGTTTTAGGACTGAAAAATTATGGCAGGCTTTAGCGACGCAACCGAACAAGTAAAACAATTCTGGGCGAGCCGGACGGCGGGGCAGAAGGGGTTCCTGGCGGCCGGCGCAGGCGCCACCGTGTTGCTGCTTGCTCTGTTTACACGGATGATCGGCACGCCGGACTATAAGCCGCTGTATACGGGGCTGGAAGCGGCGGATGCGCAGACCCTGACGGCGCAACTGGACGCCCAAGGCATTGCGCATGAGGCCAGCGCGGATGGGAAGACGATCAGCGTGCCGGCGGACAAGCTGGACGCGGCCCGGCTACAGACGGCCGCTCAAGGCGCGCCGCACAGCGGGCGGATGGGGTTCGAGCTGTTCGACAAGATGTCGTGGGGACA
>Ga0187851_10002647_pt1 | contig 15615 bp, 11 predicted proteins | sample June2016WEW_6_10_FD_132997 | JGI IMG/M metagenome (GOLD analysis project Ga0187851, IMG submission 132997) | Peatland microbial communities from SPRUCE experiment site at the Marcell Experimental Forest, Minnesota, USA - June2016WEW_6_10 | ecosystem: Environmental > Terrestrial > Soil >...
CGGTGCTCGTGGCTCGAAACGACATGACCGGCGCAGATCGAGCGTGGGCCGCCAGGTACAACCCCGGCGACACCGTGCAGTACATTCGTGGCAGCCAACAGCTGGGCCTGGAAAGAAACAGCTGCGCCACGGTCGTCGCGACCGATCCCGCCAACAATCGAGTGACCGTTGCCAGAGCAAATGGCCGGCAGGTGGCCTACGCTCCGCAGCGTTTGCGCGGAGTCAATGTTTACACCAGCCTTCCGTGTGAGTTCTCGACCGGTGATCGCATTCAGTTCACGCACAATAATAAGGACCTAGACGTACACAACCGTGATCGCGGCCGCATCGAAGCCATCGGCAATGACAATCGCCTGACCGTGAAAATGGATGACGGAAGAACTGTCAATTTCGACCCCGCCCGGATGCGGCACTTCGATCACGGCTATGCCGTTACCAGCCACAGTTCTCAGGGTTTGACCGAAGACCGCGTCCTAGTCAATATGAACACCAATACGTTCTCCGAACTACTCAACCCCCGCTTTGCCTACGTCTCCATCTCCCGCGCGTCCCACGACGCCCACATTTACACCAACGATGCAGCGACGCTTGCCGAGCACCTAAGCACCGATGTGGGCAAAACCTCAGCCCTCGATTTTCACGAGGCGCCAGCTGCACATTCACAATCCCAACCTCCAAAGGAGCAGACTGTGCAACACCACAATGAATTGAAACCAGAAGAACAATCTCAGCTCACCCCCGAACAAGCCGAGCGCAACCGCCAGTACGGCCCCATCGAAACAGCTCTTGAGACTGAAGCTCACGGCTATAAGTGGCAACGCGAAACCGATGGCATCCACAGCTATCAACATCCTGAGACCCACCGCTGGTTACACATCGACACCCAAGGCCAGTTCTTTGACCGCCATGCGCAGCCCATCACACGCGAAAATGCGCTTCAACAAGCGGGCCACTCGCTCACGCACTCCGTCGCGGAAAACGCACAGTCTCCTACCGGCAGCGGACTCGACCTTAACGGCCACGGAATCAGTCTCTAAACATCGCCGACAGTAGACATGGAAAAGCCGCTCATTACTAATAGCAAGAATCGGTTCGATCAAGTAAGGCGGAGGGAACTGGTGAACAAACATATTGTGCGACTCATACGAGAGCGCTTTTATCCACTCGTCCGTTTCTGCGGGCCGCAATCTGCAGGGGAGGTAGAGATCGAGGGGGTGCGAGCAACGGTCTACCTCGGCGAACTTTCGATTTGGTTGTGGCCGGCCAAAAGCCCTCACAACGGAGTTCTGTCCGATGAACAACTCGGCGACGCGGTTTCGCCGCATTTGCTGGTTCGCAATCTGCTGTTGTCGGCACAGACGTCGATGCAATGTCTGTCATGTCACCTGGACAGGATTGAAGCGGCCGACGAAGACACCGTGTCACTACTGCGCTATTACCTCGAAGATTCCGCTGCAACGGTGGTCGATGGGATGGCTCTAGGACGCATACTCGGTCCACGAATAGGCGAGACGGCGCAATGAACGTGCATTCATCCATTCCATCCGGCCACTTCATGCTCCCACCTGCCAAAGCTGCGGGCCTGGACAAGTTTCATCCATCGCCCAGGGAATTGGGATAAGGATCTGACTGGTACCAAACACTAAGATGGGGAAATCGCGATGACGAAGATGACCACCATTCCCGAGACTTACAACAACATCCGTGCCGGAATCGTCCAACTGCTCAAAGCTGCTCGCTCTGCTACCGCCCGGAATGTCAATTCGATTATGACCGCGGTGTACTGGGACATTGGGCGGCGCATCGTTGAAACCGAACAAGCTGGCACGCTACGCGCCAATTACGGCGACGAGTTGATTAAGCAACTGGCGAATGATCTGTCCGCCCAATTTGGGCGCGGATTTGGGGTTGTGAACCTCAGCCAAATGAGGCGATTCTTCCTCGCATGGCCCCAGAAAGGAATTTTTCAGACACCGTCTGAAAAATCTTTAACTCCCATGTTAATCAATGACATATGGGGTAATGCTTCAAGTATTCCTGCCCTCGGTAACCAGTTCCCATTGCCCTGGTCCGCCTATGTGCGGCTCCTCTCCGTCAAAAGCCCCGATGCTCGCACCTTTTATGAGGCCGAGGCTCGGCGGTCTGGGTGGTCTGTCCGGCAATTGGACCGACAGATCGGCAGTCAATTCTACGAACGGATCGCGCTCTCAAAGAACAAAGCGGCCCTGATGAAGAAGGCGGAGACCTCCGAACCCAGCGATTTGGTGACTCCCGAAGCGGCCATCAAGGACCCGTTCGTTCTCGAATTCCTCGACCTCAAAGACGAATACTCCGAGTCAGATTTGGAGGAAGCGCTAATCAAGCACCTCATGGACTTCCTCTTGGAGTTGGGCGACGATTTTGCCTTCCTCGGTCGCCAGCGCAGGCTTCGTATCGACGACACCTGGTTTCGTATCGACTTGGTCTTCTTTCACCGCCGCTTGCGTTGCTTAGTCATTATTGACCTCAAGGTAGGCAAGTTCAGTTATGCCGACGCTGGGCAGATGCACCTCTATCTGAACTACGCCAGCGAGCACTGGATCAAACCCGGCGAGAACCCGCCAGTCGGACTCATTCTGTGCGCCGAAAAGGGAGCAGCAGAGGCCCACTACGCACTCGACAATCTCCCCAACAAGGTGCTCGCCGCCGAGTATCAGACTGTCCTTCCAGACGAAAAGCTTATCGCCGAGGAACTTGAGCGCTCGCGCCGGGAAATAGAAAAGCGAGCGCCTGTTAGCCGCCCTCAGCGAGAATCGGTTACTCTTCGCCCAAAAAGGACAACCCGATAGCTAAAATGTATTGGTACGACAATCCCGGACCCTATGAGCCTGCTCCTTGACATAGGCGTGAGTTGCGCCTAAATTCCGGTGTGAACGACAGAGAAATGGATCCTAAACAAGAGCAACTCGCGTTGGAGTGCAAAAGGCAATCCGAGAACTGTTTGTACACGTCAACGAGCCTTTTCATCTGGCTTCGCTGGTTACGGTATCTTCGGATCGCATTCGTAGCTATGCCCCTAATTTTGGGGTCGATCGCAGGTTGGAAGTTACTGGCGAGTTCTGATCTTCAATCGGTTAAAGTCCTTGTCGCTGTGTGTGCTTTATCGGCGGGATTACTGCCCTCGATTTACGCTGCTCTGAAGTATGATGACCAACTTGAGCATTGCAAACTGCTGACTGGGGAATTCAAGAATTTGCGTGACCGTTTCAGGCAGGCAGCTTTGGTTTCGTCGCTGAAAACATTCGAAGAATTTGAAACTGATTTTCAAAAACTGATGGACCGTCTCGAAGCGGCACGAGCACACAGCTACACAGCTCCCGAGTGGTGTTTTAGGCTCGCCCAAAGGAAAATCAAGTCTGGTGACTACGATTACGACGTTGATGCGAAAGAAAAGGCTTGACGAGAAAGATGGAATGCCGCCGATGCCCCCTCGTGTAAGCGATCTTAAACTGCAAGACACGGTGGTCGATCTATAGTCTTACAGTCCGAACACCTTCAGCAAGTACGTCAAAGCTCGTATACGTTGCCACTATTTGGGACCTGCAATCCCGGCCCGCGAGCCCCCGACTACCTATGCGGCGAGTTGTCAAGTTCGTGACCACCATGTGGTATTTGGATCGTGTTTAGCCGTATCGTCGAAGTAGAATCCCCACTAGGATGTAGGACAGTCGTGCGACCTGGTGCAGCCGGATTCCGTCAGTCGTCAACGGCCTACCAGTCAACATCGTTGCTGGGTGTGCCACTCTTGGTCAGAATCTTAGGACTAGTCGCAGTTATTGGGCCAGCAAATCGCGCGGTCTAGAAAGCGAAAAGCCGAATAATCGCGGGGAGGGTATCCTCCTGATGACAAAAGGCAATAGACTCCTCGTATATGTTTTGCTGAGCGGTGGGATTGACTCCACTGCCTGTGTGCACTTCTACCGCGATCTGGGATATCGCGTCAAGCTGTTGCATATCCAATACGGGCAAGCCGCATCTGTATCCGAATTACGAAGCTCACGTGCAGTTGCGCAGTTCTACAAGCTGAAGCTTCTCCGTGTGAACCTATCTCGTCTGGAGCCTGCGATCTCGGGCGAGATCCCTGGCAGGAATGCCTTGCTACTTTCTACGGGCCTAGTGAGTATGGGCGCTCGCACGGGTCTAATTGCTATTGGTATTCACGCTGGCACGAGATACTTCGACTGCCAGTCTGCGTTCGTGGGCTTGTGGGAGCAACTACTTGACGGATATACAGACGGTCGGATACGGCTCGGAACTCCGTTTCTCGGCTGGACCAAATCCAAGATATGGCAATACTGTCTGAGCAACGACGTCCCCCTGAGTCTCACATGGAGTTGCGAGAGCCGGAGCGGTAGGCCGTGCGGCAGATGCTTATCCTGTAAAGACAAGGAGGCCCTCATTGCTCGCTCGTGAAGGGACGATCCGAAATGGCGACACGATACTCTGCCGTACTCCCCTTCTGGTCCCATCATTTTCGAGTAAAGGCTTTCCTGAATTGCGAAAAATTCTCGACCTCATGAGCGAATTCATCACGGAGTCCGCATTGGTCAGCGCTTACGACGAGCACTATGGCCACATAAAATCGAAGGCATTGACGTTCCCTTCGGTGATTTTCCTAGATAGTGGAGGCTACGAGGCCAGGGTGGAGCACGATCTTTCGGAGGCGTACGGACAGGATTACCGTCCCAGCAAGTGGACTTTAAAGCAGCACCAACAGGTGTTGGACGGTTGGTCCGCGCCTCGGCCCACAATCGTAATCAGCTTCGATAGCCCGAGACGCCACTCTGTTATCGAGAAACAGATTGAATCAGCTCTCCAGCTGAAGGCAAAATACCCGAACTTCGTCCATGAGTTCTTAATCAAGCCAGAAAAGAACAATGAGCTAATTAAAGTGGATGCAGTTGAACGCGTCGTGGGTAGTCTGCACCAGTTCGCAGCCATTGGAGTCACCGAAAGGGAGATCGACAACAAGTTGATCGGCAGGATGGAGAAAATAGCTCACATACGAAGGCTGTTAGATTCCGACGGAGTCACAGCACCGCTGCACATTTTCGGCAGTTTGGACACGTTTTCGACACCACTCTACTTCTTGTCGGGCGCCGAGATCTTTGACGGATTGACTTGGCTCAGATTTGGATACCACGAAGGCCAAACCGTATACAGACAAAACTACGGCGCGATGCGTGGTAGTAATGGAATTCTGAAAGATGCCAGAGAACTGTCGCATGCAATGTGGAAGGACAACCACTATTATCTTGAATCGCTGCGGGATCAGATGAGAAATTTTGTCCATTCAGGCAACTACGAAACTTTCGAACACATTGGCGACCAGCTCAAACACGCGGTGCAGCAACTGGAATCCAGGGTCCCGGCATAGGAGGCGCGATGGGCGGCTCGGGTGGTGGCGGATATTTTCGTAACGAATCGCCGGAGAGCGTGAAGGTTTCGCTGCGCCGTGAAGAGCAGGCAACTGCGAATCAGACCTTTGAGGCAGAGGTTTCCGCGCAGATTGGCGATCTCTTATCGGAATACAACGATCGTGACGAAGACGCCGTGCGTCGACTACTAGATAAGGTAAAACAGTCGCTTGCGGCAAAACTAGAAGACATTTCGATCACTCCAGTCTTTGGCGGATCAGTACGCAAACACACTTATGTAAACGGTATAAGTGATGTCGATGCCCTGCTAGTGCTCAAGGGCGACGGCCTTTTCGATGTGCCCCCAAGCGACGTCCTAGACGACTTCGAAGCTGAGCTTCGCCGCCGGTTTAAGGATGCGAATCTATTAAGGGACCGCATGTCCGTGACCCTTGAAGATGACGACCTGAATCTTCAGCTCCTTCCGGCTGTCCGTAAGGGCAAGAACCTTCTCATCCCTTCCGCATCGGGTGAGGAGTGGTCAAAGATTAAACCGGAGGCTTTCTTCAGAAAGCTCACCGAGATTAATGACCAGTGCGGCAGAAAAGTTGTGCCTACGATCAAAATCGTGAAGGGTATAAACGATACTTTTTCGGAGGGCCAGAAACTGTCGGGATATCACATCGAGTCACTCGCAATCGAGGCGTTCCGGGATTACACAGGTCCACAGAACACGAAAGCGATGATCGAGCACTTCTTTGATTTCGCTAAGGATGGAGTGCTCAGCCCGATCAGAGACAGTACCGGACAGTCCGTGCACGTCGATGGTTATGCGGGATCGAAGAAAAGTGATTGTCGAAAGTTGATGGCCCAGAACCTCGACCGCGTCGCGCGCCGCATCAAAAATGCAAACGCGACCCATTCAAAAGACAAGTGGATTCGAATTCTCAACCAGGAGGAAGAGTGATCGACGAGCGCCGTGCAGCTGCTCTGGCGCGGGCCTATCTTGCCGCAAAGCTTGTCGTACTTCGGTCGGAGTATGCTGCCGAGGTAGTGGCCCCCAGCATACAACTCCAGACTCTCTCGGAGTCAGATTTCCTGAGAGAATTAGCGTGGGTGATCCTCTCCGCTGGCATGGCGGAACGAGTGGTTCGGTTGAAGTTCGCTGCAGTAAGCGAAGCCTTCTTGAACTGGAGCTCGGCCGCCGAGATTTCTGCCAGCCAAGAGATTTGCGTGGAGTTGGCACTACAGCATTTTGGTCACAATGGAAAAATTGGCGCAATTGCTGCTGCTGCGAGCCTAGTGGCCGACGCTCCGTTCGACGTTTTGAGAGAAAGAATTCTTGCGAATCCACTATCAGAGCTACAACGGTTCTCCTACATTGGTGCGATTACGGTATTCCACCTGGCGAAGAACATAGGTGTGTCGATTGCTAAACCCGATCGGCACCTCACCAGACTCTGCCACGCGGCCGGATTTGCGCAAGTCGGTGAGCTCTGCCACTGCATAGCCTCATTCGTTGGCGATGACATCAGCAAAGTTGACACAGTGCTCTGGCGGTTCGCCACTCTCGACCGCAACTATGTGACCCAATTCACGACCCACCTGACGCGCCCGCCTTTGGGGGAAAGAGTTTAGCTTAGCTGTTCATGCCCTTGTGCCGCAACGTATCGGGCAACGCGGGCTTCCAGGCCGTGGGCGTTGTATAGATGTTATTCTTCGCCTTGCATTCCGCAATCAAGGGGTCGAAACTTTATTTCGCGTCATCGATTTGAACACCTTCCACACTTCAATTAGCGGGAAACGGATCACCAAAGAAATCGCGCCAACCCACCAAAGCCTGTGCCTTGTCTGACAGCTGCGCCAGCCTCCAGGCCTCGTCCGCACGCCCTTGAAGCCACGTTCCAAGGGACGCAAGGGAAAGTTGCGTCAAGTTGGAATTGATAGGCGGTGAGTAGCTACCTGCGAGTTGCACCGGGTTTGTGAGTATCTTTGAGGCATCGCGCAGGAATTGAGCCAAAAGAAATTCATAACCATAGCTGTATTGTTTGCCGTCCCACTCCGCAATGATATGCGGCACGATGGTTGCCACGAGCAGCTCCGTGTGGAAAGACTTGAGTGGCATCTTCACGTTTCGGAAATACGCCTTCACCAGTTTTATACACGGGATCAACTTCTTGCTGGTAATCCCGTTTAGTGCTGAAATCACGGCGGCGTCATAATCGTAGTCCGCGGGTTCCCACACACCGGAGGTCGTTCCTATTACGTAACATTCGTAGGTGCTTCCGGGATGAGGATATGCGCCGGTACCATCCTTAAATGCCGGTATCAACTCAATGAGCATTCCATCTGCATACTTCAAAGTAACAACGGGATGGTCTTTTTCAGGAGCCATCACCCGGTAGGTCTCGTTTGAAGTCAGGGCACGGCGGACAGTTTCAAGTGCACCTTCGGGGCTAACGCCGTTCCCACCGGTTGCGTACTCGGTGAAGCGCTTGAAGCTAACCACAACGTCAATGTCAAGACCGTCGCCCAGGTCTGCGGGTCTTATTTTAGTTTTCCTCTGGAAGGAGCCAATCTGGGAAACGATCTTACCGGGCAGGGCGCCTTCGATCGTCGCCTTCACGGCGTTGTAGCGTTGAGATGCTGCGGCCACACGTGCCGGGTTCAATTCTATTCTTCTGAGCAATTCTTCGAAGGCTTCAGTGACGGTTGAAAATGCCAACGGCTGTTCCTCTAACCGGGGAATGCTCACCCTTGTTTTCAAATTCAGTCTGCGGCGTGACTCGATTCGCCATACCCCCTATACTCTAACTCTTTGAAGAAGAAGAGGATTAAGGGATATAAGATATGATCAAACTTCAGCCAAATGGTTGTCATAAGCAGCACTGCGTGGATATCTGATGACGAAACTCGAGGATTTAAAACGGGGAGCCACGGTCAAGGGGATCGTGCCCGATTGCATCGTGACCGTGGTTGACGTCAAATGGTACGGCTCTGCCGCTGTCGAGCTTACGTACAAAGACCCAGCAGGAAAGCCCAGCGTCGTACTCCTCTATCGGGACCGCGAACCCAGTCTGGATATCGGCGAAACCGGTCGTCCCTGGAGCTTCGATGGCGATGGGAAGATGTTTCGCCTTGTTTCTGAGGCGCAGCGTATCAATTTGGCCCATCTTTTTGACCCACTACTGGCTATCCATACCTCGATGGTTGACGCCCTTCCGCATCAGATCACCGCGGTTTACGGCGAAATGCTGCCACGTCAACCGCTACGTTTTCTCCTGGCCGATGATCCCGGCGCTGGGAAAACGATCATGGCCGGTCTGCTCATCAAGGAACTACTGATCCGCGGCGATTTGCACCGCTGTCTTATCGTATGCCCTGGCAATCTCGCCGAGCAATGGCAGGACGAACTCTATCAGCGGTTCCAACTTCCCTTCGAGATTCTGACAAACGACAAACTTGAATCGGCGCGCACGGGCAATTGGTTCGCTGAGAATTCGATGGCCATCTGCCGCCTCGATAAACTGAGCCGCAATGAAGACGTTCAGGCAAAGCTGGCGAACACGGACTGGGACCTCATCATCTGTGACGAGGCCCACAAGATGTCCGCAACGTATTTCGGCAACGAGGTCAAGTACACAAAGCGGTATCGACTGGGCCAACTTCTTGGCCAGCTCACTCGACATCTTCTGCTGATGACTGCGACTCCGCACAATGGCAAGGAAGAGGATTTCCAGCTTTTCTTGGCTCTCTTAGACGCCGACCGATTTGAAGGGCGAGACCGAGACGGCGTCCATACTGTCGACGCTTCAGATCTCATGCGCCGACTAGTAAAGGAACAGTTGCTCAAGTTCGATGGGAAACCGTTATTTCCTGAACGGAGGGCATATACCGTCAGCTACAAACTGTCCGATCCGGAAGCGGCGCTCTACAAGAGCGTCACGGATTACGTTCGGGACGAGTTCAATCGTGCCGATGCGCTCGAAAATGAGGGTCGAAAGGGAACCATTGGATTCGCCTTGACGATCTTGCAGCGGCGACTCGCATCCTCTCCGGAAGCGATCCTACAATCATTGCGGCGTCGCCGCGAAAGACTGGAGCGACGCTTGCGTGAGGAGCAAATACTCAAGCGCGGCGGCGATCTCCAGGATAGCGATGTTGGGAAGGTCCCTGATCTCACGGATGAAGACATCGATGAGCTTGATGACGCCCCAGATGACGAAGTCGAGCAAGTCGAAGAAACGGTTGTTGATCAGGCGACGGCGGCTCGGACGATCGCTGAACTTGAGGCCGAAATTGAAATCTTGAAAAGGCTCGAAACGTTAGCTCTAAAAGTCCGCCGCAGTGGAACAGATAAGAAGTGGGAGGAACTCTCGGCTCTCCTCCAGAATCAGGCGGAGATGTTTGACGCCCACGGGCATCGGCGAAAGCTAGTCATTTTCACCGAGCATCGCGACACTCTGAACTATTTGACCGAGCGTCTGCGCTCCCTTCTAGGCGCGCCGGAAGCGCTCGTGACTATTCACGGAGGAATGGGACGCGAGGATCGCGCCAAAGCACAGGAAGCCTTCAAACAAGACAAAGACGTGCTCATCCTTTTAGCCACCGATGCAGCCGGCGAAGGAATCAACCTTCAGCGCGCGCATCTGATGGTGAATTACGACCTGCCATGGAATCCAAATCGCTTGGAGCAACGGTTCGGACGTATTCACCGCATCGGCCAGACCGAGGTATGCCATCTTTGGAACCTACTCGCCGAGGAGACGCGCGAAGGCGACGTGTATAAGCGGTTGCTCGAAAAGATCGAGCAGGAACGGGAGGCGCTTGGCGCAGGTGTCTTTGACATCTTAGGCCAGCTGTTCCGCGACCAAAAGCTAAAGGACCTTCTTATTGAGGCAATACGGTACGGGGACCGTCCCGACGTGAAAGCCCGCCTTCACCAGATTGTCGATAACTTAACCGATCGGAAACACTGCCAGGAGCTCTTGGAAGAACGTTCCCTCGCCCACGACAGCATGGATGTGACCGAAGTTCGGAAGATCCGGGAAGACATGGAGCGTGCCGAAGCCAGACGCTTACAGCCACACTTCATCGAATCGTTTTTCCTTGAGGCGTTCCGTGTCTTAGGCGGCTCCATCAAGGAACGCGAACCTCGCAGGTTCGAGATCACTCATGTCCCGGCGTTGATTCGTCAACGCGATCGCCTCATCGGAATAGGTGAGCCTGTCTTGCTCAGGTATGAGCGAATCACGTTCGAGAAATCACTCAGGGCAGTTCCCGGACAGCCCCTAGCGACTTTCGTATCTCCTGGGCATCCTCTGCTTGCCGCAACGATTGATCTCGTCTTGGAGCGGAATCGCGATCTCTTAAAACGTGGAACCGTGCTGGTGGACCCGGATGATCCCGGACAGAAGATTCGTGCGCTCTTTTATCTGGAGCACACAATACAAGACGGAAGAATCGACAAGGTTGGAAACCACCGTGCGGTTTCTAGGCAGCTTCAGTTCATTGAGATCGATTCGACCGGCACGATGAAGAACGCTGGTTATGCACCCTACCTCGACTATCGTGCCACAACCTCCGAAGAGCATGCTGCGGTCTTGCCTGAACTCGAATCACAACCCTGGCTGAAAACCGACCTCGAATCGGCCGTCGTCGGCCATGCGATCGAAACGCTGGTGCCCCAGCATATTCGAGAGGTCAGCTCGCGTCGCAAAGACCTCGTGACACGCACCATGGCTGCGGTCAAGGATCGGCTGACGAAGGAGATCAATTACTGGGACCATCGCGCCAATCAGCTTAAGGACCAGGAACTCGCCGGCAGGATTAACGCCAAGATTAATTCCGGCAAGGCCCGCCAGAGGGCTGATGACCTGCAAGCTCGTCTCCAGAAACGCATGGCGGATCTGGTACTCGAAGGTCAGCTCTCGCCATTACCGCCAGTGGTCGTGGGCGGCTCGCTCGTCATTCCGATTGGCCTTCTCAGAAGGCTACAGCCAAATTGGACGGCGGCGAACGAAGCTGAGGCCGCCGAGAATCGCAAGAAGATCGAGCTTCTCGCTATGAAATTGGTGATGGAGGCGGAAACACGATTGGGTTATGAGCCACGCGATGTGAGCGGGGACAAATGTGGCTATGACATCGAGTCGAGAGTGCCCGATACAGGAAAACTGCGGTTTATTGAAGTGAAGGGACGTGTAGCCGACGCAACCACCGTCACAGTAACGCGAAATGAAATCCTTACCGCGCTTAACAAGCCCGAAGACTTTATCCTCGCCGTTGGCCAAATCGAGAACGGTCAGGGCAAGTTGCTTTATGTCCGCCAGCCGTTCCAGTTGGAGCCGGAATTCTCGGTGGAAAGTGTCAACTACAAACTCCAGGAATTGCTCAATCGCGGCGAGGACCCGGCATGATCTCTGCTTCCGATCCTACGGATGGACTTGAACTCTCCCGCGACGATCTGTCCGAAGCCGTCCGCATCGTGTCGGCCTTAGTCGAGAAATGGACCAAAGCTGTGAGCCTTCGGTTTGAGGATGGCTGGCTGTATATCGAGGCCGGCCACGGTCACGCAGTAGCGAAAGCACCAGCACGAGGATGCTGGCCACTTACCATCATCGTCGGGTTGTCCTGGGTTCGACGACTCGCCAAAAACATGCCTGCCGGAGACCCAGTTCGCCTGCATGTCAATGTCGAAGAAAACAGACTTTACACGAATCGCTACTCAGAGCGTTGCTCCTGGAGCACTGTGGACAGCCCATTTCACCCGGAAGTCCCTGAATTGGACGTTAAAGCGGTAATTTCGGAAGCTGCCGAGATCTTGAAGCCGTTACTCATTGGTCGAGAAGACCTTGAGAAGTTGATTTCGGAAACCCATCTGCAGGGTGCATCAACCTGGACCAGTCAGGAGAAGAAGATGATTTCGATCATTGCGAAAGCGTGGGTTTTGCTGGCTCCGCTCGGCATCGCGCCAACCGATATTCGCCGATTAGCCGACAATGCCGTTCGAAACGCGTGGAAGTGACCTGGACAAAGACGACGGAAAGCAAACTGATATGAACATGCCGCAATGCTCGGTCATTAGCCTAACGGACACAGAGTTGATGGCGCTAGTGAATTGCGCTACGCGCCGCTTGGTGGTGATTGCGCCCGGCATATCCGAGTCCGTCGCCAGAGCATTGGCCGATATGTGGCGGCGTCTGGGCTCGGATGGGGTGCGAGTTGTGCTCGACTCCGATCCGGAAGTTTGTCGGCTCGGATTTGGTGAAGTGGCTGCTTTGGAAATCTTACGACAGACTGCCGAGGAATTAGGAACGGCAATCTTGCAACAACAAGGATTGAGAGTCGGCGTAGTGATCACCGATGAAACGACGACCATCTACTCTCCTACGCCTCTGCTTGTTGAGGCGGGCGGACACCCAGGCGAAAGGCAGAACGCAATCCGTTTGGAGGCCCCCGGTCTGCGCTCCGGCAACAATGATGCGTACACTGGCCTTGCACAGATGAACTTGGAGGCAACTCCGATTTCCAAGGTTGACGTGCAGCGAACGGTTGATGATCTCAAAGCAAACCCTCCCATGAAATTCGACCTGGCTCAGAAGGTACGAGTGTTCAACGCGCAGATCGAGTTTGTAGACTTCGAAGTACGAGGCGCCGCTTTATCCCGTAAGACAGTTCCAATTCCATCCGACCTTATGGGCTTCGCTAAAGATCCGAAGGTTCAGAACCTGTTGCGCAGTTCCTTTCAACTGATCGAAAAGGATGCAGAACTCTCAGGTGAATCAGTCACCAAACTGCGAAAAGCGATCGCACACCGATACCTGAAAGTTCTACCCAACTACGGCACGGTGGTGCTCCGCCGGGATAAGGTGCGATTTGAGCGGGCAGTTAAAGGACTAAAGTGGTACATCAAGGGCTTCGCACGACGACAAAAAGAACGTCTTCAGGCAGCCATCGACAAGAATCGAGAGGTTGTGGTGTCCACTCTTCTGCCCAGCGTTATAAAGAGTCCGCCCAAACGGTGGAGGTGGTCTCTTGGCAACTCGCCAAGTGAAGAAGAGATCCGGAAGCTCCTCGATACAGAGTTGGCAAACGCCTTCGGCTCCGCCGACGATGTGTTTCAGGACATGAAGGTCAATTTGATCTTCAAGGGCGTGACGTACGAGTCCCTCAGTGATCCCGAGTTTATTGAGATCGCAGGTAAGAACATCCCCCACCTAAATTTCTTGTACGACGAGTTTGACGCTGCTCGGGCCGAAACGGGAGAAAATGAAAAAAAAGCTCATTGAAGTTGCGCTTCCGTTGGAGGCCATCAACAAGGAGGCCGCGAGAGAGAAATCCATTCGACATGGCCATCCTTCCACTCTGCACTCATGGTGGGCCCGACGCCCGTTAGCAGCTTGCCGGGCAGTATTGTTCGCTTCCCTGGTCGATGACCCATCAAGTCAGCCGGAGGAGTTCCCAACTGAGATCGACCAAGACCGAGAGCGGCAGCGCCTGTTTCGGATCATCGAAGAGCTCGTAAAATGGGAGAACTCCAGCAACAAACAGCTACTGGAAACGGCGCATCGCGAGATATTAAAGTCCACCAACGGCAACCCACCGCCTATTTATGATCCGTTTTGCGGAGGTGGGTCAATCCCACTTGAAGCTCAGCGGCTCGGTTTGGAAGCCCATGCGAGCGATCTGAACCCGGTTGCAGTGCTTATAACGAAAGCACTAATCGAGATCCCTCCGAAGTTTTCCGGTAAGCCGCCTGTCCATCCGATGGTGCAGGGCAGAGTTACTGGGACGGGAATGTGGGAGGGAGCACGCGGCCTTGCTGACGACGTGCGTTACTACGGACAATGGATCCGTGATCGTGCGTTTGAACGCATTGGGCACCTCTATCCCAAGGTCCTGTTGCCTAAAGAGCACGGCAGCGGCGAGGCAACCGTAATTGCTTACCTTTGGGCACGAACCGTGCAGTGCCCCAACCCAGCCTGCGGCGTGCGAATGCCGCTGGTACGGTCTTTCGGGCTCTCTACAAAAACAAACAATAAGGCGTGGGTCGAGCCGCACATCGAACACGCTAGCGGAACGATCCGATTTGAAGTAAAGACCGGCAACGGCATCGTTCCCGCAGGTACGGTCAACCGGCGCGGTGCAAGGTGCCTTGCTTGTGCCACCGCGGTGCCCTTTGATCACGTTCGTTCGGAAGGACGAGCCGGACGAATGGGCGCGCAGTTAATGGCGATCGTGGCCGAGGGCAACCGAGAACGAGTGTACTTGTCGCCGGTGGAAAAACACGAATCAGCTGCGGCGTGTCCGATCTCAGCAAACGTGCCTGAGACAGAATTGCCAGAACATGCGCTGGGCTTTCGCGTTCAGCTCTACGGCATGACTCGCCACCGGGATCTCTTCAGTACGCGGCAACTCATGGCTCTTACAACCTTCTGCGACCTCGCTGCCGAAGCCCGTGAGCAAGTTGAACATGCGGGCGCCTCACCGGAATACGCTACGGCGCTACAGGTCTATTTCGCAATGATCGCAAGCAAGGCGGCTGTTTTCCACAATACTCTGGCTAGGTGGAGGCCCGGAGAAGGAAAGTCGGCTCCTGCATTCGGCAGACAAGCTATACCAATGGTGTGGGACTTCGCGGAAGTCAACCCGTTTGCCGGGGCGGGTGGCGATTTTCTAGGGATCGTTGATGGAGCGGCGAAAGTAATTTCTTCACTGGGTCAGGGGATACCGGGCGTCGTCGACCAACTCGATGCGACGTCGGCGCAGATCCCGCCCACCGGCCTAGGATGGGTTGTATCGACTGACCCACCCTACTACGACAACATCGGCTACGCGGATCTCTCAGATTTCTTTTATGTCTGGTTGCGTACCTGCATTGGAGGAGCTTTTCCGAATCTCTTCAGTACTTTGTTGACGCCGAAGAGACAGGAACTAATTGCTTCACCATTCAGATTTGAGGGAGACAAAGGCCAAGCAAGGGAATTCTTTGAGGACGGCTTTGCCAAAGCATTCGAGAAAATCCGATTAGTGCAGAATCCAAACTATCCGATGACTGTGTATTACGCTTTCAAGCAGACGGAATCGGAAGATGAAGAGGAGGGGAACAGTGATGTACAAGTAACTTCGACAGGCTGGGAGACCATGCTTTCCGGACTCCTTAAAGCCAACTTCCAGGTAACTGGTACCTGGCCCACTAGAACTGAGGGGGGGACGCGAC
>Ga0187851_10002648_pt1 | contig 15611 bp, 14 predicted proteins | sample June2016WEW_6_10_FD_132997 | JGI IMG/M metagenome (GOLD analysis project Ga0187851, IMG submission 132997) | Peatland microbial communities from SPRUCE experiment site at the Marcell Experimental Forest, Minnesota, USA - June2016WEW_6_10 | ecosystem: Environmental > Terrestrial > Soil >...
ACTGCCGAAGTGAACGCAGAGGAGAAGCATGGCGAGAAGGCTGCCGAAGAGACCGACACCGCGTTGCCGGTCGGGGCTGTCCCCGTGGCGAAGTGCGCGGTTTCCATCACTGAAATTGCGCCTTCTCCCGATGGGAAAACAGTCGCGTACGAATCGGGTCCGGTACACAAGCGGATCGAGAGCCCGAAAGACTACGAGATGTTCGCCGTGTCGGCGGGCGGCGGCGAGGCGCGGCAGCTCACCCACAACGATGGAGAGGAGTCGAATCTGAAGTGGTCGCCGGATGGGAAGTGGATTTACTTTGCCGTAACTGGCGCAGCCGGGTCGATTGAAGGCAAGTATCGCGATGTGCAGGGGCGGCTCTACCGTCTGGATGCGGAGACAGGCAAGTTCGACCGGCTGGGCGCGGAGTTTGACGGATCGTGGGATTCGTTCACACTGCTGCCCGATGGACGCGAACTGGCGCTGGGATTGAAAGGAACCGAGACGCAGGTGTACGCAATCGACGGCGCCAAGGCGACCAAGTTACCAGGGCTCGCGGGCACCTACGCCGGGTTGGAGGCGGCGAAGAATGCGGCAGTGCTTGTGGCTCGTCACTCGACGATCAACGAACCCACGCAGGCCTACCTGTTGGCTGACCCGCTGCATCCGGAGAAGATAACGGCGCTGACAGATTTCAATCCGATTTTCAAGGAACGGGCACAGCCGGAATGGCAGCCGTATACGTGGAAGGCAGACGATGGACGAACGGTGGAGGGGATGCTGATTTATCCGCCGGGGAAGAAGGGCGACAAGCATTTGCGCATGCTGACCCTGATCCATGGCGGGCCGGCGGACGCGGATGGAAACCGCTTCGGCGCCGACTGGTACGACTGGGCAACACTGGCGGCGGCAAACGGATGGCTGGTCTTCCGGCCGAACTATCGCGGGTCGGCGGGCTATGGCGACGATTTCATGCTTGAGATTGCACCACACCTGGTTTCGAAGCCAGGCAAGGACATTCTGGAAGGCGTGGATGCGCTGGTGAAGGATGGAGTCGCGGATCCGGACCGCCTGGCCATTGGCGGCTACAGCTATGGCGGCTACATGACCAACTGGCTCATCACGCAGACCACGCGCTTCAAGGCGGCGGTGACCGGCGCGGGCGCCGTGGAGCATGCGGCCAACTGGGGCAACGACGACGAGACGTGGGACGACGCCTGGTACCTGGGCGGGCGGCCGTGGGAGAATGCCGCTCTTTACCAGAGCGAGGCGGCACTTTTTCAGTTTGACAAGGTGAAGACTCCTGTGCACCTGGTGCAGGGCGGCGCGGATGTGCGCGTAAGCTATCTGGAGGGGGTCACGATGGAACGGGCCCTCGACGCGTTGGGAATACCGCATCGTTTTCTTGTGTTTCCGGGCGAAGGACATGGGTTGGGAAAGAACCCGTGGCACGGGTACATCAAGGTGCGGGAAGAGCTGAAGTGGCTCCAGCAGTACGACGGCAAGTAAGCGCGAAGCCTCGTTCGCTCAGGATGACGAGCGCATATTGTGGGTGTATTTGAGAGGAATTGAGGAAGCGGAAACACACGTGCGCGCATCTTTCTTGCAGGGCTGAATGAATCCAGCAATTCAAACCGAGCCAGCGCCTCTAGCTGAACAGGCGCGCCACACCGAGCAGGCGCGGCAAAGGGCATTCCAGCAGACGCTTTTGAGCGCCCGCCGGACCATGATGTTCAGCGAGACTCTCAAGCTTGCGATGGACAGTTTCCGCGCCAGCAAAATGCGTTTCGCGCTGACGGCGCTGGGCATGGTCATCGGCACAGCTTCGGTCATCCTCGTGATCACGATCGGGCTCACGGGGCAGGAATTTGTGCTCCAGGAATTGCAGAAGATTGAGACCAATGCCATTGAGGTCGAGTACTCCGGCGGCAGCGCCACCGATGCGGAGCGCGTTCTCTACAGCGACTCGCTGACGCAGGACGATGAGAAGGCGGTGCGGGCGCAATTGCCGGGCGTTCTCTACTCTTCGCCTGTGGTGGGCATGCGCACGCGCATCAGCTTCGGCGGTGGGATTTCAAAAGACACGCTGGTACTGGGCGTCAGCCCGCAGTATCAGCAGATTCGCAACCTGCTGGTGCCCGATGGGCGCTTCTTCGACGAGGAGGACGATTCAGCCCACATCAAATGTGCAGTGGTCTCAGAGCCTTTCGCGAAAGAGCGGTTCGGCAGCGATGACGCCGCCGTGGGCCAGACGTTTGAGATCGAGCGAATTCCCTTCACCATCATCGGCGTGTTTAAAGAGGCGGTGCCGGATTTTGGCAACTCTGAGATTGAGGATCATACGGTTTTGATTCCTTACGAAGTGGCGCGACTCTTCGCGGGAACCGAAAACGTGAAGCAGATTTATTTTTCAATGCGCAACATGAACGAGGTGAACGACGCCTCCAAAGAGATCATCCGCATTATCCGCTCGCGGCACCGGGCCGACTCCATCTTCAAAGCGACCACGCTGGAGGAGTATCTCTCAGTAGCATCGAGCATTATGAAGGCGCTCACACTGCTGCTGGTTGCGGTCTCATTTGTCACGTTGGCCGTGGGCGGCGTAGGCATTATGAACATCATGCTGGCCGGCGTGCGGGCGCGGGTACGCGAGATCGGGATTCGCAAGGCGCTGGGCGCTACGCGGCGCGAAATCAAACTGCAGTTTCTGGCCGAGGCAGTGATTATCTCGCTGACGGGCGGGTTGGTGGGCACGGCGGTGGGCCTGGCTCTGCCGATATCGGTGCGCCTTTTCACGGATTTTGCCATTCCAATCACGCCCTGGTCTGTGGTCATCGCGCTGGGTTCGGCAATGGTGGTGGGTGTTATTTTCGGCACGGTTCCGGCCACGCGCGCCGCGCAAATGGACCCCGTGGAAGCGCTGAAGTATGAGTAAGCCGGAAGAAGATATTGCGTCCGCATCGGATGAGGGCGGTGAGCCTGCGCGGGGGCCCAGTCTCACGCTCATGTACAGCCTGATTGCGCTGGCGCTGGCCGCGGCCATCGGATTTGCGTTGATGATTGTCTTTCCGTTTTATCATCGGCGGTAGAATCGACGGCTGCCGCAGAAAGGAATTCGCTTGCCGACACAGGCCGAGAAGGCGATTCAGTTTCAGGCGCTCCACCAGCGACCCGGGGTGCTGGTTGTAGGTAATCCGTGGGATGCCGGAACCGCGCGGATCCTCACGGCTCTGGGGTATGCGGCGCTCTCGACAACCAGCGCAGGACTGGCCTTTGCACTCGGCAAGCGCGATGGAGCAGGCGTTGTTACGCGCGAGGAAGCATTTGCTAACGCGCGGGCGATTGTGGATGCGACGCCGTTGCCCGTGGCCGCAGACCTCGAAAACGGTTATGGCCACAGCCCGGAAGAAGCCGCGGAGACGATTCGCCTGGCTGCGGAATCATGCGGACTGGTGGGCGGATCGATTGAGGATGCGACGGGCGATCCTGCGCATCCGATTTACGACTTTGAGCAGGCGGTGGAACGAATTTCCGCAGTCGCCGAGGCCGCGCATGCACTTCCCTTCCCTTTCATGCTGGTGGCGCGTGCGGAAAACTACCTTCACGATCGCCACGACCTGCCCGACACCATACGCCGCTTGCAGGCCTATGAGACGGCGGGCGCGGAGGTCCTCTATGCGCCGGGCATCACGCACCCCGCGGACATTCGCGAGGTGTGCGCGGCGGTCAAGAAGCCGGTGAATGTGCTGATGGGGTTGAAGGGAGCTCCGCCGCTTTCGGTGCGCGAGTTGGGAGATCTCGGCGTGCGCCGCGTGAGCATTGGATCGGGATTCAGCCGCGCGGCGCTCACGGCGTTTGTGCAGGCGGCACGCGAGGTTCGCGAGCATGAAACGTTTCACTTCGCCGACGACACGCTTTACATCTCAGAGCTGACCGACATGTTCAAATAGCCCCTGGCACCTGCGGTGCGGCAGACGCTCGCTATCCGCTCGCAGGAGGTTCGTGGCTTCCCACCCGAGATTCTAAAAAGGATTCATGGAATGGGGCACGCTGCCTTGACCAGCAGAAGGATAGAAGCAGATCCTTCGACTCACCTCCCCCAAATTGAAGTGCATTTGCGGCCGCGTTCGCTCGGGATAAACCCAGGGCCTTTTCGCAGCGCCCCCCCAGGGCGCGGGGAAATTTTGGCCTTGTACCCAGGACTTCGCTTCGCTTGTCCTGGGCTATTCTCCTGCGGCCCCTCCGGGGCGCTTTTCCGTGCGGAATGTTCATTTCAGCCGTAACTTGCAAATGCGAATAAAGATGCTCGGGATGACAGGTCATTCTAATGCGAGGAGAAAGGCAGACGCTCGCTATCCGCTCGCAGGAGGTTCGTGGCTTCCCACCCATTCCGCGATGAGACTGCGGAATGGATGGGGCACCCGGCTTCTTGGGGCTTCCGGGACCCTGTTTACTGATCGTAGCCGGGCGTGACAACCCTCGTTGAAGAACTGTCATCTGCATCTTTATCCGCGTATGTGCAGAATGCCAGTTGGGATGGAAAACGAATGATCAGGCCTCCTCAAATCGTAGCCATGGGCGGCGGCGGCTTTTCAATGGAGCCGGAGAATCTGTTACTCGACCGCTACGTTCTTAGCGCGGCCGAAGTGTCGACGCCGAAGGTTTGTTTTGTGGGCACGGCCAGCGGCGATGCCGAAACCTATCTCGACAAGTTTTACGCAGCTTTTCGCACCCTGGAAAGCGAGCCAACGCACCTTTCGCTATTCAAGCCGCCGACGGCCGACCTGCAGTCGTTTGTGATGGAGCAGGATGTGATTTACGTGGGCGGCGGCAACACGCGCAACCTGCTGGTGCTGTGGCGCGAGTGGGGGCTGGATACGATTCTTCACGAGGCATGGCTGTCCGGCGTGGTGATGGCCGGCATCAGCGCGGGATCGATTTGCTGGTTCAAGCAGGGATTGAGCGATTCGGTGATCCCCGGAGACTTGGCGCCGCTGAATTGCCTGGGCTTTCTTCCTGGGAGCAACTGCCCACACTACGACGGCGAGCCGGGGCGCAGGCCTGCCTTTCACCATTTCATCGAAAACGGCGAACTGGTGGGTGGATATGCCGTCGACGATGGAGCCGCGCTGCATTTTGTCGGGAAGAAATTGAAGAGTGTGGTGAGTTCGCGGCCTGGGGCCCGGGCCTACATGGCACGGCTGTCGAAAGGTCAGGTCAGGGAATCTCCGGTGGAGACAGCGTGGCTGGGAGCCGTTGACCTGTCGACGATCAGCACGGGGATGCCTTCGACAATCGGATAGCGCCGGCCGCACACGGCACACACCAACTCCTGCTCCTCCAGTCGCAAATCGCCCATGCAGGCCGGGCAGGCTAGCTGCGCGGCGATGGATTCAAGCGTCGTCTGATTGAAGGCTGGACTGGGTTTGTGTGGCATTTTGCGTTACTGGATGGTGGCTTCAGGGCCGGCATCGGCAGACGACGCGGGGCGCTTGGGAACTTTGGCGAACTCCTGCTCGATGCGCGCGTTGGTGCCTGCGACAGCGGACTCGTAGGCCACGCGGATGCCGTTATAGATGGCCCGATCGTTGGACGAGCCGTGGCCGATGATACAGATGCCGCGCACGCCGAGCAGAGGCGCTCCACCGTATTCCCGATAGTCGAGGCGGCGCCGAAACTCGTTGAAGGCCTGGCGCGAAAGAAGGGCGCCCACCTTGGCGGTGACCGTGCGGGTCAGCGATTCGCGCAGCACGTCCCGCACGAAACGGCCCACGCCTTCGCTGGTCTTCAGGGCGACATTGCCCACGAATCCGTCGCAGACAATCACGTCGGCCAGGCCCGAAAAAATGTCGCGCCCCTCGACGTTGCCGATAAAGCGAATAGGAAGCGCTTTGAGCAGCGGGAAGGCTTCGCGTGTGAGGTCGTTCCCCTTGGATTCTTCTTCGCCAATGGAGAGGAGGCCGACACGCGGTTTTTGGATTTTTAGAACGCTGCGGGCGTATATTTCGCCCATCACGGCGAACTGGGCCAGGTTGTGAGGCTTGCAGTCAACATTGGCGCCCACGTCGAGTAGAACGCATGGGTTGCCGGTCGAGCTGGGCATTGGCGTGGCCAGGGCCGGGCGGTCGACGCCGGGCAGGGCACCCAGCACCATTTTGGCGGTGGCCATGGCAGCGCCGGTGTTGCCGGCGGTGACGAAGCCGGCGGCCTTGCCTTCGCGCACCAACTTCAGGCCCACGCGCATGGAGCTGTCTTTTTTGCTGCGGACAGCGTGGGCGGCCTTTTCTTCCATGCCGATGCGTTCAGACGCGTGGTGGATGACGATGGGCAGGTCTTCGTTGTCGAGGTGCTCGTCGAGCAGATCGCGCAGCTCGGGCTCAGGCCCCACCAGGTGAACGCGGACGGGCAGGCTGCGGCAAGCGAGAATGGCCCCGCGAATCTCCGGCTCAGGAGCCTTGTCGGACCCTACAGCGTCGAGGACGACATCGATGAGCATAGGGGGAGAAGACTACTTGGCGGCTTCTTTAACGTCCAGAACAGCGCGTCCCTTGTAGGCGCCGCACTTGGCGCAGGCGCGATGTGGAAGCTTCTTCTCGTGGCAGTTCGGGCACTCAGAAACGCCGACGCCTGTAAGGAAGTCGTGGGCGCGGCGGTTGGCAGTGCGGCGCGTGGAGTGGCGCCTTTTCGGATTCGGCATCGTAAATTCCTTTCGGTGGAAGCGCCGCAACAACGCCCGCCGGCAATGAGCCTGACGGGGAAATTGTGCCATTCAGCTCGGCGCAACACCCTCAATCTCTGGGAGTTAGCTCTCGGACTTGATCCGGCCGCGGAGCCCAGCCAGCGCTTCCCAGCGGGGGTCAGCCGGACCCTCTTCGCAGGTACACGCGGTGCTGTTGCGGTTCTCACCGCAGCGCGGGCAAAGTCCCTTGCAGTCAGGCTTGCACAAGGTCCTGACCGGCAGGGACAAAAGCACCTGCTCACGCAGCACATCTTCAAGCGACAGACTGTCTTTTAGATAATAACCGATTTCCGTTTCCGGCGCTGTAATGGAGCGCTCGGGGGCTTCGGAGTCGGCCTCGGCGGGGCGAAAGATGAGGTCGAACTCGGCGGAGAGCGGAATCTCTACAGGTTCGACGCAGCGCGCACAGGGAACCTGGAAGTTGCCCGCAAATTGTCCGCGCAGGCGGATGTCGGCCACGATATCTTTGGGGCCGCGGTGTTCGTGAATCACTTCGGCCAGGCCGGAGGTGGCCAGCAGCCCGATCTGTGTCGCTTCTTCGCCGAGATCGACTGCGCCCGGCGTTAAAGCCAAGTCGAATTCGATCGGTTCCCGTTCCAGCTCGACGATCTTGAATTCCATAACTTGAGGGTACGGCGCGAGGGGGTGTGCGTCAATGCGAAGGCTGGTTCCGCGTCGGCGGGGCTTCGACGCAGTCATTCGCCCGTTCCATGCGCCTTTGAATCCTCGGTCACAGATGAGGGGGTGGGGGCCTTCGTTTTCTCCCTGTAACAATGAATTGAACGCCCAGCGGGTCCCTGCCAGGATTTCACACTGAATTCACTGCCGGCGGTGTGGAAGCGGGCAACTCGGCAGATGGCCCTATCGTCTAACTGCTCGGATAGCATACGAACTTCTCACCCAATCTCCATTTGGGTCGCTTGACGGCGAACAGACGTCTTGGGTAGCGGATCGAAACGGCTACAATCTATGCCCGATTGGGGGCTAATTCAAACTTTGGTTGTGGCAGAAATTCTTTTGCTTGTTTCTGTCTGCATGCCTATAATTCTGGACGATCGTGGCCGGTCCCCCACCGGTGGTCCCAGGTAATCCAACGAGGCGCACTCTAGCGCTTCCCGGGGGGATTTTCACCATGACAATCGAGTCTGCGAACTACGGGTTCGCCCGGGCCCTCGACCGGAGCCGTTCGGGCGCAATCCCTAAGCCTTCCTCCCCTCTCCAATCAATTTGCTCGTCGTTCCCAACCGAACGACAACTGCGTTCAAGGATAAAAAATGAATAACCCATGCAAGACTGCGGTGTTCGTTGCCCTGGTTGCCCTGCTTACCGCGGGGCCTGCTCTCACCCAAAGCCCATCGGATCAAGCCGCTTCTGCAACCAAGGCAGCAGCGCCGGTGGCGTACGTCTACGTGCAAACACAGAAAGGCGTCAACGTCTACGATACCGCCAGCAATGGGAAGCTGACTCTCGTGGCGGGCTCACCTTTCGCGACCTCAGGTCAGATGGGCGGAATCAACGGCTCCCACCTCATCAGCGTTGGGACGAATGACCTCCACTCCTACGCCATTGAGTCGAACGGCGCGGTAGGAAAGCAGGCATCCGAAGTCAATACGCAGAGTTACAGCGGAGCCAATTGCGGATCGACCAGCTTCAATGGAGTATCGAACGGAGCTTTGCTTGATCACACGGGAAAGTACTTTTATATCCAGCTTTTCGGAGCCCAGTACCAGCAGGGAAACACGACGTGCGCCGCCTGGCAAACCTACCGTGTGGCATCCAACGGCGATTTGACGTTTCTGGGCTCATCGGAAACTGAAAACTATGTCGATGGCAGCGCGCAGAAAAGCACGGTTCCGACGATCAGCAGCAACGACAAGTTTGGTTTTGGCGTTACCGGTCAAGAATACGGGGCAAATGTTTTTTCGCCCTTCGCCATCAGCTCGGATGGCGTGCTGGGGAACACCCAGAATTTCACAGAGAAAGACCCCAAAGGCAATCCGGATGGGGATTGGTATTACTACCCGGTGATCTATCCCGTTGTGGCCGCCGACCCCAGCGGTCACCTGGCCGCATTAATGTTTTCAGAAAACGGGCCGCCCTTCGGCGCTACGGGCGCATGGCAACTGGCGAGCTACACAATCAACAGCAAAGGCGGCATCTCATCGACCAATACGTACGCCGATATGCCGGCGCCTGAAGTGGCCCAGACTTACGGCGGGCCCTTCCTCTTGCAGACATCGACGTCGGGCAAGTTACTGGCACTGGCTGCGTACCCTGGGTTGCAGCTCTTTCATTTCAACGACGCCAGTCCCATCACCACGTATGGGCCGGTGCTGCTTCCAAAGGTGAACATCGATCAACTGGCGTGGGATAACAGCAATCACTTATACGCGCTGAGTTATTCGGCGCAGGCACTTTATGTCTTCACCGTAACGCCGACCAGCACGAGCGAAGTGGCGGGATCGCCCTTCAAAGTTACGGGCGCCTATGGAGCAGAGGGCCTGATCGTGGTGCCGAAGTCCTAAGCATGTGCACTTGAACCTAAAAAATGGAGAAACAATGAAAAAGTTACATAAAGCTGTTGTGCACATTGCATTGGTTGCCCCGTTGTTCGCTGCAGGGCTCGCCTTCACGCAAACACCTGTTATTGAATCATCGTCCGATACAAAGGCCGCCGCTCCGGCGGCCTATGTCTATGTTCAGACTCACCAGGGAGTCGACGTTTACGATGCGGCTTCCAATGGCAAGCTCACTCTCGTCAAGGGCTCGCCCTTTGCAACATCGGGACAGTTGGGTGGAATCAACGGCTCCTACCTCCTGAGTGTCGGAACCACCGATGTCCACACGTATCCGATTGGCACGAATGGCGCGGTGGGCAAGCAGGCTTCCGAGGTCAACACGCAGGACTATAGCGGCGCGCAGTGCGGAAACACCACGGGGCTTCCCACGTTTTTGGACCACACCGGTAAGAACTTTTATTTGCAGCTTTCAGGCGTATTCAACGGCGGGTCGGTGGCGTGCGTGGCGTGGCAGTCCTACAAAATCAACTCGAATGGAAGCTTCGACTTCCTCGGTTCGATGGAGTATGCCGGATACCAGGGCCATGACGCAGGTGGGAGCACTCTGCCGACAGTAAACAGCAGTGACAAGTTCGCCTACGGAATATTCAGCGAGTTTGCTGGCTACTCCGACACCGCATTTGCCACGCTGACACGAGCGTCGAACGGCGATCTAGGCGTGATCGGGAACTTCAAAGAAACCGATCCTAAAACCAATCCAGCGCTCGCCGATGGTCCGTGGGGATACTACCCTTTTGATGTTCAAGCCGACCCTTCGGAACACCTCGCCGTTGCACTCGTCCCCATCAATTTCCCACTGGAAGGTCAACAACAATACGGCCCGCCTCAGCTGGCCAGTTACACCATCAACAGCGCAGGAAGCATTGCATCCACGAATACCTGGGAGAATATGCCCACGCCCGCCGTGACGAGTATCGGCGCGATGAGCATGTCCACTTCCGGGAAGCTGCTCGCCGTTGGCGGGGCGCAAGGCTTGCAGTTGTTCCACTTCAACGGAGCGTCGCCTCTAACCACATTCAGCAAATTGTTGTTGCCGGGGACAGAGATCGATCAACTCGCCTGGGATAACAACAACCACCTGTACGCTCTGAGTTACAAGTCCGGCGAGTTATACGTGTACACGGTAACTCCCACCAGCTACAGCGAAGTGTCGGGGTCGCCTTACAAGGTTGCTAACACTTATGGACTGAGCGGGCTGATCGTTGTTCCAAAATCCTAAGCGAATACACATTTGAATCGGAAAAGGGGAAACACCCATGAAAGACCTTTGCGAGACCTTAGTAAGTATTCCATCCGATTTGCCAAGGCGGGTGTTCTTCCTCCGACGTGATCCCCGCTCCGAAAGCCACCAAATACGACCGCTCGACCGTAAATCTGAAGGGAGCACAACTTATGAAAAACTTCTGTAGCACCGGTACGTTCGTTGCCCTATCGCTGCTCTGCGCAGGCCCAGCCGTTCAGCAGTCCCTGGCCGCTTCGTCCCCGGTCGCCTATGTCTACCTTCAGACCAACGAGGGAATCAACGTCTACGATGCCTCCAGCACGGGAGCTCTGACTCTGGTCAAAGGCTCGCCCTTTCAGGCGGGAGGCACCTGGATCGAGGCGGACAATGGCAAGTACATGTTCACCTTCGACGCCGCCAACAACATTCACACCTACGCCATTGAATCGAACGGGACAATTGGTTCGCAGGTCGCCGAGGTTTACGCCGGTAATTATGACGGGGCTAAATGCAGCGGAGAAACCCAAGGCTTTGAAGTTTTCCGTGGCGTTCTCGATCACACCGGCAAAAGCCTCTACGTACAACTCTTTGGCTACGCCACGGACAATACCGGCGGAGTGGAAGCCGTATGCTCGTCGTACCAGTACTACCAAGTGGGCTCAAACGGCAAGCTCACCTTCAACGGTTCCTATTCCTTCGCCGACAATTGCTGCGAGCCTGAGCAAAACCTGACCTTCACAGGCAGCGACAAGTTTGTCTACGGGACAAGCGAAGTCGACCCCGCCGCGCCAGATTTTCAATCGTTCGAGCGCTTGTCGAACGGGGCGCTGGAGCGTCTGAAGGTCACTGCGGAAGTGCCGCCGGCTCCAGGACCGGACTACACCTGGTTGCCGGCGCTCATTGACGCCGACCCGAACGGCCACGCCGCCGTCCTTGGCATCTTTGACTCGAACGAGGTAAACGGCGGCACCAGTGGGTGGAAGATCGCGAGCTACACGGTGGGCGGAAGCGGCGATTTGACCACTTCAAACACGTATGCAGAACTCGTGTCTCCTTTAGTGATTCCGACGGTGTTTAACTTCTCGCCGTCCGGCGACATTCTTGCTGCGGCAGGATCAGGCCAAGGCGATAACGGTGGGCTGCAGGTTTTTCACTGGAACGGCAGCAAGCCTCCTACGGCTTTCGGCGGAGCATTGACAGATGCGAGCCAGGTCTATGCTATCCACTGGGACAACAACAATCATCTCTACGCAGTCGGAAACGACGACAAGATCTATGTCTACACCATCACCACCAGCAAAGTTACGGCTGCAGGATCGTCGGTTTCGTTCACAGGAGGCTTGACTGGCCAGGGTTTGATCGTTCGCCCGTTATAAAGGACCGTCTCGAACAAGTGGAAGCGAAACGCCTGGGAGGGCGACCGATTACCGACCTCCCAGGCTTTTTGTTTTCGCAACTTCACATTCCCAGGGATGGTGCATGCCCTGCATGGAGTTGAGCTAGTTACCGGTTGAGTTCGTGGCGGCTGACGAATGCAAATAGTGGCCGGCGAAGTCGAGAAATGCCGGCCAGTTGGGCACGGGGGTGTGCGCGCCGGCGTGTTGCCGGAAGCCCAGATCGCCGTCGATCAGCGCCGTCAGGATGGGCGGAAACTGCGTTGCGCCGAGGTCTCGCCTTCCCAGCAGTCGATAGACCGGTCCGGCGGCGACCTCCGCGAGAAACATGCCGCGCGCATCGGCCCAGCCGTCCATCTGCTGCTTGGCCGGATCGCTGCCCGCGGTAGCTCCGGCGCCGATGAACACAGGCCGCGGCGCGCACAATGCGATCAGCTCGTGGTTATCGACGGGCAGGTCCGCGGGCGTGAGCGGGCCGGCGTATTTCAACATCTGCGGACTCATCCATTGATAGAGCTGCGCGTTCATCAGGTGGCTCAGCGGCTCGCCGTAGATGTGCCGGTAGAGTTTGGCGCCCCCCTCGCCCGAACTGCTCGAATACACGACAGCAAAGCGCGGGTCGTAGGCCATGGCGACAAGGGCCGTCTTTCCAAGACGCGAGTGGCCTTCGATGGCAGCCTGTTTCGCGTCGACGGCCGGGTCAGTCTCGAGATAATCGAGGAGGCGGCTGGCGCCCCAGGCCCATGCCTTCAGCGCACCCCAGTCGTCAACGCCGCGCGGCTGGCCTTTGTTCATGAGGCCGATGATACCTTCGGTGAGGCCGCCGCCATCGTCGGCCTGAAAGCTCATGGGAGAAAGCGTGGCGACAGCCCAGCCACGCGCGAGTACCTGGGTTTCCCAGGTCTGCCCGTAATCGCCAAGCGCGCCGGAACTCGTGTTGGAAAGCGGCCGCTGCAATGACGCTTTGTACTCGCCGCTGAACGCGAGTTCCATGACAACCGGAAGTCGGCCCGCTGTATGGACCGGGGTGGAAAGCGTGGCGTCGATGGTGACCGTGATCTGGGGGTAGGTTGCGTTGTCAACGTGGCCAGCCAGCCTCTTCGTCACGACAGGGACGCCTCCGAGCGTCTCCGGTGTCGAGCTGACAACCTCCCATGTCACTTTGGGGAGAATCGCCGGGGTACGCCCCAGAATTTCGCGATCATAGTCCTCAACAATTTCAGGGCGGCGCTTTTTCCACCACTGTTCCGCCTTGGTGACAGGTATGCCGTTTTTTTCACCAGCGGATCGGGCAGATGCAGCGGAACGTTGGCCTTGGCTTCATCCCAATTCGCATCCTGCTCCCCGCCGGAGCGTAGTTCCTTAATGCCGAGCAGGTCGAGCAGTCGCCGATGGTCCTGCTCTGCGGTCAAATGAACGGGCGGAGGAACCGAAGCGATGGAGGGCGTAGCCGACGCAGCCTGCGCAGGCGGATTCGGTGTGGACTGAGCGGTCTGGCCAAGCAGCCGAACGCCCACCGCGAACAAAATAGAAACCGGCACAAGCGTCGCCAGCCTGCGCCACACCTTTGAAAGCGTTCCTGGCATTTCTTTGGACCTCCCATTCGCCGACGCGCTCGTTTTCAACCTTTCAACGGAGCCAAGAATAGCGATTCATCTTGACCCCGGGCAAGCCGGGACGACGCCGTGTGCGCTGAGACAGCTGCTTGGGATTCTTTCTCAATTCGTGGGGAGCTTTTCTCAAGTTCAACGCGTCGCCAGCCGATGAACGGCAGGTATCGCCAAAGAAAGGTACCTTCATGGCCTGGCTCCGCAACATTCCCATTGCCCGCAAATTCACTTACGCTTTCGGCGTCGTTTGCACTTTCACGACCGTCCTCGGTGGCTATAGCTCGCTCACCTTTCGCGACATCGGACAGAAAAATGTTGAAGTGAGCTCGGTGTCGCTTCCCGCGGTGATCGCCCTGGGCGATATGCGGTCGGGAATCAATTCGGCGCGGCGGGCCGACCTGGGGATGTTGCTTTGCTCAACGGCCACGTGCACTGAGGGTTACAGAGTGAAGCGGCAGAAAGGCTATGCCGAATACGACGATGCACTCAAGGCCTACAGCCTGCTGCCTGCGTCGCCGGATCAACGGGATCAGCTGCAAAAAGTGACTTCTCATCTTGCCGAGTACAGGGCAGCCAGCGACCACGCCATCGAGTTGCTGACGGCCGGCAAATCGGGGCCTGCGGTGGAGCAGTTGATGTCGGATACGACCATCGCAGCGAGTGCGGACGCGCTGGCCGAGGCGAGCTCTCTGCTTGGGGAGTATTCGAAGAGCGGAATGTCGGATGCACAGACTGCGACCGACGCCGGCAATCGGGCCATGTGGTTCAACGTCGCCATCACGTTTCTGATCGTTTGTCTCTCGGCAATCACAGGCATGGTCTTGACGCATGTGATCGCGCCACGCCTGGTTCGCATTCTGGGCGCGATCGAGCGCATGGAAAAGAAGGACATGACGGCCAGCGTGGAAGTGACGGGAAGCGACGAGATCGGCCGAGTGGGAGTGGCGTTCAACAGCTGCGTAACCTCAATTCGCGCCGTACTCGCATCTGTGGCGCACGGCGCTGAGACGCTTGCGGCGGCGACCACGGAGATCAGCACACAGGCAGTGCAAACCGCTGGGAACGCGCACATGCAGTCGAGCAAGACCAATCAGATTGCGGCGGCGGCGCAGGAGATGACGGCAACCATCGGGGAAATCAGCCACAACGCCGAGAGCGCAGCGGGCGCAAGCCGCGAGTCGGCGGAATCGGCCAACCAGGGTGGCACCATCATGCGTGCCGCGGCAGACACGATGGAGAAGATCTCCCTGGCCACCAAGTCTGTCTCCGACAAGATGACCTCGCTGGCGCACCGTTCTGAAGAGATTGGCAAAGTGGTGAATGTGATCCAGGAAATCAGCGAGCAAACCAACCTGCTGGCACTGAACGCTGCGATTGAAGCCGCGCGGGCGGGCGAGCACGGCCGTGGATTCGCAGTAGTCGCTGGCGAAGTGCGGCGGCTTGCGGAACGCACCAAGGGCGCCACGGAAGAAATTGCCGGCACCATCCGGAGTATTCAAGACGAGACGCGGTCGACACTGGAGGTGATGGAAGAGAGCCGGACTTCAGTGGAGACGGGAAGGAACGAGACGGCGCATGCGCGCAAGAGCCTGGAGACGATTATTGCGTCGTCGAACCAGGTGGAGCACGAGATTCATCTGATTGCGACGGCGGCCACGGAACAGACCGCGGCTTCCGGAGAGATCTCAGAATCGGCGGGTCAGATTTCACAGATTTCGACGGAGAGTGAGCAAGTGGCCGAGCAAGCAGTGGCGGCGTTGAAGAACCTGGCCGGCCTGGCCAGCGAGCTGGACGGCATGATCCGGCAATTCCAACTTTGAGTTGGACGCACTTTGCGTGATGGCCACCGGCACGGCCGGGGTCACGATTTTCAACCTCTTGCGCAGCTGACTCCTGCATGCTGCCGGCGAAAATGCCGGCAGCGTTTTTCTTTGTTTCACGCAACCGTGCGGACTCGGGCTGTGGGTGCTATGGTAGCCTCCGAGATAGGGCCGATCCCGCGTTCCGCTCGACGATTCCGCGGTACTGGTCCATCCAATTCCGAGCAGGCCGGGTCATCCCCGAGGGCCCTTTCCGGCCGGCTCC
>Ga0187851_10002649_pt1 | contig 15608 bp, 8 predicted proteins | sample June2016WEW_6_10_FD_132997 | JGI IMG/M metagenome (GOLD analysis project Ga0187851, IMG submission 132997) | Peatland microbial communities from SPRUCE experiment site at the Marcell Experimental Forest, Minnesota, USA - June2016WEW_6_10 | ecosystem: Environmental > Terrestrial > Soil > Wetlands...
ATTGCTTCGAATAACTCTTCTTCTTTGTTGTCATATCTCACCTCCAAAAGTTTAGTTTCTATAACACTCTTTTCGAGGTGTCCGCCATAACTATACCACTTCAAACAGACTGTAAATTGATGAGGTAGAAGATAGTCAACAGGGAGATCATATAGGTTTCGCTGTTGACTATTTTTGTGGGGAGAAATATTAATAAGCTAATTTTTGATTATGGGTATTTCATAATATATTGTTTAATGTAGACTGCTCGGTCGTTAGTTGGAACCAAATAGTGCTCGAATTGAAACGGTGGCAGGACTTACAGTAGAGTTTTTGGCTTACTGCTTGAATGACATAAGTATATAGCGAATTATGAAGGTGCAGTCTCGGTGTATTCTTCCCCCATCATCATTTTATAATGGGCAAGATGACCCTCTTTCTCGAATATTGTCATGAACACCTTTAAGTAGGTTTGCATTGCTGCATCACCAATTGACACATATATATCATCCATAGCATAATGTGACCCGGCGTGAACCCATGAAAAAAGAGATTTGCAGACTAACTTATCTGTACCCTCAAACTTAGCACAGATGCTGTCGGTATCTACACCCCCTAAAATTGTGAAGTAGTTTTCTAAAATACGTCGCATCGTATTCTGAATTGTAAGATTTGAGGGATCAGGTTTTCGCAGTTCGGACCATAATAGTTCATAAGAGGTTTTAATGGGGTTTGTGTCATGCTTTTCTATCTTTGATGTCAAACCAGGCCTACGAATAAGCCAGAAAGTTTCATCTTTCTTGGCTTTTCCCTTTTTATCGCGCCTAGGATTAAAGGTAATTTCTTTGTGGAAATACACATTATGAGTCAGGACAAATATTTGCTTGATATGACCACTTCCTTTTCGAACTTCGTCAAAAAGATCTTTGATGAGACTTGCGACGATAAATAAGATATCACTATCAAAGCTGGAAACTGGATCATCAAATACAACTATACGGTCGATTGTCATGCCACTTTCAGAATCACTTCCCTTGAGCAAATAATAGAAGTACAGGAAAGTAACAAATGCTCTCTCTCCTTCACTCAATGTTTCCTTTGCATCGCTTCCGTCTTTCCTGACTATTTTGTAACATATGCCGTTCTCTGCCTTTGCTAGGGTGAAACTTTGAAAACCGAAAGCTTTCAGAATGTCGTTAATTCCATCAATAGTTGGCTGGATGCTGGTTACTTCTTTTTCTAATGATTTAATTTCTTCTTTCTTTGACATGCTTTCTTTTATCGCAGTCTCGATTTGTTTTTTAAAAGACTCTATGGCCTTGTTCAAATTATCTCGTTTTGTTTTATAGGATGTTATGCTGGCCTTGAGTTCTTTCTCAAGAAGATACTTCCATACCTGTGAAGTGAGATCGCTTCGCTCTTTCACAAGATTAGCAACCATTTTATTGTGCTGAGAAACTAAAATATTCGCATTGTCAATAAGTGTTTTTATTTCCGATATTACTGTGACAAGCGATTCCAAGCTGATGCTTTGACTCGGCTCCTTCTTCTTTGTAGCAATGTGCTGGATGTTAAGGCTGATTTTTGAATCTAGCTGCGACTTTGCTGATTTCATCTTTTCTATATCAAGGAATTTAGAGGGAGCCGTAATAATCAAATTTATCTCTTTTTGAAGATTTCCGGAATCTATTTTATAATTACTTCCCAGTTCATTAATTGCCTTACTGTCTTTTTCAAATGTTTCGTCAAAGTATTCATTCAAACTCTTGGCAAATGCCTCTGAAGTATTTTGCTGGCAAAAAGGACATATTTTATCGTTCTTTTTATAGTAGACAATGCCTTCTTTGACCCAGTCGCTATTTCCCAATTTCTGGATCATAGCGGCAATATCCACATCCTCCTTTCCGATTACACGTTTTTTGAGAATTGCATCAGATTCATGCTTAATTATTTTTTTTGTATCAACATCTGGAATTGTTGTCTCGGTTGTGGGGTTTGATTCGAAAATTGTTTCGGCTTTCTTTTCAAGATCTGAAAGGAGATCTAGCGTTGCTGAATTTGAATTTAACTCTTCAAGAATTTTGTTTTTGAACTTTTCAGCGCTGTTGCGATACCCTTCAAAAGCACCCTTGAGCTTATCATCGTGTTTCTGTTTTTGTGCCCAGCACGTATCTTTAAATTCCGCTTCAAGTGCTGTCAATTCCCCCTTTTTACCGCCCAAACCATCATTCCCTTGTAGGCTCAAGTTTAATTTTTCAATTTCTTTTATTAGTTCATCATATTTTCTTTTGGCCGCATCAATCTTTTCGAGGGTACCGATGTCTTTCTCGCCAAGAGTGAATATACCTTTGAGTTCGCGGCATGAATTAAAATTAGTTTCAACAAAATCACGATTATAAACTATTGGTTGTAGCTTGGTTCCGCCTTTCCAAATGACTTTGCACGTCGGATAATTACTTTCGTTTGCAATCACTCTAGTAAGTGTTGTCTTACCGGAACCATTGGGACCAAAGAGGAAATTTAATTTTGACAAACCACTCAGAGCTTCCGGGGTTTTGCCATAAGTTGCAATGTCTGCAATTTGGATTGACTCGATCATTTTAGTGCCTCTTTTTTATTAGCGAATAACTTTTTATTACAATGTACCATCAATCCAACTCAAGTCACATGTTAGTATCTGTGAGTAGTTACAATGACACCCATTGAAGCGTATGATAAGTGTCGTCGTTCACTTATCCGGCAATAAGATTTGTTCTACATTTTCCAATAGTTCTGGCGATAATTCTTTTTTATTTTTTAAACCCAAGTTTTTCAACTTTGTAGCCTGTAGAACTAGATTGTCGTTTCCACTAATAAGTTGTTTATATGAATTAGTATAAGCTTCTTTTGATTTGTCGATATATTTTCCTACAGCTGCTAAATGCTCTGCGAAACTAACAAATTTGTCATATAATTTTGAGCCACGTTCCGCGATTTCTTGTGCATTTTTGTTTTGATATTCTCTTTTCCATAAATCTACAATTAGCTTTAATGAGATGATTAGATTCGTTGGGTTTATTAATAATATTCGCCGGTCGTAAGCAAAATTCCATAACTCAGGATCACCTTGCAAAGCCGCCATGTACGCAGGTTCGCTGGGAATGAACATCATTACAAAGTCAAGAGTTTTATCATAATCATCGTAGCCTTTTGTGCTTAAATCGATTATGTGATTTTTGACTGCCTTCACATGTGCATCCAGTTCACTTTTTTGTTCCTCAATGTCGGTTGAATCAGAAAATCTCGTAAATGCATTTAATGATACTTTCGAGTCAATTATTATAGTTCTTTTATCAGGATACTTGATTACAGCATCAGGACGCATTTTTTTGTTTTCTAAATCTGATCTAAGTGCTTTTCCATCAGCATCCGTTAATTGATGCTCGATGAAATATTCCTCATCCCTTCTTAAACCAGATTTTTCTAAGATGCGTTCCAAAATCATCTCGCCCCATCGACCTTGAGTTTTAGATTCGCCCTTTAAGGCTTTAGTAAGATTTCTGGCTTCTTCGCTTATTACCTGGTTTAACTGAGCCAGTTCTTTTACTTTTTCTCCCAATGAAAAGCGTTCCTTTGATTCTTTGTCATAGGTCTCATTCACGGTTTTCTTAAATTCGTCTATATTCTTGCCCAGAGGTTCTAAAATTGTCTTAATATTGGTTTTGTTGAGTTCCGTAAACTTCTCCGACTTAGTTTCCAAAATCTTATTGGCAATATTCTCAAATTCCAAATTAAATTTTTTGCCTAACTCTTCAATTTCTTTTTTTTGAGTTTCAAGCTTTTCACTCAATGCAGTATTATTTGCTATGGCTGTAGCTAAGGCTTGACTATTTGTATTGATTTCTTGCGTCTTCTTGGAAATATCGTCTTTCAAAGAGGCAATCTCTAAAACTTTTTCACTTATTGTCTGTTGTGAGGCCTGCAAATTAGCGTTGCTAGTAAACAATTTTTCATTTGTATCGCTTAGTGTCGTTGCCTTTTCTTTAATACCTTCAGAAAGCTTCTCATTTTCAAATTGTTTTTCTTTTAGTCTCTCATCCAGTGCTTGTATTTGTGAAGTCATTGTAGCTTTATAGCCAAAGTATTCTTTTTCGCATTCGGAAACCTTGTTTTGACTCGTTTCTCTATCTTTTTGATTTGCTGCATTGCTGCGAATATTGGCAAATAGCCATCCAATTATAACACCTATTACGATGCCGCTGAAAATGTAAAATGCTACTTCCATTTTTGTACTCCTTTACTTGTAAACACCCATGGTTCTTCTGAAATGGAATTCTTATCCCATACTGGCTTGTTTTGTTTTAATGTATTCTTCTCTGCTATTCAGGTACTTGACTCATTCCTCCTGTGAAGAGGATGTTTTTCCATTCGCCTTTCCCAAGCGTCTGGATGTTTTTCGTATAAATCTTTATTCATCTGTGCTCTCACTAAATGGTGTTCATAAACAGCGGAGACAGAAGTCCATCCTGTTTCTTTAGCGTAATTATTCCAATGATCATTAAGGTTGTTGTCAATTTTAGAGAGTCTAATTGCCTCTTTATAGTCAAAAATACTACCGATAAAATCACCAGTAGCGCCCCTTGATAGTCCTCGCATAAAGAAGAGGTTTGCATCTTCCGGTGCTAAAGAAATTGCTTTGTTGAAATCTTCTATTGCGTCAAGGTCAAATTGGAGTGTCTGCAAAGATATTGCACGTAATTCATATATTTCATTGTAATAGCGCTCAAATCCAGATTCAATTGCTCTGTCAAAGTAATATATTGCGTCCTGATATTTCTTTGCTGAATAAAGTTTTTTGCCTTCTTGATATTCATTAAAGGCTTCATTGAATTTATTATCTTCCTCTGTTAATTCTTGCGATTTCTTCTTAAATAGATTGCGGATACTGTTCAATGGATTCATTTCTTACTCATTTATCACTTTGTGACCGAAGAAAATCTTGGGCTGGTTCATATCCTAATTTTGCAGCTCTTTTATAGTCTTTGAATGCCTCCATTTTCTTTCCAAGTTTATGGTAGGCTATACCACGATTATAATAATTTTCAGCTCTATTAGGATTTAGCTTGATAGCTACGGAAAAATCTTCTATTGATTTTTTATATAATCCAGATTTTCCATAGGCTAGTCCACGGTTACCATATGCATATTCAAATTTAGAATCTAATTTTAGTGCATTAGTGTAGTCAATTATTGCTTGCTGATAGTTGCCATTTTCATCGTAATATCCAGCGCGATTATAAAACGCTAGTGGGTCTTTGGAACCTATTTCTACTGCTTTGTTATAGTCCGAAAGTGCCTGAACTTTGTTGCCAACGCTTTTGTAAGCATTTCCACGATTGTAATAAGGTGCCGAGAAATATGGATTCAGTTCAATTGATTTGTTAAAATCATCAATAGCCTTTTGAATCTCTCCCAAAATTGCATATGCTGAACCTCTATTATTATAAGCTTCAAAATAGTCGGGGGATAAATTGATAGAACTGTTGAAATCTTCTATTGCTCTTGAGTGTTCGCCTTTGTTTAGATACGCAGTACCACGATTGTAGAAATTAACTGCTAACGGCTTCTCCTTCATTATTTTTTCGGTGCACACTTTTATTGCTAAACTATATTGCTTTTTATCTACATATTCACTGCACCTATCAGTGGCAAGACAGTTATTCGTGAATAAAAGAAACAGGTATACCAATAAAGTAAGATTGCCAAATTTATATATCATATTTTGTATCCTTCTCATTTAACACTTATATCCTAACTGCTAAAATATGATATTCTATTCCACCAATAATATCAGAACGGAGAATCAAAATCGTCATGCTGTGTTGTGTGCTGAAATGTAATCGGCGACATTTTCCCCTCCTGTATGGTTAAATGTTTCATGGCTGCCGCGTTTTTGAGCAGAGAGAATTCTTCGAGTTCAATGCCTTTTGTGGTACTAAGATAAACCCATTTGGTTGCTCGGGCAATACCTACAAAAAGCATGCGCTGCCGAAGCCCGTTGTCTTTAATATTAAAGAAAGCTGTTGTTGTTATTTTGGGTAAAAGGACACTGTCAAATGTAAGCCCTTTGGCGCTATGGTAAGTTGCTATCTTTGGAAGGTCATTGTCAAAGTTATATTCCGCTTGCATACCAGGCCCCTTTGGGGGCACAGCTTTTTCCACATCTATCCCCTTCTGTGATAGGGCAGTGGCAAAACCGAATACCTGCTTATTTTGTGGTACTATAATACCGATGCGTTCATTCATGAGTTGGCGTTGTCGTATAACTTCGGCCATGCGATCCATTTCTTCATCATGGTTTTTGGCAATATAGCAAAAAGGTAGTTCTTTTGTCATCTGTTGTGGGCCAATTTGTGTCAGATATTGTTTTCGCTTTGTTGCATCGGAAATAAAATAGGAGGCCAGCTGTGCTACATAGGGTGAGCTCCGGTAGGCACCTAAGAGAGTAGCATTTTCCTTTTTGATTCCCATTTTTGCTAATATCTGCTCTTCACCGGCTCCATCATCGTATATCTGCTGCATACGGTCAGCAAAGACTGTTACATGACGCGATGCCAGTGATAAAGTTTCAAAAACCTGTGGACTTAAGTCCTGCCCTTCATCAACAAGGACGAAATCCAGAGTTTTCTGAAGGGAAGGATGTGCTTTCAAAAGGTTTAAAACCGATCGTCGTATTTCCCCAAAATCAATTGTTTTTCCTGCCCAAGGAAGCCTTTTCGATATTTCTCGCTCATAAATGAGTCGGCACCAGTGATCAAAAGTACTGACCGTATCTTCAGGAAGTCCCAAGAATTGGATGCCCGATTTGATATACTGTTTGATAACGTTTGTGAATACCAAAACACGGTATCTATCAGGAGAAACATTATATGTCCGGGCCAAATAATCTGCTCGATGAATTAAAACTTGTGTTTTTCCTGATCCTGCAACGCCGAAAACAACGCGGTTTTGGTCTGTTTTCATTTCCACTGCGCGGGTCTGATCCGGCGTCAGATCTCCCGACGGCAAGAGCCATGTACCCATATTTACTCCCTCACAACTAGTCCACCCTTGATCCCTGGCAGCGATGCCTCTAAATCTGTATCAAGTTCGCCATGTTTGTTTCGTTTCTTCTTTTCCTTTTCAGCCTGTTCGATAGCTTTACCATCTTCAGCCCCACGTGCCGCTGTCAGATACCAACCCAGTTCCCAATTGGACAAACCAGTGGGACGGCCAAAGGCTTTCATGGTCTTTACATAAAGTGATTTGGTATTTTCAGTAGTATTAATTTTCTCTATGCACATTACCTTTAGTGTCAAATTAGCACCTGTCTGCCCACCTTTTTTAATTGCTGCCTCGATTGTATTGATTGCCTCATTGTGCATACTTCTATGATGAAAGCTTAATGCTAGATTGAACAGTGGTCCACCCCAGGACGTAGTCGCCCTATCTGCTTCCCTGTAGAACTTCTCCTCTCGTTCATGATCACCTAGCTCTCCATAATAGATACCTTGAAGATTCAGTATTGTTGCATCTGGTTTCCCAAGCTTACTCAAAGCTGACCTTAGACAGTCAAGCGCTCTCTCTTTTTGGTTTAAGTCGGCATACCACCTTGCAAGCTGGATGAAATCGTCGCAATCATCTGCTGTCCCGCCCCCCTTTTTTTTCAATGCTTCTTCCTTTTCTTCGATAAGAAGACGAATGCTGCCGGGATTAACGACGTTTACGAGCGGATTCTCTATTACATGTTCGAATATAGTATTTGGATTTTCCTTTAAAAACGCTTTGCATTGAAACTGTTTTCCTGCCGTTACCCTGTATTCTAGAACAATCTCTGTTCCGGCAGCCACAGACTCGGGCATATTCCAGATTTCGTGAAGTATTGTCTCCCCATCTTTTGCGCCTACTATTTTGAATAGCAATTTGTTTACAAAAACATCTTTTTGTGGAGGCATCACTAATTCTGCACGAGCCCAAGCGCCGTCAGAGGGATAAGGAAGAGGCGTCTGTGTAGGAACAAGCGGATAAGTTGCATCACCCGCTGTAACCAGTGCTAGTCCCTCATGGAGAACAGGACGAATAAGATTTTGACCAGTCCTAGCTTTATACAAACTGTTCCAGGCAGCTCCACGGGCGACTGAAAGTTGAATGGCCAGTGGATCATGGAAAAAACCGATGGCGCTTTTCTTAAAATATGCTTCTATAGATTCCCGTACCTGGGGAATGAGAGAACTGCCCCCGACCATAAGGCAGAAGTCAATTTCTTCCGGTTTGCTTCCTGCACGATCTAAGGCATCCTGGAGGGGAGCAAGGATGGACTGCGTCAGACGGAACTCAGTTTGTCTAGCATAGAGGAGATCTCTATCAAGAAAAGCTGATAGTAGCGTTTCCCATTGTGACGCTGTTAAGGAAGGGCGAGTCAGTTGAAATGATCGTTTTCCCAGGTGAAGAGTGATTCCAGGCTGCCTTGCTATCACTTCGTCTTTGTCTGCCTCATCATATTTTTGGAATTTCTTCAAGCGGTCGATCTCTCTGCAAAGTGCTTCCTTCAATGCTTCTGCGGTTCCTAGAAGTTGCGGTTCCAGTCCCCTTTTCTTTTCTGCCCAAGTAAAATCGAGCGGACCAAGATTATTTTCCTTTAGTAGCAATGGGATCAGATGCTCGTGAACAATGGCAGCATCCAAATCCCCACCGCCAAGACGATGATATCGAGAAACGGCAATCTGACTCATCATGATCTGTTCAGTTTTCTTATCTGCCGTTATTTCTAAAACTGATACATCACAAGTGCCACCGCCAAAATCAAAGACAACACACAGGGTTGTTCTTCCCGCCTCAATAATTCGCTCAGTACCCTCACTCATAATGTAGTCAATGAGTGCTGCCGTGGGTTCATCTAGGAGATCATCATCCTGAAGGTTAAACCCAGCATATCCACAGGCAAGAAGAGTGTCTCGTCGCTGGTTGATCTGGAACGATGCAGGAACAGTCACGCAGAAATGCGCAGATATATCTTGCCCTTGTTGGATAGCAGAATCTTTCAAAAAGCGTAGAATATGACCTGCAATCTTTGACGCATGATTAAACGCATCAGGTGCACGATGATAGGTTTTACGTAACCCCATATCATTTTTTGTTTCATAAAATAGGTTCCTTTCTGGAAAAAGGTTGGCATCTTGGGGTCTTGTACGCATTCTTTTAGCCCCTTCGCCTACCAATGCTTTCTTGTTGTCCAATATGGCAACCACCGAAGGCACAATGCAACTGGTCATAGTCCCTGCCGGCCAGAGCTGCTGATCAATTTCAATGATCCGGCAAGACGGTTTCCCCCCGGACATCCAAAGGGCCTCAGCTACGGAAGAGTTAGTGGTTCCCAAGTCAATACCGTAACATAGAATCTCGTTCTTTTTATTTTTCTTTTCAGGAAAAAGGGTAAAAAGTTTAATATCGTTCATCTCATACCTTAATCAATAATTCTATTACAATCCAGAACAGCATATTTGTTTTTGATTCAGGATTGCTTTGAACATCAAAAACTATATTTGTTCAGGGATTTCATTCATTATCAGATTTTGTACTACAATTTCATGTTTACTCTTATCAATAGTCCTCTCACCAACGATAGTTTGGAGCTTGTTTCAATCTAGACTGTGCTGTTGAATGTAAATATTTATCAAAAGTAAATCTTTCTGACAACACTAATGCGTGTTGAATTCTATCAATTCGGAATGTTCGTATATTATGGGCATTATGACAGTAGGCAATCACATATGTATTATCCAAGGCATATGGGTCAATCGTCCTCCTCTGTTTTTTGTACATGATATTTACAGACATATGATTGTCAAGAGCACCTTTCAAAATAGTAATGCGATCTGTTTTTTTTATCTTGGGATCTGTTTTTGCTACAATTTTAGTATTACTTTTTTTACGTGCTTTTTTTGCGTCATATTTTCTACGTTCCTTTCTTCTTTTTGACTCGGCCTTGCAATCATAACAAATTTTACCTACACCTGTAATAAGTGATTTATCCTCAAAATCAGAATAGGGTCTTACCCTCCCGCAATTAGGACAAGCCTTGGTTACACCGTTACGCAAATCGCGGAGATTATCCTGAAGATTACCTAATAATTCATCGTCAAATGTTTTTTTTTTACCACTTCATTGATTCTGGAATCTAGAGTTGCGATGGGATTTTTACCCAAATTGAATTTATTAATTCTGATGAATTTGTAGTCATAGCCTTCAAGGACATGCTGCCGATAAACATCTTCTGGTGAATAATATTCTTGATAATTTGATTCATTAACCACTGTTGTCGAATCTCCAAAGTGCTCAAGGAAACCATCATATTCAAGAATCAATTTATGCTGATCCCTTCCATTATCATTGTACACGAGGAGGAAATCTACTCTATAGTTTGGGTGTATATAACTTTTATCGAGTTGTCTTAAATATTTACCTAATTCAAACTGTGGAATAATTTCTGCTACGTCTTTATTTTCTTTCCAGAATTTTGTTTGATAAAACCAGTCTAGTATGAGTGGTTCCATCTTTGATTTTTTATCGACCGCGCTACTATCAAGTTCCTTTTTACCTTCTTGAAGTGTATTCCAGTAGTGTTGCAAGAATTCTTTTACTGTTCCTGTATATTGGTCAATGGGTTTACTTAGAACAAAATGCATACATTCTCTTGCACGGCTCAAACCTACGTTGAGGCGTTGTGCTTTTATTTTTCCTTCATCATCATCCAAATCGATATTGTTTAGATTTGTAATAAAAACATAGTTCAATTTATCGTCAGTCTTGGTAGCGACCATTGAATAAAATATTATATCTCTCTCTTCCCCTTGGCAGGTGTCGAATGTCATTATCTTGAGCTTTAACTCATCGAAAAAATATTCTGCTTCCGGCAAATCGCTTATCTTCTTAACCAATAGACTTTGTTGGTTTGTATGTGGCGTGATAATTCCTACAGTGCATTTTACATCTTTCGTTTTAAGATCTTTCAATTCGGCAATAATAAAATCAATTTCAGGAACATTTGTATTCTTTTCGACCTCTCCCAAACCATCGTGATTAACTTGACTAAATTTGATTACGGAACTTATTGGTACACCTCGAACCTTCATTACTTGAAGACTGTCATCGTAGAAGGTTTTGTTTGAATATGAAATCAGTTCTCTATAACCGCGGAAATGCTTTTTGAGACGTGTCTTATAGTTGTTTATAAATTCAAAGAAATCGAGTATTGACACTTTGATGTTAAATTTTTCCATACGGACAACTTTAACTGCTTCTGAGGAGACGTTCTTCAAAAAGACATCTTTCAATGTCGCAAGGTGTTGCTTATTTATGTCTCCTCTAGCCAGTGCGGATTTAACGTTACTGAACTGGAGATTATCTCCTAGGACAACCACTTTTTTTGCTCTCAATAGCGCTGGTAATGCTTGAGCGATACTTACCTGTGAAGCCTCATCTATTATGACCAAATCGAAAATATCGGTCTCCAGTGGTATGTATTCGGCATAGTCACGGATACCTGCTAAGATGCAGGGAAAAGCGTTCTTAAGTTTTGAAAACTGCTCTTTGGGAAATTTCTTCTTGTCTTTGATTATTTGCTTAAGAGATCTTGCATCGTTCTTATAAGTGTTGGTGAAAGTTACGAAACGTTCGTCCATTAGATACGTCATCTGCATTGTTACAATATTCTCGATTTGCTTGGTTCTTTCACCATAACTCAAATCTTTGATGCCGTCGAATTTACTTATTAGATCTCTGTTAAGGGTAATGAGACGAATCATATTCCCAAAATCAATATCAGATATTTTAGCCAGTTTGTTCTCATAACAAGAACGGAATGAGGTGATGTCTATACCTGCTGCGATAAAACTATCTTTATATTTATTGGATTTTTCTTTTAGATAATTAAAATCATTTTTGCTTTCTATGATAAAATCAACATATTCCTTCAACGTCTTTGTTTCTTTGATTAGCTCGTTGATATTATTATCCTGAAGCAGGATATTAAGGCTCTTATTTTTTTTCAAGTCAATGTTTTGATCAATTAATTCTTTTTCCAACGTTATTAATCTGCAGATTTCTTCGTCACGTGAGATTATTTCCATAGCAATTATGATTATATTTAGATCATAGATTGTTGAAACATTCAGCGCGTTATCCTTGAGATCTTTTATAAGCATCTCCGTCTTTAACAATCCTTCAAGCGACTTATTTATAAGATTTAATTTGTCTTCAGAAAAAAAGAGTTCCTTCTTTTTTAAAAGAGATGTGATGATATGTATGAAATCGAGATCACTACGAGATGTCTCACGTTTTAGCTCGTATATGTACTTATAAATTCCAAGAGTTTCTTCTAAAGCGTCCAATTTATGATGAGGTTTAACTAATTTTGAAAAGGTGAAGTTTTTTCGGAAATCTTGGTTTATTTGATCCACCTTTTTTTTCTTTCCAAAGAAACCAAACAAGAAGCTTCTCAATTCTTTTGCTACATTAATATAGCTCTCTAGATTTGCTTTATCTTTATCGTACGACTCAGAAAATGAATCCAATAAATGTAAAGTATTTTTTGCAAAATAACGAACCTTTGAAATAACGTTTTTCAAAGACAAGGTATATTGTGCCGCTTCTCGTAAAGTCGTTAATGAATTGAGTTCATTCTTTCGAATGCCTATAAGATTTAAATACTCATCATTTTCCCCAAGAATAGTTGCAATTTCAAAAACATCTGTTGAGTACTTGATAATTTCATCTATTTTCGGTTTGTTCTGCAGGACAAGGGATATATAAAACACCAAGAGATTGTTTTGTAAGAGATGAGGGTTTTTAGAGACAAGATTCTCTATTTTTTCAAGGTCAGAAATAATTTTATCTAGGTTTTGTGAATTCTCTTTGCTCAATTCTTTTTTTATCTTGAAGTCAAATAAAATATCCTTATTGCCACTTATTTTTTTCTTAAGATTCAAAACGGTAGCACGAATTAAGGTGAGTTCTTGCACTGAATCGGATTCTTTAACAGCCTCATCGACATCGATGCAATATCCTTCTTTATCGAAGTATTTTTTTAATGAGACAAGTTCGTTTACATCTCCAAGCGATATCTCTTTATAGGCAAGTACTTGAGCTTCTACACCTCTTCTTAAATTATCAATTGCCGTATCGATCTGCTCACTAATGTTAGGGTATTTACTCCTTACAATCATGAAATGTTCCGTTATTCCATCAATGGACGATTGCGTAAGTAATTGACTATATGTATTTCCTGTTTTCCCCAATCTTAAAAGAGGATTTTGAAATTTTTCATCAACACGAACCTTATTAAGCGTATTAACAATATTCTTTTCAACAACATCAAGAGCCTCTTTTTTGTCAGATATTACTAATACGGATTTGTCTTTTAGAATCGTGTCGAAGACAATTGCTGTAATGGTATGACTTTTACCTGTTCCTGGGGGACCTTCAACAAGTAAATATTTACATCTGTCGTTATTTATTGCAGAGATAATTTGTTGTTGCTCTCCATTTAAAGGTATAGGACTTTTACATACTAAGCGTTCGTGACAATCCTTTTCATTCCACTCATCAGCAATCACTAATTGAATAGAATCTGGATTTTCTTTAATGAAATCCTCAATAAGAACTTGAAAACCTTGCATTAAAGAACTATCTTCGGGTGCATTGAGTATGTCTTCATAATCATTGAGTAGAGCTTCATCTGACTTATCAAAAAGTGCTACATAAATATTTGTGCTCACGGACAGATATAAATTCTTTTTTGTTTGTATATCTGGATTAACTATTTGTATCTTCCCATCGAGATTGAAAAAATTGGTAATCTCTGTAAGTGTTTCCTGCAAGACGAGATGAAGGTCTTTTTCGTGCTCAGAAAGGTAAATAATTCTGTCAGATATAGTTTCAAGAGCACCTTTTGTACCACGCTCAAGATTGTATTCCTGTACAATGTAAGCAAGAGCTTTTTTGTTGATATACATTTGCGAATCAAAAGTGATTAAGAAGACATCTTCTTTCCGTTCTATGGAAAATGGTATGTAGAAAACAGGATACTTATTTTTCTTGTAACTTATATCGTAGAAGTAAAAATAAAATTCTTGTTTGTCCTCTATTTTAAAGTTCTGGTAGAGTTCATGAAGGTCAGTAAATAAATCAGAGACCTTGAACATATCAAAATACTTTGTCAGACTAGTGCGGATGTCTTCCGTGTCGAGGACTTCCTTGAAAAGTGTTTTTGTACTCGAAATATTTCCACTCAGTCTTTGTTTGAGTCCTTCAGAAACTGCTCCTTCTATCTTATTTTTAAAAATACTGGTCAGTTCTTCTTCTATTTGAAATATAGTGTTCTCGTCGGCAAGATTATTACTCGCTAGAGGTTTTTCTATGTTTTTTATAAGATCAACAATGATGCGTTTTTTAAAAACCGAATCCGCATCAGTCATCACGGAATTGTATGCCTGCAAGTAATCATCCTTATATTTGATTGCAGACTGCTGTATCGCTTCATCGAGTTCTTTGACAATAATAGCAACGTTTGCGTCGGATAATTTGCTCACCTGCATTTTAATCAATTCTAGTAAATACTTGGGTATTTCCGCTTTGAATATGCCCTTTTGAACTGATCTTAAAATGTTATCACTGAAACAATTATTGATGAGTTTATATGCCACTTTATAGAAGGTTGGATATTTGCTTATATTGACACCAGAGAGTAATCCCCTTTCATTATGAAGCTTGATACTTCGTCGTGGTAGTTTTCTCTTGTGAAAATCTGTTTCCAAGAATTCCATGAAATAACTACCGACTTCTTTTATGAAAGGAGTAAAAGAACCATAATCTTTTTTATCGATAGTCTGTTTATCCATGATCATATCTTTATTAAACTATTTATTTATATTTTTGATAAGACATTACTTCAGGATGAATAAACCATAGGATTTTCAGCCTTATATGTCAATGAAATAATTACAAATAAATGTACGGTATGTTGTCTATGTTTGCCGTCGAATGTAAATAGTGTTTCTTACGGATTAAAGTCTTACATTTTAATCACAATTGACAATTTATTTGTTATAGGGGAAATTATGTACATCAGTATTTTTAAGAAAATATTTGCCTATAATGCTTGTAAATTTCCACTTCCCATCCAAGGAGAGTTCATGAAAAATATTACCGCAATCATTATTTTAGTTCTGATCATTACCATTCCTGTTTTCGCATTTAATGTTGATGTCACTAATGTCTGTTTCTCTCCCAATGGCGGCTGTACTGAAGCAATCGTTAATCAAATCTATAATGCAAAATCAGAAATACTTATTCAGGCATATTCATTTACATCGTCACCGATTGCAAAGGCTTTAATAAATGCTTACAAGAGAGGAGTCCATGTAGAAATCATCCTGGACAAATCCAACAAATTAGAGAAATATAGTTCCGGAGATTTCACTGCTCATATGGGAGTGACCACTTATATAGATTCCCAACACGCCATCGCCCACAATAAGATAATGATTATTGATAAGGAAACTGTAATAACCGGATCATTTAATTTTACCAAAGCTGCGGAAGAAAAGAATGCG
>Ga0187851_10002650_pt1 | contig 15607 bp, 12 predicted proteins | sample June2016WEW_6_10_FD_132997 | JGI IMG/M metagenome (GOLD analysis project Ga0187851, IMG submission 132997) | Peatland microbial communities from SPRUCE experiment site at the Marcell Experimental Forest, Minnesota, USA - June2016WEW_6_10 | ecosystem: Environmental > Terrestrial > Soil >...
CCCACAAGCCCATGCCGCAACCCGAGGCGTCGCGATGAATGCGGCGCCGATATCCGCTCCCGCCGTCGCCTCCCACGGAACGTCCGACATCGTTATCGACGTGCATGGCCTCAGCAAATCGTTCGGCGGCAAGGAGGTCGTGCATAACCTGTCGATGCAGGTCAAGCGCGGTACGATCTTCGGCTTTCTCGGCCCCAACGGTTCCGGCAAGACCACGACGATCCGCATGATCTGCGGCCTGCTGACGCCCGACGCGGGCGAGGGGACGGTGCTCGGCTTCGACGTGCGGCGCGACAGCGCGCTCATCAAGCGCGAAGTCGGCTACATGACGCAGAAGTTCTCGCTCTACGAGGACCTGACGATCGAGGAGAACCTGTTCTTCGTCGCGCGGCTCTACCACCTCGCCGACCGCCGCCAGGTCGTCGCGCGGACGCTCGACGAGCTTGGGCTGGCGTCGCGCCGCCAGCAGGCCGCCGGCACGCTGTCGGGCGGCTGGAAGCAACGCCTCGCGCTCGCCGCCTGCATCATGCATCGGCCGAAGCTGCTGCTGCTCGACGAGCCGACCGCCGGCGTCGACCCCAAGGCGCGGCGCGAATTCTGGGACGAGATCCACCGCCTCGCTGGCGGCGGGCTCACCGTGCTGGTCTCGACCCATTACATGGACGAGGCGGAGCGCTGCCACCGCATCGCCTATATCTCCTACGGCAAGATGCTCGCCACCGGCACGGCGCCCGAGATCGTGCGCGCCTCCGGCCTGTCGACCTTCGTCGTCACCGCGCCGCCGGCGGCCGACCTCATGGCGCGCATCGAGGCGCTCGACGGCGTCGAGCAGGTCGCCGCGTTCGGTTCGACGCTGCACGTCTCTGGCGTCGATCGCGACCGCCTCGCCGCCGCGCTGGCGCCGCTCGCGCGCGAGGACGGCGTTGCAGTCGCCCCAGGGGAGACCAGCCTCGAGGATGTGTTCATCCACTTCATGGCGGCCGGCGACGGCGGCGTCGCGCACGAAGAGCGCAAGCCGTCATGAACGCCTTCTCCCTGCTCAATCTCGGCGCGATCCTCGCCAAGGAATTCATCCAGATGCGGCGCGACCGCGTCACCTTCGCGATGATGCTCGGCATTCCGGTCCTGCTGCTGATCCTGTTCGGCTACGCGATCAACACCGATCCCAAGCAGCTCGACGCGGCGTTGCTGGCGATGGGGCGCGATCCCTATTCGCGGGCGATCGCCGCCGCGCTCGAGGTCAGCAACTACTACCGTTTCGTCGAGCGGCCGAACACGATGGCCGAGGCGGAGGGGATGGTGGCGTCCGGCGACGTCGCGTTCGTCGTCGTCATCCCGAGCGACTTCGGAACGCGAGTCGAACGCGGCGACAAGCCGGAAGTCCTCGTCATCGCCGACGCCACCGATCCGGCGGCGGCGAGCGGCGCGCTCGCTTCGCTCGCCACTTTGGCGCAGCGCGCGCTGTTGCGCGCGCAGGGCCGCGAGGCGGAGGCGGCCGAAGCTGAGGCCGGCGGGCTGACGATCACCGTCCACCGCCGCTACAATCCCGCTGGCGTCTCGCGATTCAACGTCGTGCCGGGCCTGCTCGGCGTCATCCTGCAAATGACGATGGTGATGATGACCTCGATCGCGCTGACGCGCGAACTCGAGCGCGGCACGATGGAGAATTTACTGGCGATGCCGACCAACGGCGCCGAGATCATGCTTGGCAAGGTGCTGCCCTATTTCGTCGTCGGCGCGGTGCAGGTGGTGGTGATCCTCGGCGCGGCGCGACTGCTGTTTCAGGTCCCCTTCGTCGGCTCGTTGACGTTGCTCCTGTTCGCGATCCTCGTCTTCGTCATGGCGCTGGTGCTGCTCGGCTACACGTTCTCGACTTTCGCCCGCACCCAGATGCAGGCGATGCAACTCACCTTCTTCTTCTTTCTGCCGTCGATTCTGCTATCCGGCTTCATGTTTCCGTTCCACGGCATGCCGGATTGGGCGCAGGACGTCGGCGAGATCCTGCCGCTCACCCATTTCCTCCGGGTGGTGCGGGCAGTGATGCTGAAAGGCGCCAATCTCAACCAAGTCGGCTTCGAGCTGTCGATTCTCGGCCTGTTCGTGCTCGTCTACGCCTTTCTGGCGCTGACCCGATTCCGCCGCACCCTCGACTAGGGCCGACGCGACCGGCCGACCGGCGCTCGGACTTTCGCACATAAGGGAGGCGACGATGGCGCGCCCGATGGGCCGGGCAGGAGGCGATTTTTCCGCAGGATAGAACACCGGGGAGACGACTAGCCCCTGCCAGGAGAGCAGGGGACGCGGTCCAAGAATTTTGTGGACTGAATGATCTATTTGCGTTACATAGTGGAATGTTCGAGCCGAACGACTGCAACGGGCGCGGAGAAAGGCCTGGAATTCCGGCGCGATTGATGAAGGAGAGGACTCACGTGAACATTTCGTCCCCCAACGTGTCGCCCTTGTACCGAACGGTGCATAACAGCCCAACCGATGTCTGGAACGACTCGTGCTCCCCTCGTGAGCTCGAATACGCAATCGGCAATGGCGCAGTTGGCGCGACGACCAACCCATCCATCGTTCTCGCAGTCCTTCGCAAAGAATTTGAGGCCTGGAAGGGCAGGCTTCGGCAGTTGGTCGCCGAGAACCCGACGGCGACCGAGGACGTAATCGCCTGGAAGCTCATCGAGGAGATGGGGATACGCGGCGCCGAGATGCTGCTGCCAGTTTTCGAGCGGGAGCGGCATCTCAAGGGGCGTCTCTCCATGCAGACCAATCCAGTCAACTACATGGATTTCTCCCAGCTGGTGGAACAAGCGGTTCATTTTGACGGTCTCGCGCCGAACATTCAGGTCAAGATCCCGGCGACCGCCACCGGCATCGTCGCCATCGAGGAGGCGACGCGACGGGGCGTCAACATCAATGCGACGGTCAGCTTCACGCTGCCGCAGGCGATCGCTGTGGCGGAGGCGGTGGAGCGCGGCCTCGATCGCCGCGCCAAGGAAGGTCACGACGTCTCCGGCATGCGGCCCGTCTGCACGCTGATGATCGGGCGGCTGGACGACTGGCTGAAGGTGGTCGCCAAGCGGGAAGGAATCACCATTACGCCAGGCCATCTCGACTGGGGCGGCATCGCGGTCTTCAAGAAGGCCTACGGCATCTTCAAGGCGCGCGGATACCGCGCGCGGCTGCTCGCGGCAGCCTATCGCCACCACATGCATTGGTCGGAGCTGATCGGGGGCGACGTCGTCCTGACGATTCCCTACGAGTGGCAGGTGCTGTTCAACAAGTCCGATATCGAAGTCAAACCGCGCATCAATGATCCGGTCGACCCTGCGGTCGTCGACGAACTCTATCGCAAGTTCTCCGAGTTCCGTCGCGCCTACGACGAAGACGGCCTGTCGGTTCCGGAATTCGACCACTACGGCGCGACCGTCAGAACCTTGCGGTCGTTCATCGAAGCCTATCGGGAACTGACGGCGGTCGTCCGCGATTCCATGCTTCCGCCGCCTTGAGCGGCCGGCGCCGATTCCTCTGGTTCGATCTCGCCGGGCGGCCGCGAGGCCGCCCGATTGTTCTACGGGGATTTGGCGCGGCGCTTGGGGTCGTGGCGACTCAGCCGAGCTTGAGCGCATCGCGCATGGCGCAAGCCAGCCGCGTCGCTTCCCGCGCGTCCTCGAGGCTGATCGGCGTCGGCTTGCCGCCTTGAATCGCCTTGACGAAGGCCTGCGCCTCATCAAGGAAGGCCTGGCCGAAGCGTTCGAAGAAATCGACTTGGCCTGCGGTCGAACGGCCGCCGTCGCTTTCCAGCGTCAACGGAAGTCGGGGAATTCCCGCGCCGAGATCGAGCGCCCCTTTGTCTCCGACGATCCTCATCGACGCTTCGTAGCCGCGATGCGACGTCCGCGACACATAGAAGGTCGCCATCTGGCCGCCCTTGAAAGCGACGTTGGCGCTTGCGGTGTCGACGTCTCCGCAGGCGCCGAGCGCGGGATACATGAGGCGGCTGCCGACGGCGGCGACCGAGGCGGCTTCAGCTCGATTGAGCATCCACCGAACGAGGTCGATGTCATGGATGCAGCAGTCGAGGAATATGCCGCCCGAGGTCGGCGCGAAACGAACAAAGAAGCCCTCAGGGTCGACAGGATCTTCCGAGACGCAGCGAATGGCGAAGACCTTGCCCAGCTCGCCAGCCTCGATTCTGCGTTTGGCTTCCGCGTAGGCCGGGTCGAAGCGGCGCATGAAGCCGACCATCAGCACCTGGCGGGGGTGACCAGCGGCAACCGCGACCGCACGGTCACAATCGCTCGGTTCGAGCGCCAGAGGCTTCTCGCAGAATACGTGCTTGCCGGCGGTGATCGAGGCGATCACCTGATCGGCGTGCAGGGACGTCGGCGTCACCAGCCAAACTGCGTCCAGCCCGGGATGCGCCAGCAATTCATCCAGTCCCGGGTAGGTCGTCACGCCATTCAACGCCGCCGCCGCCCATGCGCGTTCCGCTTCGATCGGGCTTGCCGCGGCGACCAGTTGGGCGCCGGCGATCCGGAAAGCGAGGTTTTCTGCATGGCGGCGACCAAGTCGCCCGAGGCCGACGATTCCGACGCGAACGTTCTCTGGCAACGCTTGACCCTCCCTGTTTCGACCGGCTTCGCGTCTTGCATCCTGGCGTTCCGCCTCGCGCCGCCACCCTTGGGAACGAAGACGTCATTGCCCTGTCTATATGGAATATTCACTCTTCGCCGGCGCCACGCAACTTCTCAAACGCCGGTGGCGGCCCCGTTGTGCGGGGGGTCGGCCAACCGGTCGTCAAAATTGATCGCAGTAGACCTTGAATTCCAAACAGAAAGGTGTATGGAATGGACGTTCCATTTGATGCCCTAGTGATTGGGCATGCCGGCACGCACGAGGAGGAAAGCCGTGAATCTGGAAATCCTGAAGCACAAGTTCGCTACGACCGAACGGCTGAGATATCTGGTCGACAACGAATGGCGGACGTCGAAGACCGCCAAGTACATGCCGGTGATGGATCCCTCGACCGGCAAGCAGATCGCCGAGGCGCCCTGCTGCACCCAGGAAGAGGTCGATAGCGCCGTCGCCGCGGCGGCGCGAGCATTTCCTGGTTGGCGCGACACGCCGATCCCGACCCGCATCCAGCTGATGTTCCGTTTCAAGCAATTGATCGACGCGCATCTCGATGAGCTGACCGAGTTGGTCGCCACCGAGAACGGCAAGGTGCTCGCTGAGGCGCGCGGCGACGTGCTGAAGGCGCTCGAAGTGGTCGAGTGCGCGTGTTCGACGCCCTATCTGATGCAGGGCGACACCTGCATGAACGTTTCGGACGGCTACGACACGGTGTCCTTTCGTGAGCCTCTCGGGGTATTTGTCGGGATCGCTCCTTACAATTTCCCGGCGATGATCCCGATGGGCTGGATGATTCCCTTCGCGATCACCACGGGCAATACGGTGGTCTTGAAGGCAGCGTCAATGGTGCCGCAAACCGCCGCGCGCATGCTCGAGCTCTTGATTGAGGCCGGTCTGCCGAAGGGCGTGGTCAATCTGGTGACCTGCTCGCGCGTCGAAGCCGACAGCCTGCTGGTCAATCCCGACATTAAGGGCGTTTGCTTCGTCGGCTCGACTTCGGTCGGCAAGCACATTTACCAGACCGCCGCTGGCGCTGGCAAACGCGTCCAGGCGCTTACCGAAGCCAAGAACCACGCGCTCGTTCTCGAGGATTGCGTGCTGGAGCGCACGGTTCGCGGCATCGTCAACTCGACCTACGGCTGCGCCGGCCAGCGCTGCATGGCGCTGCCGGTGGTCTGCGTCCAGGAATCGATCGCCGACGAGTTCGTCGCGTTGCTGAAAAAGTTCGCCCAGGAGCTGAAGATCGGCGCTGCCTATCTGCCTGGAAGCCAACTCGGTCCGGTGACCTCGGCGGGACAGAAGGAGTCGGTCGAGAAAGCGATCGCGCGCGGTGTCGAGGAAGGCGCCAAGCTGGTCCTCGACGGTCGCGGCGTCAAAGTGCCCGGCTACGAAGGCGGCTACTTCGTCGGCCCGACCATCTTCGACCACGTCAAGCCCGGCATGTCCGTCGGCGACGAGGAAATCTTCGGACCGGTGACGTCGATCAAGCGGATTAAGAATTTCGAGGAAGGGCTGGCGATCGCGAACGCCAACCGCTTCGCCAACGGCTCGTGCATCTACACGACCTCGGGCCGTTACGCGCGCGAGTTCGCGCGCCGCACCGACGGCGGCATGGTGGGGATCAATGTCGGCATTCCGGTGCCGTTCGGAATCTTCCCGTTCTCCGGCCACAAACAGTCGTTCTTCGGCGACCTGCACACGCTCGGCAAGGATGGCGTCGCGTTCTTCACCGAGACCAAGTCGGTGACCTCGGTTTGGTTCTCCGAAGCGGACGCCAAGAAGAGCGTCAGCACCTGGGACGGCACGCTCACGCGCGGCTGAGCCGCTGTCAGAGTGAAGCCCGGACGCCCGGCCCCCTCCCGCCGCGCGTCCGGGCCGTTTCATTTCGGTCAACGACGATCGAGTCGGCTCCGCGCATCACGCGCGCGGCGCGCTTTCACGCCGCCCAGATCGCAGGCCGATATCAGGCCGTTTTTGTCGCGCCGCCCGGAGCGCCGACTCCGGTGAATAGCCACTCGTGCGCCGGCTCGTTGTGGAACTTCCATATCCGCTTCGGGCCGGCCATGACGTTGAGATAGTAGCTGTCGTAGCCGTGCACGGTTGCGACCGGGTGGTAGCCCTTTGGCACCATGACCACGTCGCCGTCCTCGATGACGGCGGTTTCGTCGAGCGAACGATCGTCGGTGTAGACGCGTTGGAAACCGTATCCCTGTCCCGGCTTGAAGCGATGGTAGTAGGTCTCTTCGAGGTAGCTCTCGTTCGGCAGGTCGTCTTGGTCGTGCTTGTGAGGCGGGTAAGATGAGGTGTTGCCGCCTGGCGTGATCACCTCGACGACCAGCAACGCATTGGCCGCGCCGTCGCCCTCCGGCATGATGTTGGTGACGTAGCGGGTGTTGGATCCTTTGCCGCGCACGATCTGCGGATGCGCGCTGGGAGGGATCAGCTTCGCGGGATATCCGGAGCCGCCAGGCGCCGAACACACGGCGAGTTCGAGCGGCGTGATTGCGATGACCGAATACCGCCCGCCGGCCGGCGCGTAGGCGGCCCACGGGGGGCCCTCGAATGGACCCATGCGTCCGCCGACCTCGCCTAGATCCTTGCCGTCGATTGCGAGTCTCGCTTTCCCCGACACAACGACGAGGCAAACCTCGCGCTTCCCCGTTTCGGCGGCGACGCTTTCGCCTGCGGCGAGGCGGTGGAGCGCGAAGCCGACGTACGACCAGCCGGCGCTCTCCGGGGTCACCTCAGTGACGACGCCGTGGCGCCCCTTCGGTCTCACGCGCAGATTGGGCATCGATTCATCCTCCTTGCATGGCTCGCCAGACGCGCCTCGCCGGCATCGTCCGAGTCCTTGCTCACCCTCAGTCGAACACGCGCTGCAGGCGGCGGAACGCCTCGTATTCTTCGCGCGCTTTCGCCACCTCCGGCCGCGACGACGCCTCGGGAACGACAACGTCCCACCAATACCCGCCGGCTTCGGTCGTGATCAGCGGATGCGTTTCGATGGCGATGACTGTGGTGCGGCTGGCGCCCTTGGCCGCTTCGAGGGCCGCTTCGAGATCGCCGATCGAGGACGCCTTGACGGCGATCGCGCCCATGCTCTCTGCGTGCTTGCGAAAGTCGATGTCCGGTTGCGCCACCATGTCGCAATCCTGCCAAAGATTGTTGAAGTTCGCGCCGCCGGTCGCCATCTGCAGGCGATTGATGCAGCCGAACCCATGGTTGTCGAGGACGACGATGATGAGCTTCTGGTCGAGGCTGACCGAAGTGGCGATCTCCGAGTTCAACATCATGTAGGAGCCGTCGCCGACCATCACGACGACCTCCTTGTCAGGGCGGGCCATCTTGACCCCTACGCCGCCGGCGATCTCGTAGCCCATGCAGGAGAAGCCGTATTCCATGTGATAGCTGCCTGGGACCGTCGGCGCCCACAGCTTGTCCAATTCGCCGGGCAAGCCGCCCGCCGCGTTGACGATTACCGAATTTGCGCTGCCGATCGCGCGTGCGACGGCGCCGATCACCTGGGCGTCTGACGGTCTCTCGGCGTTGGTGGGCGCGAGCGCGTGGCTGGCCGCCGTGAGCCAAATCGCCTTTTCCCGAGCCGCCCGCTCGGCCACGCCGGCGTCGGCCTTCCAGCCCTTGAGGCCTCGCGACAGCCTCGTCAGGCCGACCTTGGCGTCGCAGACCAGCGGCAGCGCGTTGTGCTTGGCAGTGTCGTAGGCGGCGACGTTGAGGGCGACGATCTTGAGGTCGCCTGTCTTGAACAGCGCCCATGAACCCGTGGTGAAGTCCTGAAAGCGCGTCCCGACGGCGAGCAGCAGGTCGGCGTCGCCGGCCAGCGCGTTCGCCGCCGACGTACCGGTGACGCCGAGAGCGCCGAGGGCGAGCGGGTGGGTTTCGTCGATCGACGACTTGCCCGCTTGCGTGACGGCGATCGGAATTCCATGCGTCTCCGCGAAAGTTCGCAGCTCGGCGGAGGCCTCCGAATAGAGCGCGCCGCCGCCGGCGATGATCATCGGTTTCTTGGCGGCTTTGATTGCGGCGACCGCCGCGGCAAGCTCGTTTTCGTCAGGACCGATGCGGCGCGGCGCCCAAACCTTTTCCGCGAACAGGTTCTCCGGCCAGTCGTGGGCCTCGGCCTGAACGTCCTGACACATCGCCAGCGTCACGGGCCCGCATTCGGCGGGATCGGTGAGCACGTGCATGGCGCGCTGCAATGCCGGAATCAGCTGCTCGGCGCGATTGATGCGGTCGAAGTAGCGCGACACCGGACGGAAACAGTCGTTGGCCGACACGGTTCCATCGCTGAAGTCTTCCACCTGTTGCAGCACCGGGTCGGGCAGTCGGTTGGCGAAGACGTCGCCGGGCAGCAGCAGAACCGGCAGCCGGTTGACATGGGCCACGGCGGCCGCGGTCACCATATTGAGCGCACCGGGGCCGATCGACGTGGTGCAGACCATGAAGCGGCGGCGGAAGCTCGCTTTCGCGAAGGCGACGGCGGAATGCGCCATCGCCTGTTCGTTGTGGGCGCGAAACGTCGGAAGTCTGTCGCGCACTTGATAGAGCGCTTCGCCGATGCCCGCCACGTTGCCGTGGCCGAAGATCGCCCAGCATCCGGCGAAAATCGGCAGTTTCTCGCCATCGATAACCGTCATCTGATTGGCGAGAAACCGCACCAGCGCCTGCGCCACCGTAAGCCGTACAACCTTGCCGACCATTTTCCTTCCCTCCCGACTCGGGCCGCTCGCAGCCCTCGAGTCGTTTTTCTCCACACCGCCTAAACTACGACCCTCGTGATCGACGCCAATTTGCGGCGCGCCTCGCACGATCGAGCCCGCTCAACGCCGATCGAACGACAGCCAGAGATCGACCAGCGCGCCAAACTTCTTGGCCATTTCGTCGATTGCCGCGTCGTCGCCGATTTCGCCCTTCATCCAGCGATCGGCGGCTTCGGCGAAGATGGTCCGCCCGACCGCGAATCCCCGCACCCGTTCGGCGGACCGCGCCGCTGCGAAGGACTCGCTCAACTTTTCGATCGGGGCCTCCAGACCCAATAGCACGACGCCGCGACACAGCGGGTCGCGGGCCGCAATCACGCTGTCGATCGCCTGCCACGCCTTCGCCGAAGCCTGCGGCTCGAGCTTCCACCAATCCGGCTTAAGCCCGGCGTCGTAAAGTTCGGTCAGAACGCGAGCGATCGTATCGTCGTCGAGCGGCCCGGCCTTGGAGGCGATGATCTCGACGAGGATCTCACGTCCGACCTTGCGGGCGGCCTCGAAGGCGGTCATGAGCTTGGTCGTCTGTTCCGCCTTGAGCGCTTCATCATCGTCCGGATGGTAGAAGCAAAGGACCTTGACGCAATGGTCCACCGGCCACTCGATCAGCCGGCTGCCAATATCTTGACCGAACTCGAATTGAAGCGGACGAGAACCCGGCAATTCGATCGGCCTGGCCACCCACAGGTCTTGCCCGGCGCCGGCCGCAAACAGCGCGTCGCGGCCATATTTGTCGTCGAGCAGCATTCCGAACCCGGGTCGACCGTCGGCGACGCGGCGGGCGGCGGCGACCGCCAGCACCTTGAACGCAGAAATGCGCCCGGCCTCAGCTTCGTTCCCGGTCAACTCCTCCAATTGAATGCGGTGATCGATCGCGAAAGCCATCAACCGGGGCATATCGCGCCGACGCGTCGTCGCCCAATGGATATGATTCAATGCGCCGTCTCTGCGCAGCGCCCGCTCCGGACTGCCGTGATCGAGGAAATGCCGCAGCTCGGGCCAGGTCGGGTATTCGGGCGAGCACAGAAGGCGCGACACAGCGAAGGCGCCGCAGGCGTTCGCCCAGGCAGCGCAGGTCAAGAGGCTCTCTCCGCGCAGCCACCCGCGCAAGAAACCAGACATGAAGGCGTCGCCGGCGCCGAGAACGTTAAACACCTCCACCGGAAAGCCTTTGCCGACGATCCCGCTGTCCAAGCTTTCTGGAATTGGCCCGTCGTAGACGACGCACCCCAGAGCGCCGCGCTTCAGGACAATGATGGCGCCGGACTTCGCGCGGATGCCGCGCAGCGAGTCAATCACGCTGTCGGCTCCCGCGGCGATCATGACCTCTTCTTCGGTGCCGACGATCAAATCGCAATCGGCGAGCACTGCGCTGAGCCGCGTCGACACCGCCTCGGACTTCACGTATCGCGCGAAGCCCGCTTCGTGGCCCGCGAGTCCCCACAGGTTTGGCCGATAGTCGATATCGAACACGACTTTCGCGCCGTGTCGCTTGGCCAAGGCGATGGCCATCGATTGCGCCGCCGCCACGTTAGGCTTGGAAAAGTGCGTCCCGGTCACGACGATCGCGCGTGAGCGCGCGATCAACGATTCGTCGATGTCGCTTTCGTCCAACGCCATGTCCGCACAGTCGGCCCGATAGAAGATCGTCGGCGAGACGCCTTCGGCTTGCACCGCGAGCAGCACAAGGCGACTCAGCCGCTCTTTGTCGGTGTGCACGCCGTCTGTGGCGACCCCTTCGCGGACCAGCTGTTCGCGAATGAAGCCGCCCATCTGTTCGGCGCCGACGCGCGTGATCAGCGCTGCTCTAAGTCCGAGCCGCGAGGTGCCAATGGCGATGTTGGCGGGACAGCCGCCCACGGATTTCGCGAAGCTTGCGACGTCCTCGAGTCGGCAGCCGATCTGTTGGCCGTAAAGGTCGATGGAAGAGCGGCCGATCGCGATCAGATCGAGCGTCTTGTGAGCGGCGGCGCTTTCGGTCATTTGTCGCCTTCCGAGTTCGTCCAGCGCATCAGCTTACCGCAGCTTTCGTCGCATCAATCGGGCGTGCGCCACGACTTCCACCTCGGCGGCGTTGCGCTTCCTCTCCGCTATGGGACGAAGCGCCGGAACGATCTGCCCATCAAATGTCCGCGAAATGTACATTCCATTTTTTGCTCACGTCAACTGGTATGTTTTGAGACGACCGACTGGCTCATAGGGCGTCGACGAACGGCGCCAAATCGGCTCCGTCATTTCTGCGCTGGCTGCGGTCCGCATTTTGTTCCAGCATCGACAAAGTGGATTCGGCGGTCGAGGCGCGGGTGGACGTTGCCTCGCGAACGCGCTTCGGCATGTGGATTCCTTGCGTCGCGCAGCGTTTAATGGCATGCCAAGTTCAAAACGAGGCGTTTCTGGAAGGCGCTGTGCCTGCTTGCCTCGCTCGGAAGGCGCCCTTCGGAAACGCGGCGTCGGTCGTTCAAAGATCAAGTCCTTGGGCGGCCCACCCAAGCAGTCAAGGGTGACTGGAGTTCGCGTCTCTGAGTATAACGTCAGGCTTGTATGTTCCTGTCAGTAATAATGCTCTGATGTCATAATATACGGATTAAAAGAAATCCCGATGACGCAAGACTCTATCATTGATCCGCCTCATGACTTCAATAAGTTGCGCGACCTCATCGTCGAAGCGCGCAACACGATGCCGAAAAGGCTGGCTCAGGTGGCGGCCTACACGATCGAATTCCCGGACGATATCGCGTTCGGGACTGTCAGTCGCATCTCCGAACAGGCCGCCGTGCAACCTTCGACGCTGGTGCGTTTCGCCAAGGCTCTCGGCTTCAGTGGTTTCAGCGAACTCCAGGCCGTATTCCAGCAACGTCTCCGCGACCGGCCGAACAATTACGAAGCGAGACTGCAGGCGTTCGACGCGCACGCGTCGGGCCGCCCGCCCGCCATGGCGCTGATCGAAGGTCTTGGTCAGGCGGCGATCGATTCGATCGGCAAATTCCGCGAACGAATTAAATTGGAGTCGCTGGACGAGGCGGCCCGATTGCTCGCGCGGGCGGAAACCATCTACCTGATCGGCCTTCGGCGGTCCTACCCGATTACCTCATATCTGAGCTACGCCTTTGGAACGCTTGGGGTAAGGAGCGTCCTAATTGGCTCGCCCAATGGGGTCGATCGTGAGGTTCTCTCATTCGCCGGTCCGCGCGACGCCGCGCTAGCGGTCAGCTTTACGCCCTATTCGCCCGCGACCGTCGAATATACGCGGCAGATCGTCGGACAGAAGACCCCGCTTGTCGCGATTACCGATAGCCCCTTCAGCCCGCTCGTCTTCAACGCCAGCGTCTGGTTCGAGGTCGTGGAAAACGACTTTGAAGGATTCCGGTCTCTGGCCGCCACGATGACGCTTGCCGCAGCGCTTGCCGTCGCCGTCGCTGAGCGACGCCGCGTCGGAGCATAACAGAATTGGCATTCCGGCCAAAATGGAATATGGAATGTTCCGGCTGAGCTTTCGCCCGGCCGGCGGATTCGTTCCGCCGGTTTGGTTCGGGAGTCGGAAGCGCTCGGCTGCGCCGCGGATCGCAAGGACGCCCTGCGGCGCTTGTGCTCAGTGAAGCGCAAACTGAGGCCGCCCACGCGGCTCAACCGGGAGCAAGACGATGATCCGTATCGGCGCCAATCCGATTTGCTGGTCCAACGACGATATGATCGAGATTGGCGGAAACATCTCGCTGGAGCAGTGCCTGAGCGAGGCCCGCGAGATCGGCCTCGAGGGCATGGAGAAAGGCAACAAGTTTCCGACGACGGCGCCGGAGCTGAAAGCCAAGCTGGCCGAGTTCGGCCTTGTATTCGTCTCGGGCTGGTACTCGACATTCTTGTTGGAGCGAGACGCGGACGCTGAGTTCGCCGCGGCCGCGGCCGAGTTGAAGCTTCGCAGGGATGCCGGCGCCAAAGTGCTCGTGACGTGCGAATGTACCCGCACGGTCCACGGGACCAAGTCGGCGCCGCTCTCGACGCGGCCGGTGTTGACCGACGCCGAGTGGTCGGTCTTCCTGCCGCGGATGACCCGCTTCGCCGAGCTGGTCAAGGGGTTCGGACTCCAACTCGTCTACCATCACCACATGGGCACCGTCGTTCAGACGCCGACGGAGGTCGACCGCTTCATGGCCGGCACGGGACCGGCGGTGAAGCTCCTGCTCGACACTGGCCACATCACCTGGGGCGGGGGCGATGCGGTTCGGGTCGCCAAGACTTACGCCGACAGGATTGGCCACATTCATACAAAGGACGTCCGCTCGGCCGTCGCCGCGAAGGCGCTCGCCGAGGATTGGTCATTTCTCGATTCGGTTCTCGCCGGAGTCTACACCGTGCCAGGCGACGGCTCGATTGACTTTGTCGGAGTCTTCAAGGCCGTGCCCAATTATTCCGGGTGGATCGTCATCGAAGCGGAACAGGATCCGGAGAAAGCGAATCCGAAGAAATATGTGACCATGGGGTACAAGAACCTTAAGCGCTTTCTCAAGGAAGCCGGTCTCAATTGAGCGCTCAGCGACTTAGCGGCGAGGCCGTCGCGCTCGCTGGGCTCCGCGCCAATTCCGCAATCCGGCTGGGGCTGCGGTCGAAAGCCAATGCTCCCTGCGAATGAGCGTATCGCTGTGAGCGAAAGCAACGTCTTGGGATCTGTGATCACGCACAAACGACAGAGGCTCGCCCAATCCGGCGGGCCCAGATTTTCGCGCGGCGCTAAGCCGCGCTAGGAGGAAAGCCATGCTAAGAGTTGGTCTTCTCGGCGCCGGCCGCATCGGCAACGTCCACGCCAAAGCGATCTCGACGCACCCGCAAAGCAAGCTGATCGCCGTCGCCGACGTCGTGAAAGAATCCGCTTCCAAGCTCGCCGCGCAATACGGCGTCGAGGCGCGCAGCAACGAAGCCATCATCGGCGACGCCGCGATCGACGCCATCCTCATCGCGACCTCGACCAACACTCACTCCGACCTGATCGAGGCGGTGACCAAGGCCGGGAAGGCGGTCCTGTGCGAGAAGCCGGTCGACCTCAGCCTCGCAAGGGCGCAGGCGTGTCGAAAGGCCGCCGCCGCGACCAAGCGGCCGGTGATGATCGGCTTCAACCGGCGCTTCGATCCCAACTTCGCCGCGCTCAAGGCTGCCGTCGATCGCGGCGAGATCGGCAAGAGCGAACTGCTGTCGATCACCTCTTTCGATCCCGCTCCGCCGCCGGTCTCCTACGTCAAGGTTTCCGGCGGGCTGTTTCGCGACATGATGATCCACGATTTCGACATGGCGTGCTGGATGATGGGTTCGCTGCCGCAAAAGGTCACCGCAATCGGGACCTCGATCGTCGATCCCGAGATCGGCAAGGCTGGCGACTTCGACACCGCCGTCGTCACCTTGGGTTTCGCCGACGGTCGGATCGCCGTAATCAAGAACAGCCGGCGAGCCGCCTACGGCTACGATCAGCGCATCGAGTTTCTCGGCTCCGAAGGCCTTCTCTCGGCAGGCAATGTGCTCGAGAATACGGTCTCGAAGGCGACGAAGGCCGGGGTCGTCAGCGCCAAGCCCGAGTACTTCTTCCTCGAACGCTACACGCGCGCCTACTCCGCGGAATGGGCGGCGTTCGTCGAAGCGGTGACCAGCGCGAGCGCAGTTCCCGTGACGCTCGACGACGGCGTAAACGCGCTCGCGATCGCCGAGGCGGCGACATTGTCGGCGAAAAGCGGAACTACGGTCGATCTTGCATCCGTGATGAAGTGATCGAACGATCGACGCCGCTGCGCTCGCTGAAGCCGCGCAGCGGCGCCAATGCGGCCTGGCCGCCTTTCGGCGATCGGATGCCCACGTCGTGAGTTCTCGTGACGTCGAGGCGCAGGCGTTGCTGGTCGTGGCGACGCTTCTGGCGATCCAGAGCGTCGAAACGCCGCGTTCACCCAAAGGGAGAAGCGATGAAAGTCGCCGCAGGTCCGCGATTGATGATAAATCGTCAAAAAGATTCGTGTGGACGAGGGGAGGGCGGCCTAGCCTTCTGGGCAAAATCTAAAGCGAGGAGACGCTCATGAGGATCGCGCTCGATCCCTACATGCACCGGCATCTGTCGCTGGAGGAACTGCCGCGCAAGGCGGCCGAACTTGGCTACGCGTGGATTGAGCTTTCGCCGCGCGCCGACTTCCTCGACTGGTGGGTGGCCCCACGGGTCTACC
>Ga0187851_10002651_pt1 | contig 15606 bp, 14 predicted proteins | sample June2016WEW_6_10_FD_132997 | JGI IMG/M metagenome (GOLD analysis project Ga0187851, IMG submission 132997) | Peatland microbial communities from SPRUCE experiment site at the Marcell Experimental Forest, Minnesota, USA - June2016WEW_6_10 | ecosystem: Environmental > Terrestrial > Soil >...
GGAGTTGGAGCTCGTCTACGCCGACCTGCGGCTCGGCTTCGTCGACGCCTCGATCATCGCTCTCGCCGAGCGCCTCAACGAGACCAGGATCGCCACCCTCGACCGCCGTCATTTCTCGGTGGTCCGCCCTCGCCACTGCCCCCACTTCACCCTGCTGCCGGAATGAGCGGGGCTCGGCGAGAGGGTCGGACGCATCCCCCCTCGCCTGCAGACCAAGCCCGCCGCCCCGTCAGTCATAGCGGCGGGACCAGCGCCACTCGCCGGTCTCCAGGTCGTGGTAGAGCTCGACGCATTCGTCCGCGGGCTCCCGCCGGTCCGCCGTCCCGGGTCCTGTGGCTCGGCGGCTGCCTCCCCGGCTCGCGAGGAGCAGGCGAACGTAGTGGCGCCGCACCGGGGTGCGCCACCAATCGGTCTCGACCAGCCACTGGTTGGCGACCCGGCTGACCGTGGCCCAGCCGCCGGCCAGGCGCACGGCACAGATGGCGCCCGAGGCGCCGAACCGGACATCGGCGATCCCGTCGAGAAGCTCAGTCATCGCCGCAGCAGCGGCATCACCGCCGCCGGGACCCCGGACGCCGGCGCCGCCTGCCGATGCTCCGGCGCCCTGCCTCTGCCCCCCTCGGGGAATCCCCCTGCCGATGTGAGCCCCGTGGGGCCACTCGGTGCCCAGGAGCCGCGACCCTCTCTCCCGGCATCCGCGACCATCGAGTCGGTCCAGCGGAAGCGCCTTTCGGGGAGATCCCCGGGATCGACGGTCAGCTCTGCACGACGCACCGCGGCCCGGCCGAAACGGGCGCGCAGCCGCGAGGCGGCTCCGCCGATCTCCTCGCCGGCGGCATCGCCACCCCGCCAGAGGTCGACCTGGCGCCCTGCCCCCGGCCGCAGTCCCTCGACCTCCAGGCGAACCGCCGTGACCGGCGCCGTGAGGGCCATGCCGGCGAGCAGCTCCAGGGCCACCGGCCAGAGCTCGGCGCCGCTTCCCGGCTGCTGGAGCGGGGTGATCCGCAGCCCCGACGGCTCGGCATCCTCCAGCTCGCAGACCAGGATGACCGCCGCCGCCCGGCAGCCGTGGTGACGCAACCGATTGCCCAGGTCCAGAGCGGAGCGGTGGACGGCGAAGCGCAGCGCCTCCAGGTCTCCGGTGCCCCCCTCGAGGAGGATGCGCTCCCCCAGCCGCCGGGGCGGATCCGCGATGGCGAGCCCATGCCCGGGGCTCCACTCCTCCCTTCCGTCCCCACCCCGCACCTGATGCCAGAGGTCCATGCCCACCGGTCCGAACTGGCGCTGCAGGTCGGCGGCGGAGAGGTTGGCCACCGCTCCGACGCAGTCGAGACCGAGGGCGGCGAGCCGGGCGGCGACAGCCGGTTCCAGAGGCAGGACGCTGAGTGGAAGCGGGGCGAGGAAGGCGGCCTCCTCCCCGGGAGCGACGCGACGGATGTGGTGAGGCCCCGCCTGCCGGGCGGCGATCTCGGCCACCTGGCGCGAGGAGGCGATACCGACGGCGACATCGTCGCCATCGAGCAACTCCTGGATGCAGCGGGCGACCGCGACCGCCCAGCCGGCACTGTCGGGATGGGCGGCATGCCGTCCGGTGAGGTCGCACCAGGCGACCTCATCGCCCACCTCGACGACGGGGGCGAGCCGGTTGAGGCGGGAGAGCAGTTCCTCGCGGAGATGTGCAACCGCCACCTCGTCGGCGGCGACGAAGGCGGCTCCCGGACAGCGCTGCTGGGCCTCACGCAGCGGCTGGCCCGGATGGACCCCGGAGACCCGCGCCGCTGCCGAGGCGGCGATGACTGGCAGGCGGAGCTCCGGGGCGCCGCCGACGATCACGGGCTCCGAGCGCAGCTCGGGATGGCAGCGCCAGGCAACGACCAGGGCGAGGTGAGGGAAGCGGGCACAGAGGACGCGGGGAAGGCTCACCCCGCCACCCCACGCGGCAGGCCGCGCGGGGGCCCACCGATTCTCACAGGGGCTCGCCGCGCCACATCGGGCGGGAGCCCGCCGGAGACCCCTCGCTTCTCACAGGGGCTCGCCGCCCCTCGCCGGCGCGGCCAAGCCGCGCTCGGCTCACCCCGCCCTGGGGCGGCTCGCCGCCCCTCGGCGCCGCGGCCGAGCCGCGCGCGCCTCACCCCGCCACCGCCGGGATATCGGATGCCACCGCCGGGACATCGATAACCTTCCTGGTGGCGGTCAGGTCGACCACCGCCGGCCGGCCCACCGCCTCGGCGGCGGCGAAGGGACGGGGATAGCGGAGCAGCAGAGCCGCCGTCTCCCCCGGCGTGCTCACCTTGCTCTTGACCACGGTGAGGTGGGTGCGCAGGCCGAGCACGTCGCCGTGAGCCTCCTCCCAGCCGTCCGCGGCACATTCCAGGGTTAGGGAGGAGGCGTACCCCAGGGCCGCTGGCAGGGGTGAGGCGGCGGAGATCAGGCAGACGGCCCGGCGTGCGGCGACCGATTCGACCAGGGTGGAGAGACGGTGCTCCCACCCGAGATCGGAGCGCGGGCGCGACCTCCCCTCCGGGCCAGAGCCCGCACCGGCTGCCGGGGAGATGGTGTGCCCCGCGATGGCGCTCGTCCCCCCCGTCGCAAGCGTGGCACCACCCACCGCCGGGAGCGCGACGGCCAGCCAGGGCGCTCCGGCCATCACCAGGCTTCGGACCATGGAGAACCCCTCTCCCCAGCGCCCCGAGGGCGGCCGGAGCACCAGCAGGGCGCTGAGGTCAGCCCCGAGGTCGGCGAGAAATCCGGGATCGAGGCTGCCCACCAGGTCGAGGTAGACGGCGGTCCGCTCCCGGCTGGCGGCGGCGACCAGGGCCTGCAGCAGGGTGAGCCGTCCGCTCGCCCCCGGTGCGGCGGCCAGGAGGCTGACCCGACCCACCGGCAGCCCTCCGGGGGTGAGCCGGTGATCCAGGACCGGAAGCCCGGTCGGCCAGGCCTCGACTCCGCCCAGGGCGTCGCCGGACCGGATCACGGCTTCGCCGTGGCGCCGTCGCAGCGTCGCCAGAGCCTCGGATAGCGGGGTGGGCATCGCTCCTTCGCCTTCGTGAGCCCCGGCCCAAGGGGGATGACGGGACGGGAGCGAGGCCGGGAGTCCGAGTATAGCGAACCCATGTTTGTATTACGTACATCTGTTCGCCACACTTCCCGTGTGTGTGCTGGCGCCGGCGACATCACAACCTAGGCAGGAGACGCCGGCACCCTCATCTTCCGGCCATCGCCGAAATACTCGTCACGAAGTCTTCCAGTTTCTCGACACGGGCAGTCCGGCGGGCAGGCGTGACGATCTCAGAGCCCGGACGCCAAGCGCGACGGGTCGGGTTACCGCACCTGGCGCAGGCAGACCTCGATGAGCTTCTCCACGAGCGACTTCGGCAGGGGCTGATCGACGGGGAAGTGGAGCGCACTAGGGGTGCTCACGTACCCAACGAGGTCATCCGCCAGCTCGGCAAGCACGGAGCCGCTGTGGGGGAGGTAGCTCAGGTGGTTCGTGAAGGCGGCGAATCCGGCGACCACCCTGCCGTGCAGCCGGAAGGCCGGCATCCGATACGAGATGCACTGCTCCGCGTCCGGGATGACCTCATGGATGGTCTTCCGCAGCTCGCGCAGGGTGGTCCGCTTGGGCTCCTCGAGCTGCGCCAGGTAGGCGTCGATCTCCTCCTCCGACACGACATCGATTCTGGGAAACGGGCCACCAGCCGTCAAGACAGGCGCGGCAACTGCCTGCGCTGGCCTGCTGGAGGCGGAACCCAATGCCCGAAGACGGCCGGAGCGGCTGCGACGGGTCGAGGAGCTACGTTGGGAGTTCGAATCTCCCCATCGGCTCAGGCGTGATAGACGATGTGGCGCCGACCCCTCATGTCCGGGGAAAGTAAGGAGCGCTGATGAAGGTCAAGGCGATTTCCTGGGTGGGGGTTCAGACCCGCGCCTACCAAGAGATGGTCCAGTTCTTCGCAGATGTGGCGGGCTTGCGTGTTGAGCACCAGCAGCCGGACTTCTCGGTTTTCCGGCTCCCGAGCGGGGACAAGCTGGAGGTCTTCGGGCCGGCCGCCACGGTCCATCCTGCCCAGTTCGCGCGCAACCAGGTCGTGGTGGGGCTGCTGGTCGAGGACATGGACGAGGCCACCAGCCGGCTCCGGGCAGCCGGCATAGAGCTCCTTGGCGAGCGCCAGGCCGGCGAAAACGGCTACTCCTGGCAGCACTTCCGCGGCCCCGACGGGAACGTGTGGGAGCTCGTCACGGACCCCTCTCACCGCTCTTCCTCCGAGTCCGAGCCCTAGGGAGCAGGAGAGCCCGAGGTGCCCGGAGAGGAAGGGCCGCGGTTGGGCGTCAGCCTGACCGCCTCGGCGCGTCCAGCAGGCGCTGGTTTCAACCGACCCAGATCGTCTTGACGTTGACGAACTCGCGGATGCCGAAGGAGTGGAGCTCGCGCCCGTAGCCACTCCGCTTGACCCCGCCGAACGGAAGGCGAGGATCCGAGTGGGTCATGCCGTTGACGAAAACCCCCCCGGTCTCCAGGCTCCGAGCGAATCTCACGCCACGCTCCACATCCCGGGTCCAGACATTGCCACCCAGACCGAAAACCGAGTGGTTGGCGAGGCGCCGGGCCTCGTCCTCCCCCGAGACCCGGGTAACTGCGGCCAGCGGCCCGAACGTCTCCTCGTCGAAAGCCGGCATCCCGGGCGCGCAGCCGCTGAGCACGGTCGGCTCATAGAACCAGCCTCGCCGATCGGGGCGCCGCCCGCCGGTGAGCAGGCGCGCCCCGCGGTCCAGCGACCCTCGGAGCTGGCGCTCCAGGCCGTCGCGAAGATCGTCGCGTGCCAGCGGTCCCATGGTGGTCTCGGTGTCGGTGGGATCTCCGAACCGGAGACGCCTGGTCACGGCGACGAACGCCTCCTCGAAGCGCTCGGCGACCGCATCCACGACGATGAAGCGCTTGGCGGCGATGCAGCTCTGGCCGCAGTTCTGGAACCGCGCCCTCACTGCGGTGGCCGCCGCAGCCTCGATGTCGGCATCCTCGAGGATGACGAACGCGTCCGAGCCGCCGAGCTCCAGGACCGTCTTCTTGAGGCAGCGGCCGGCGATGGCGGCGATCTGGGCGCCGGCCTCCTCGCTGCCGGTGAGAGTCACGGCGGCAATGCGGGCATCTTCGACGACAGCGCCGGCGCGGCGGCCGGGGATGACGAGGGCCCGGAACACTGACTCAGGGAAGCCGGCCTCGCGGAAGACCGCCTCGAGGGCGAGACCCGACCCGGTGGTGTTGCTCGCGTGCTTGAGCACCGCCGTGTTGCCGGCGATCAGGGCGGGGGCGGCAAAGCGGATCACCTGCCAGAGCGGGAAGTTCCAGGGCATGATCGCGAGCACCGTGCCGAGGGGCTCAAAGGCGACGAAGCTGGAGGAGCCGTCCGACGGTGCCGGCTGATCGGCCAGGTACTCCGCGGCATGGTCGGCGAAGTGGTCACAGGTCACGGCGCACTTCTCGACCTCGGCGCGGGCCTCGGCGGTTGGCTTGCCCATCTCCGCGGTGACCAGCCCGGCCAGCTCGCCGGCGCGACGCCGGAGCACACCGGCGGCAGCGTGCATCAGCTCCGCGCGACGGCCGATGGGCGTCCCGCGCCAGCCGGGGCCGCTGCTCCGCACGTCATCGAGGATGGCGCCGACCTCGTCCTCGGTCATCACGGGGTGGAGCTGGAGCTCCGCCTCGGTGGCGGGGTTGACGGTGACGATCTCGGCCACGATGTGAAGCATGAACGGTGCCGAGCGGTGGGCGGGCTGACACCCGGAATCACGAGCCCGTCAGGCACGAGCGTGGGAGGCGACCGGTTGAGGACCTCGCCACCGAGGCACTGCCAGCGGGCGCGCCGGAGCGCGGAACGGTGGCGTCGCCCGCCACAGCCTCGGTGTCACGAATGCAGCGCGTGCAGGTCTCCAGTGCTCGATGGCAGCGCCGTGTCACCACCTGCCGGACCGGCGACGGTGAAGGTGAGCCTCCTCCTCACCCGGGCGAGGGCGGCCAGCACGGGCAGTCCGAGCACGATCACGGCCAGCGCGTCACCGGCGGCACGGAAGCTGTCCCAGACCGCCGACGTGGCCAGGTAAAAGCGCCCGAAGCGCTGCAGGAGCACGCCCGTCCCGGCGCCCGGGAGGAAGCCGAAGGAGGGGCTGTCCCGGTAGAAGGTGGTCCAATCCCAGACATCGAGGAGCGCTCCGTAGGCGTAGCCGGCAACCACGCTGACGATGGCGAGGACGGCGATGTCCCGGATGCCCGGCGTCGAGGTGCGTCGCAGCCCTGCGATCCCGGCCGCCGCCCCGGTCCAGCCGCAGCCGAACATCTCGTAGGGGAGCCAGGGCCCGATCCCTCCGGTGGCGACCGCGGAGGCGAGCAGGGACGTGGCTCCGCAGAGGAAGCCGAAGGACGGCCCGTAGACGTAGCCGGTGGCGAGGATCAGGAAGAAGATGGGGCTGAAGCCTCCGGCGCCCGTCACCAGGACGAGCCGAAGCGCCGCGTCGATGCCGGCGATGGCGGCGAGGAGGGCGAAGCGTCGCGCGTCGAGGCGGCGCATCGCCGTCTCCACCGCGGCGAGGGCGGCGACGGTCCCCAGGGCCAGGGAGAGCGCGACCACCGGAGCGGGGACGCTGGAGACGGCGAACGGCCACAGAAAGAGCGCCGCCCCGAGGATCGACACGACGACCAGCGTCGTCGGCACCGCACCCCGACCCCATCGGGACGCCGCCGCCAAGCTCATCGCGCCGCCTCCACCAACGGCCGGCGCACCCGCGCGATGCCGTCGCCGACGTCGACCACCCGGCTGGCCACGGCGGCCACCAGCCGCGGATCGTGAGTGGCCAGCACCGCGCTCCCGCCGCGCTCGGCGACGCGGGCGAGGGCTGCGGTCAGCGCCGCCCGCGCCGCGTCATCCATGCCCCGCGTTGGCTCGTCCAGGAGTACCAGCGAGGGGTTGCCGGCGAGCACCGCGGCGAGCGCCACCCGCTGCCGCTGACCGCTGCTGAGGTCCCGGGGATCGCGCTCGGCCACGGCGATGAGCCCCAGCTCCTCCAGCACCGCGTCCGCCCCGCCGTCGGGGTGGGTGCGTCGCAGTGTCCAGTCGATCTCGGAGCGCACCGTGGCCCGATGCAACAGCGCCGACGGGTTCTGGGGTAGGTAGGCGATCCGGCCGGGGCGACGCTCCACGCTGCCCGCCAGCGGGGGGAGCAGCCCGGCGATGGTGCGCAGCAGGGTGGTCTTGCCGCTGCCGTTGGCACCGGTGATGGCCACCACCTCGCCGGTGCCGCCCGCCAGGTCGAGGTCGTGCAGCACCGCCACTCCCGCGGGTCCGGCGGTCACCTGATGGAGGCGCCAGCTCAGCTCCGGCGAGACCGGAGCATCGCGGCGCGCCAGGGCAGGGGCGGGCTGGACCGGTCCGTCCGGGGCGCACACGGTGACTTTCCCCTCGGCCATGAGCAGGCAGCGGTCGGCAAGCTCCAGCACCAGGTGATGGCGGTGCTCGGCCACCAGTGCCGTGGTGCCTCCCTGGACGGCGGCATGGATCGCGCCGAGCAGCGCCGCCGACCCCTCCGGGTCCAGCTGCGACAGTGGCTCGTCGAGGACGAGCAGGCGGGGCCGCATCGCCAGCACCCCGGCCAGCGCGAGCCGTTGCCGTTCGCCGCCCGAGAGGGTGCCGACCGCACGGCTCCGGAGGCGGTCGATGCCGCACATCTCCAGAGCGTCACCGACCCGGCGGAGCATCTCACCGCGGGCGACGCCGAGGTTCTCCAGCCCGAAGGCGACGTCACGCTCGACGGACGGGTAGACGGCCTGCAGCTCAGGGTCCTGGAAGACGAAGCCGACATCGCGAGCGAGCTCCCGGGTCGGGGTGCGGATCACATCGCGATCGAGGACACGTGCGCTGCCCCCGATCACGCCGCCGTGGAAGTGCGGGATGAGCCCGTTGCAGACCCGCAGCAGGGTGGACTTGCCGCTTCCCGACGCGCCGGTGAGGAGCGTCAGGCCGGAGTCGATCTCCAGGTCCACCCCGTCGAGGGCGCGGGACGCTGTCTCCGGATACGTGTAATGGAGTCCGGCGAAGGAGAGGGTGCGCATCTAATGCCCTACCCGGAGTGACGGCACGACCAGCAGCGCGCAGCAGAGCAGGGCGGGGACGCTGATCGCCGGTGCGGAGAGCACCGGGAACGGGAACCAGCCGGGCGCCACACCGGTCGCGACGAGGACCACGAAGCCGGCGGCGCCGAGCAGGGCGGTGACGGACACCAGGGTGTCGTACGGAGCCCAGCGCTGCATGTCGAAATGGGTGCGGGCGCTGGTGCCGTAGGCACGCGATTCCATCGCCTCGGCCAGGGTCATCGAGCCCTCGATGGCGGTGAGGACCACCGGCACCGCCACCGCCGGCCAGTCGGCGACGCGCCGCGCTCGCCAGCCCCGCATGCGCTGAGCCTCCCGGATCTCGGCGGCGCTCCGCAGCGTGCCGGGGATGAGGTTGAGCGCCGCGCCCAGCGCGGCGCCGGTGCGGGCGAGGGGCGAGGGCAGCGCGTCGACAAGCTCGTGCGGCTGGCTGACCAGGGTGAGTGGAGACACCGCGAGCAGCGCCGCCGCAATGCCCAGCCCGGTGCCGAGGCCGAACGCGAGCGCCTCCAGGGTGAGCCGTCCGCCGATCGCCGGGATACCCGCGGGGAGCCGCACCAGCACGTGTTGCCCGGTGTGGCTCAGAAGCAACGTCAACAGGGTGGCGATCAGGCCGGCGATCCCGATGCCCACCAGGAGAATGCGCGTCCCGGATCCCCGGCGCCCCCGGGCCAGAAGGAGATTGAGCGCGCAGAGGAGGACGACAACTCGATACACGGGATTGCTGGTCGAGAGCGCGATGACCAGCCCGGACGCCGACCACGCCGCCAGCGACCGCGTGCTCATGCCCGTCTGCGCCGCATCACCAGCTGGACCACCGCCAGCCCGGCGAGCGCGCCGAGGATCACCGCCGACGCGAGCAGCGCCGGGCTGACGCCCGCGCCACCCGCTGTGGAGGTGGCCGTGGAGGTTCGCTGCCCATCGACCGGCCCGATGACCGCGGCCACCGGCGCCGCGGGCCCGGTGGCCGGCGCCACCGACGGAGTTGCCTGGGCCGACCCGGAACCTGGGCTGGACGAGCCCCCGGAGGTGGAGCCCGACCCGGCCCCACTCGCCGAGCCGGACCCGCCACCGCTGGATGGGGTGGCGGACGTCCCGGCCAGCGCGGCCGCGCAGATCCCCGCCGGGGACGTCGGAGGTGGATCCGCACCACTCTGAGGGTCGTAGCGGAAGCCCTCGGCATCGCCGCTCGCTAACGTCAACGTCGAGATCCCACTGCTGGCGGGCTGCCACGAGCCACCGCCGCGAGATACGAAGACCACCCAGTACGAGCCGCTGCTCGGCAGGCAGGAGCTGTACGCCGTGGGCTCGTCGTCGATCTGGCACACCGCGTCGCCGAGCGAGCCGAAGCCGGCCACCGCGTAATGCACTCCGCTGGCCTGGAGGATCTGCTCTCCGGTGATGCTCGATCCGTCGAAGCCGATGCACAGCCCGATCACGCTCCCGTCACCGTGCTCGACGACGAGGGTCACGTGGCTGCCGTAGGTGGCGGCCGTGCACGGCGCCGGCGCGACGAACAGATGGGCCGCACCGCCCCCGACGCCAAGCGCAGCGCCGAGAGCGGCGATGGTGAGAGCGTGGACCAGCCGCCGCCGGGTCATCGTCGCACCGCCAGCACCATCCCTCCGCCGCCGACGACCACGGCCACCCCGAGCGCCACCAGCACGTAGACGAGCGCCACCGGCAGGCCGCCTCCGGAGCTGGGGGTGCGCGAGAGCTGGAGCGGTTGGACTGCGGGCGCCGTCCCAGTCGGCGCCGTCTCCGTGCCCGGCGTTGGGGTCACCACCGCCGCCTGCACCTGGGAGGACGGGGAGGGAGAGGGAGGGACGGTCGGGATGGGCGTCGGCGGAGCCGTGATCACACCAGCCGGCGGGCCAGAGGCGGGCGTGGGGGTGGAGGTTGGGCTCGCCGAGGGTGACGCCGGGGTCCCCAGGGTCGCGCCGGGCACGTACCACTGCCGGCCGTCGAACGGCACCGGCAGCGCCAGCCGCTCGAGCGCCATGGGGACCTCGCTGGTGGTGAAGGCGTCGGGTCCGGTGTTGCCGGGGTAGGTGTAGCCGTCGCCGGGGTCCTGGGTTGTCTCCAGGTAGCCGATCGGCGTCTTCCCGCTCAACGTCCACGCCGCAGCGAAGGGATCGCCCCCGGTGGCGACGATCGCCTGCACCACCAGTGCCGTCGAGTCGGGGTCGCTGCCGAGGCTGTAGGGCCCCGGCTGGTACTGGAAGCCGCCGTCAGCCTCCTGCTGGGTCGCCAGCCACGCCAGGGCGGTCGCGTCGCAGGCGTGGTCGCCTGCGGCGTCCAGCGCCATCAGCGCTATCGCCGTCGAGTTGGTGTCGCTGCCCCATCCGGCCTCGTCCTCGAAGCCACCGTCAGGGTCCTGGCTGCCCGCCAGGAACGAGACGGCGAGGGCTGGCACCGCCGATGGGCCGCGGTACGCCACCAGACCCTGGATGGCAAGCGCCTGGGTGAAGGTTTCGGCAACAGGGGCACCACTGCTGTCGTCGATGTACTCGCCGGTGGTCGCGTCGTAGCCGGCGGCTAGGGTGGTGAGCAGATTCTCGCCCCCGAAGCTGGTGGGGTCGTTCCCGGCGGCGACCACCGCCTGGATCAAATAGCCGCACCCGCCCGGGTCGCTCTCCGTGCAGGCAGCAGCGGCATTGCCCCACAGGTAGGCCATCACCGAAATCCCCAACGGCGCGGTCAGGGCGTTGGGATCGTAGCCGTCGGCGGCCGCCGCGATCACGTACAGATCGCTCTCCGTGTAGCTGTCGTCGATCGATCCGTCCGGCTGCTGCTGCGTCTGCAGGTAGAGCAGGGAGTCCAGGATCGAGTGATCCTCTTGGGCCAACGTAAACCCGGCAGTGAAGGTCGCGTGGACCGGGAAGGGCTGGAGCAGCAGCGCGAGCGGGACCTCGCTGGTGGTGAAGGCGTCGGGGCCCGTGTTGCCGGGGTAGGTGTAGCCACCGCCCGGGCCCTGGGTTGTCTCCAGGTAGCCGAGCGGCGTGCTCCCGCCCGCCCTCGTCCATGCGGTGCCGTACGGGTCACCCCCGGTGGCGACGATCGCCTGCACCACCAGCGCCGTCGAATCCGGGTCGCTGCCGAGGCTGTAGGGCCCCGCCTGGTACGGGAAGCCGCCGTCAGCCTCCTGCTGGGTGGCCAGCCACCCCAGGACGGTCCCATCGCAGGCACGGTCGCCGGCGGCGTCCAGTGCCATCAGCGCCACGGCCGTCGAGTTGGTGTCGCTGCCCCACCCGGTCTCGTCCTCGAAGCCACCGTCGGTGTCCTGGGTGCTCGCCAGGAACGAGACGGCGAGGCCTGGCACCGCCGATGGTCCGCCGGACGCCACCAGAGCCTGGATGGCGAGCGACTGGGTGAAGGCATCGGCAACGTCCGAGCCGTCGAGGTACACGCCGGTCGTCGCGTCATAGGCGGCGTCCATCGTGGTCAGCAGGTCCTGGCCCCCGAAGCTGGCGGGGCGACCCCCGGCGGCAACCACCGCCTGGATCAGCTCGCCGCACGCGCCCGGGTCGCTGACCGTGCACGCGAAACCAGCGTTGCCCGCCAGGTAGGTCATCACCGACACCCCCGAGCTGGCGGTCATCGCGTTGGGGTCGTAGCCGTCAGCCGCCGCACTGATGGCGAACAGCTCGCTGTCCGCGTAGCTCTCCGCAATCGACCCGTCCGGCTGCTGCTGCGTCTGCAGGTAGGCGAGTGCGCGCGAGGCCGGATCCTCCTGCGCCTGGACCACCCGCCCCGATTGCACGCCGAAGAGCGCGCATGCGCCGAGCAGACCTAACACCGTCACCACGGCGGTGTACCTGCGGGATCCCTTCATCCCACCTTCCTCAGGCGGCGATCGGTCTCCACCTCGCCGAAGGCATCCTCGCCGCCATGAGGCCGTCCTCCCGTCACGCGCGGGGGTGGAGTCGTGCCTCGGGTCGGTCTCCTGGCTTGCGGATCGTGGCCATCGGTCGCCTTCCCACGAGACACGGCCTCGCAGTGGCACGCTGACCTTGGCTCCCCGCTCACAGTTGCGCGACAGCGCCGGATTCACACCGGCTTCCCGTTCAACCCGGGGCCTTATTCAGGTGTGGTCCGGATTATGCGGCGCGGGCCGGGGCAGCCGCTGTAGAGGTGGCACGGGCGGAAACCCCGGCGCCGGTGTGGGCGGCGCTCCCTGCCCCGCGGCCCGAAAGGACCCTTGCGGATCAATCCCAGCGGAAGCGCCAGGCCGCGACGGAGATGGTGACCACGGCCCACGCCGCCATCACCAGACAATCGGTGGTGATGGCGCTGAAACCTGCTCCGTCGTTCATGACCTGATGCAGCGCATCGCTGGCCCAGGCGAGCGGGAGGACACGGGCGATGTCCTGCACCACGGTGGGCAGCGAGCTGATCGGGAAGAAGAGCCCGCTCAGGAACATGAGGGGGAAGGTGATCATCGCCGCCAGCGCGCGCGCCGCCTCACTGGTGCGGGAGACGCTCGTGATCAAGAAGCCGATGCCGACGAAGGATGCCGTGCCGAGCACGATCGGCGGGATGAGGAGCAGCCAGCTGCCGTAGTTCTTGGCCCCGAAGACCCAGACGCCGAGCGCCACCAGCACCAGGATCTGGAGCAGCACCGTCAATCCGCCGCCCACCACCTGCGCCGCGAGGATGGTGCTGGAGCGGACGGGGGTGGCGCGGAAGCGACGGAGGACCTGGGTGACGCGCTTCTCGACGAGCCCGATCGCGACGTAGTTGACGCCGGAGAACAGGATGATGTACGCGATCATCGAGGGCAGCATGTAGTCCATCTCGGTGACCTGGTTGACCTCGGCGGACTGCGGCGTGCCGAGGGTCACGCTGGCGTGGCCGCCACCGGCGAAGCCGGCCGTCACCTGCGCCACCACGTCGTCGGCGATGGCGGTCGACGAGGACCCGCCGCCGGCCTGGTAGATCGCCACCTTCTGGGATGGGCCCTGGCCCTCGATCGCCGCACCGAAGCCCCTCGGGATCACCAGGATGGCGATGACCGAGTCGCTCTTCAGGTCGGCGAAAGCGGCGGTGTGCGACTTCACATCGACACTGACCCCGCTCACGCTCCGCAGCGCCTTCAGGTAACTCGTCGAGGCCGCGGTGTTGTCGTTGTTGACCGCATCGAAAGTCACCGAGACCCCGCTGCCACCGAAGAGCAACCCGAAGATGATCATGAAGAGGACGGCGAGCCCGAGGGTGAAGATCAGCGCGGTCCGGTTGCGCACCGAGGCGCGCACCTCGTTGACCGCCAGCGCACGGAAGGAGCGGAAGCCGTTCATTCCCGGAGGCTCCTTCCGGTCAGGCTGAGAAAGACATCCTCGAGAGTGCCATGGCGGACCATCAGGTCGCGGATCGCCCCCTCCCCCTCCCCGCCGGCGTCACCGCCGGCACCCTCCGAGGGGACCCACGGGGCGCTGGGGTCGAGCAGGGCGTGGAGCACGATCTCGGGCTTCCGCGTGGTGATGCTCACCCGCCCGTCCGCCACCACACGCTCCACACCGGGCACCTTGCGCAGGCTCTCGACGTCGAGGCCGGGAACGCTGGCAAACTCGACAGTCGTCCCGGGAGCGTATTGGGATATCAGGCGACGCGGGGTGTCGAGGGCGACAATCCGTCCTCGCTCGATCACCGCGACGCGGTCACAGAGGCGCTCCGCCTCCTCCATGTAGTGGGTGGTGAGCACGACGGTCTTGCCCCGACCCTTGATGCCCTCGATGACGCTCCAGATGTTGAGCCGCGCCTGGGGGTCGAGCCCGGTGGTCGGTTCGTCGAGAAAGACCAGGTCGGGGTCGTTGATCAAGGCCAGGGCGATGCTCAGCCGCTGCATCTGGCCCCCGCTCAACTTGTCGGTGTAGGCGTCGGCCTTCTCCCCGAGGTTGAACTCCGCGATGACCTCTTCCACCGGCCGCGACCGCTGGTAGAGGGCGGCAAACAGCTGCACCGCCTCGCGGACCTTGGTGAAGGGGGGCAGGGCGGTGGCCTGGAGCTGGACGCCGATCCGCTCCTTGACCGTGCTGGGGTGGGCGATGACGTCGGTGCCGAGGACCTGGACGGTGCCGGCATCGGGTGTCCGGAGACCCTCGATGATCTCCAGGGTCGTGGTCTTGCCCGCACCGTTGGGCCCGAGCATCCCGAAGACCTCACCCTTCTGGACGGCGAAGGTCAGTCCGTCCACCGCGACCACGTCGCCATAGCGCTTGACCAGGCCCTTGACGTCGATGTCTGCCATCTCTCCCATCACTCGGAAACGGTACCCGGCTCCCCCCCCGTCGCCGCGGAGCGCTCACTGGCCTCCACGCAGCCGTCGATGATCGCGGTCATCACCCGTCCCACCGCCTCCGCGGAGAGACGCGGCACCCGGCTGGCGACGTGGGCGACGATCTCCTGCTCGCGACCGGGGTCGCGCACGGTCAGACCACTGCGGCGCTTGTCCCGCTGCACGGCGTCGACCGCGCCGGCACGGCTCTGGAGCACGGCTCCCAGGGCAAGGTCCAGCGAATCGATGATCTGGCGATGCTCGGCGAGCTCGGCGGCCTGATGACCACGCAGCATCGGTGCCAGCACCGCGGCGCCGGCGATGATCGCCTCCAGGGTCTCCGGCGTGATGGCCTGGGCGGCGTCGCTCCAGGACTCCGCAGGCACGGGGTGAGATTCGATCAGGAGCCCGTCAGCCCCGGCGGCCACGGCCGCCAGCGCCAACGCGGGGACCCAGTCGGCACGGCCGGCGGCGTGACTCGGATCGACGATCACGGGCAGCGGCGTGCGCTCGCGCAGCACGGGGACCGCGGAAACGTCGAGGGTGTTGCGGGTGGCGGTCTCGAAGGTGCGGATGCCCCGCTCGCAGAGAATGACCTGAGGGTTGCCCTCAGCGAGCACGTACTCGGCGGCGGCGAGCCATTCGTCGTAGGTGGCGGCCATGCCCCGCTTGAGCACGACCGGGAGGCCCGAACGTCCCGCGGCGCGCAACAGGGGCGTGTTCTGCATCGAGCGCGCCCCGATCATGAAGGCGTCGACGCGGCCGGTCAGCATCTCCACGTGCTCAACGGACAGCGGCTCGACGAGCACCGGCTTGCCGGTGAGCGCGCGGGCCTTCTCGACCAGTATCAGGCCCTCCTCGCCCATCCCCTGGAAGGCGTCCGGACGGGTGCGGGGCTTGAAGATGCTGGCTCGCAGCATCGAGGCTCCGGCCTGCTGCATGGCCAGCGCGTGGTCGACGTACCCCGGCTCGACCGCGCAGGGTCCGGCGATGACCGGAACGGCTGGACCACCGAAGACGACGCCCGCCACAATGACGCGACGCCGCGCCGGTGACGAGGTGATGGGCTTGAGCAGATCCGTGAGCATCGGAGCCTCCAGTGTCGTGTGAGGACCGGGCCCGGTTCGCGAGATCCGGGTCGGCCTCTCGGCCTCCCGGGATCTCGGCGCAGGACTACTTGCTCAGCAGCACC
>Ga0187851_10002652_pt1 | contig 15605 bp, 10 predicted proteins | sample June2016WEW_6_10_FD_132997 | JGI IMG/M metagenome (GOLD analysis project Ga0187851, IMG submission 132997) | Peatland microbial communities from SPRUCE experiment site at the Marcell Experimental Forest, Minnesota, USA - June2016WEW_6_10 | ecosystem: Environmental > Terrestrial > Soil >...
CAGACTGCGAAGAAACTCGTGGAAGCTGGCGGCGTGGGGCGAGGCATTCTCCACTTTGAACGGATCGATCAGAGCTAGCAGGGCAAAACCGTGCTTGACCTTGTGGTACTCGCCCTTGGTTGCAGTCGGCTTTGAGGCGTGCTTCAGCTTGGGTTCCAGATCGTCCTTGGGAACGGCTTCGATCTTGGCCGGACTTCCCGGCAGGCTATTTGCCAGAAACCCGCCGTCGTAGAACGCGGCCAGCGCCTCGCGGTCGGCAAGAAACCAAGCCTCCATAGCTTGAACCATCAGAAAGACCCGATGGTTCTGCAGTGGAGGAAAGTCCCACTTATCACGAGAAGTCAGGTAATCCACCGGGGTTTTCGTTCCCACTGATCCCTCGGAATCGACGAGAAGCACACAAAGGTCGTCTGCTTTTCCGCATTGGATTGCAAATTTGAACTTGTCGAAGGTTGGCCCTCTTCCACCGCAAGGAATGATTTTGGGGCGACGCATTTTGGGAGCGACTTTTGCGCAATAATCCACGAATCCCTGCCGGCATTTAGTGATTTGGCCTTCCTGATCCCCTCCGCCTTCGACGTAGATTTTTACGTTCACCAGCGATTTCCCCCGATCTCGCCGCTTAACCAGAGCTGGCCCAGTGAGTATTTTTCGAGCCATACCTTTAGGCGATCCGCCTCCAGACGTTTAATCTCGGTAGCGCCGTCGACTTTCTCGCAAACGCAAACACTTTCCGGATCATCGGAGAAGCATTCGACCAGTGTGCGCGAGTGCGTGGTGAGAATCAATTGCGTCCGCGTGGAGGCATCGCGCAGGAGATCGGCCAGCGTGGGGAGAATGTCAGGATGAAGACCAAGTTCAGGTTCGTCGATGCAGATGACAGGCGGAGGCGTCGGATCGAGCAAGACAATGAGCAGCATGAGCCAACGCAACGTCCCATCTGATAGGCGAGACGCTGGAGTGCGGGAATTCAGCCCATCTTCTTTAATCATGATGCGCAGATGAGTTCCGAGCAACTCGGTATCGACGTCTTTCACAGGTTCGTAGAACTTGCGAAGCATTTCAATCAATCGATCGAAAACAGCTTGGTCGCCACGGTCCCGCCATGCCTTAAGAACCTGCGCCAAATTGATCGAGTCCCTCGCAAGCCTATAGCTATCGAGTCCCACTGGTTGTACGTCGCGAACTTTTGAATCGCCTCCAAATACCCAATCGCGATAGAAAGCGAATCGCTCGATTTCCTCCGCAAATTCGCGCATCCGTGGGGGCTCCGTTTTGGTCATCAGCAATGCGTCCGGGGAAACACGAGATGCACTAGCGGGCATGGACAAGACAGAGCGGCCAGGAGTGAGTTTCGGAAGTTGTTCCGGGGAATCTCCCAGCCTTGAGATAGAGTTAAACGCTGTCCTGACAGGGCGTTCGTATCCTCCCTGCTTGGAGATTGCCAGATCCTCGCCCTCGTCAATCTCATGAAAGCGCTCCGAGACTACTTCAAATGCGCCGTCCCTCTCTTGCAATGCAATCGAGTAGAAGACGGGCTTCTCTGCCCATCTTACTATCGGCTTAACTCCCATCGCACTCAGCATTGAGGACGTATCCGTTCCGTACAAGCTAACCAATCCGGTTTTGAGCCTGCTGGAGTCCGACTCCTTCTCCGCCCCTTTCCGCTTGGATTCGCCACGCCGTCTCGCAGCGATGATGAGGGAGCCTTCTGCATGATTTGACTGTCGTCCGCCAGCCGTAACTGACAGCGTAGGCGGCTTTCCTTCCGTGTTCTTCCCTTTCCATATCCACTCAGGCGCTCCGCCTGTTTGAATAACCGTGGACCAAGGGTCCTTATCCGGTAACTTGCTTAACAATCCAAGAATCTCAATGAAATTAGACTTCCCCGAGCCATTCGGCCCGATCAGGATATTCAGCGGCCGCAGCTCGATCTCTTCCGTATCCGGCCCGAAGGAAAGCAGGTTGACCGGGCGAATGGACTTCAAAAACGGTTGCTGGGCCATGGCTGCGCCTCCTCCCTTTGGGGAAATGCCTGTACGGTATCACTTTACCTCAGTTGGGAAGTGCGCGGCGAATCAAGAAAGCAACCGCAGGTCCTTCGACTGCGTTTTGCGCAGAGAACGCGCCAAACTCCGCTCAGGATGACAGCTTTCAAAGAGATCAGGACGACAAATCCTGGAGAATTTGGGCAGCGCATCCCGAGGCGCCGTCATCCCAGCGGCGCCAGGTGTTTGGTGTTCTGGTAGGTGTAGATGATGCGGTGGGCGACGGTGATGGTGGAGAGCACGGCCAGAATCCATAGCACCGGGGCCATGGCGCCCCAATGGTTGAAGACAGCGCCGATAATCACCAGCACAATCCGCTCCGGGCGCTCCATGAAGCCCACCTTGCACTGGCCGATGAGGGCCTCGGCGCGGGCGCGCGTGTAGCTGACCATCAGCGAGGTGACCATGACAAAGGCCACCAGCACCACGTAGCGGAACCGATTGATGCGGCCATAATAGACCAGCAGCCCGAAGAAAAGCACCACGTCGGAGTAGCGGTCGATCACCGAGTCGAAAAACGAGCCGAAGACGGTGACCTGATTGTTCCGCCGCGCCACGCGGCCGTCCACCATGTCGAAGAGGCCGGCGCAGAAGATCACCACGCCCGCGGAGAAGAACATGCGGCCGGCATTGGTGGCGTTGGCGTGGCCAAAGAGGAACGCCGCGACGATGTTGATCGCCAGGCCGATCATGGTCAGCGCGTTGGGCGAGATGCGAGTCAGCGCCAGGCCGTGAACAATCCGGTCGAGAAGCCAGCCGCAAGCGCGGCCAAATTCGCTGGTCCAGGTGGTTGCCATCTCGCTACTTTTGCTCCAGATTCGGGTCGAGATTCGGTTCTGGGCCCGCGGCGGCTTCGGATTCGGCTGCGGCGGCCTCATCGTGAATGGTGGTCAGTTTCAGCACTTCCAACTCGCGCTTGCCGTTGGGAGTGACGATTACGGCTATGTCGCCGACTCGCTTTCCCACCAGGCCGCGGCCGATGGGCGAGGTGGTCGAGATCAGCCCCTTCGTCACATCCGACTCCTCGCTGGTCACCAGGCGGTAGACGATTTCCTCATCCTTGGTCGAGTCGTAAACCACCACCGTCGAGCCAAACCCGGCCTTGTCCCTGGGGATATTGGTCAAATTGACCAGCGACAGTTCGGCCATGCGCCGCTTCAACTGGCCCAGCCGCGCGTTCACGAAGTCCTGGCGCTGGCGGGCCATGTGATACTCGGCGTTCTCCGAGAGGTCGCCCATGGCCACGGCCTTTTTGATCTCGGCGGGAAGCTCGTGGCTGAGCTCATGCTCCAGGAGATTGATTTCCGCGAGAAGCTGCTTTTTGATGTGCTCGGGCATCCAGGGTCCGTGGCGGCGAGCGAGGCTGCTCCATCCGCGAGAGATAAAAGAACTCGACTTCTTATTATACGCGGGGAAGAAGACAGGAGTCAGAGATCAGGGGTCAGGGATCAGCCGACGGCTCCAGTGCGGAAACCTTGAAATGCGGCTAAACCGGGTCCGGCGCTGGAACTATTCCCCTAATCTTGCGCCCGCGGTCCTGGTCGCCGCCAGCCGGCGCTCCAGGAATGGGCGCATCCGTTCTTGCATCCTCTGGACCTCTTCGGGATGCGCGGTCCGGGGAGAGCCGGCCGCAAACGGCGGCTGCGGGTCATATTCCAGGCCCAACTGCACCGCGCGCGCCAAGGGCTCTCCCCAAAGTTGGGCGATCACCGTCAGGGCAAAGTCGATGCCGGCGGTTATGCCGGCTCCGGTGATGCGGTTGCGATCGACAACCACGCGCTCCGGAACGGCAATCGCGCCCAGGGCGGAGAGATTGTCCATGGCACCCCAGAAGGTGGTGGCGCGGAAGCCCTGAAGCAGCCCCGCCGCGCCCAGCAACAGGGAGCCGGTGCACACGGAGGTGATGTATCGCGCGGATTCGGCCGCCCGGCGGAGGAAATTCAGCACCTCGTCGTCGGCCATGAGTTCGATCTGGCCTGGGCCGCCGGGAACGCACAACAGGTCGATCGGGGACTCGTCCTCAAACGTGGAAGTCGGGATCAACTGCAGCCCGGAGCTGCTTGTGACGGGAGCCAGGTTCTTCCAGTACAGGCGCACTTCAACTCCTGGCACCTTGGTGAAGACCTCCTGCGGCCCGGTCAAGTCCAGCTGGGTGATCCGCGGGAAGACAAGCATCGCCACTCGGAACGGATCGCCGGGTTTCAAGAACTCAGTCATAAGCCCCCTCCTAAGCGATGACGATTCAAACCGTCACCGTCAGTTCCCCGACCCCTGATCCCTGATCTCTGTTCGTCAAGGAACGATTGGAGGATCAGCGTGGCGGCCACCTGGTCGACCATCCTGCGATGCTCCTGGCGGGCGTGGCCGGCTTCGTAAAGGATCTGATGCGCCTCACGGGTGGTCAGCCGCTCGTCCCAGAGGTGAATGGGCAGGCCGGTCAACTCGCCCAGCTCGACAGCGAAGGCCTGAGTTTTGGCGGTCTGTGGGCTTGCCTCGCCGGAAAGATGAACCGGATTGCCCACTACGATTCCGGCCACGGCAAAGCGGCGCGCCAGCCGCGCCATCGAGCGGAGGTCGTCGCGGCGATTGCGGCGGCGCTCAAGCGTCAGAACCGGCTGCGCGGTCAGGCCCAGCTCGTCCGAGACGGCCACGCCGATGCGGCGATTGCCGACGTCGAGGGCGAGATAGCGGAGAGTAGGCGCGGATTCCATCTTCGAGCTCCTAATTTCTAGCTTAAGGCTTGGATTGGGCAGACTCTCAAGAAGCTCGCAAATAAGGCTCTTTGGCCTGAAACCGAGTGGCTTTGGGCTGAAAAGACAGGCAGAATTCTGGGTTTGCAGTTTCTGATTCGGATGGTTATTTACTTCATTCACGTAGCTACTACAGGTTGTTGCAGCCCGTTTGCACCGCATTTGCCACAAAGAATCACCCACTTGCGCGATCAGCGTTTCGCACCGCAGTTGTTCATCACCGCTCGTCGGATGAAGCTAGGGAGCCTCTGATCAGGTCCTGATATTTTCCATGTTGACGGTTGGGGGCTGTATCCCAGGAGCGATTCCGCATCCCGGCGGCGATTTCAGGGGTAACGTGCTTTGCGCGTCCGCGTTTTGCGTCTCCGAAGGCCGTTCCCGCCCCCGGAGACACTACGCTCCGAGCGGGGCCAATTGCGGAATCAGCCGTTTGCGATGTTGATAATGATTGACCAAATCGAGTATCTTGCCGCATAGCTCATGCTTCTCGAGCAAGTGGCGGAAGTTGAGGATGGTCGACTCATGGGGCGCGGCGGCGCGGCTCAGGTTCGGGGTCCCCAACGGCAGGTCTCTTGTTGGTGGGGTGGAAGATCGACGCCGGCAAAGCCGCGCAGCGCGCGCGGATCGTAGAGCGCCTCCTCGGCGCCGGGGTCGGAGAAGTTGAATCAATGCTGCAGAAAGTAGATGCGCAGCATGATCGACAAGCCGACTGGCTGGCGGCCGTTACCCGCTTTGAGATAATACGGCCCGATCAGAGCTTCTAACTCTGGCCAGGGAACCACCGACTCCATGGTCGTAAAAACTGTTCCCGGCGGCTGGCTCGCGCACACTTTTCAAAACTCGGCAGGCAGGCAAATGTTATCTGACGCATCGCTGTCTCCACCTATATGCCATTGGATACAAGTACAGTGCGGATGGATGACTTAATCAGAGGGTCCGTAAAGTCGTGACCTTTCAAGGCCGGCACAGGAGATAGCTTCCATTACGATCAGAATATCTTTACCCGGATGCCCGAACTCAAGCCGTAGGAGGACATCTGGCCGTAGTTGAAGTTCGGCCAGATCTGGTACTCGAAGTCCACGGCCCTCCAGCGGATTCTGCGGGTGATGCGGAAGTCGATCCCGCCCCCCGGCGCCATTACCAGGTCGGTTTCCTTGGCAAAGTTGTAGGGATAATTGAACAGGCCGATCCCCACCAGGCCTTTGGCGTAGGGCTGGAATCTGCCGAAGTACCGGGAGTAGCGCAGCCCGCCCAAATAGGTCGATGCATGTTCATCGGCGGCAGGGCCCTTCCGATCGGCTGCCGAGTGATACGTGAGCCAGCGCGCCTCGCCTTCGATGCCAAAATGCCGCAGGGTATCGCCGTCCACGAAGGCCGACGCTCCCCCGATCTTGATCTGGCCGTAGCCCAGTTCGTAACCCGAAACGGCGCCTCCCGCCGAGAGCCTCATCCCGCCAGCGTCGGCGGCCGGCACTGCCTGGGCAAGCGCCGCGCGGCCCAGGCCCAGGCAAACCGCCAGAAGCGCAATCGCGAGAACGGAATTCCTGCGCAGCCGATAGCCATCCCGCGCCTGAACATTACTAAGGAAGCTCTTCATCTCTCTCCTGCCGCAATTCATGGGTTCGCGCTACTTGGCGTTAATGGTCAGCGTCACGGGTACATACTGCGTTATGTTGCTGTTGACGCCGGTGCCGATGACCTGGATTTTATAGGTTCCGGGCGCGGCGCTGGACTGCGTGAAGCCGCCGGAGCAGCCGGTCGCCAGCAAGGCAGCGATCCCGAGAAGAAGAACCAGCGCCATGGTCATCGACCTGGCGTACCGCCTTCTGAAGCGCCAGAAGAGACAGCCGAAGAGGAGGCTCAGCGGCAGGAACAGCCCGGCCAGAGAAGCCATTTGGCTCGCCGGGCGCACATTCATGGCCGACGTGCCTCCGCCCAGCGGGTTGTTGGTGTCGATGGTCAGCGTCACGTTCTCGACGCCATTGGCCGCCAGTTGAACGCTGGGCGTGGAGAAGTGGCAGTTGACGCCCGCCGGAAGCGAGGCGCAACCCAGCCCGATGGTGTCGGCAAAGCCGGCGATCGATTTCAGGGAGACATTCACGGAGACGTTCTCGGTCGTCGCCACCGTCACGCTGGCCGGGGTTACGGTCAGGTTGAAGTCCGAGGCAATGGTGGAGATGGGAACCGACGCGGAGGTGGATGCGCCATGCTGCGAATCACCGCCATAGGACGCGACAATGTAGTACGTGCCTGTGGGCAGGCTCGGAACCAGAGTTGCCACGCCGCTGGAATCCAGGGTGGCCGAGCCGATGGTCGTCGAGCCGTTCTTGAACGTGACCGGGCCGGTTGGAACGGGCAGGGAACCGGCGTTGGCAGTGGCGTTATTCAGAACCGCCGCCACCAGGATCACCTGCGGATTCAGGCCTCCGGTGGTGGAGGCTCCCAGATCGGTGACGGTGGGGATGGTGCCCACGATCAACGGAGGCGAGGCGGTCCCTGTGCTACTTTGGTCATTCGCATCCCCGCCATAGGCGGCCGTAATCGTATAGGTGCCGGCGGCGAATGTGGAGCTGGTGATAGTGGCCGTTCCTGTCGCGTCCAGGGTTACCGCGGCGCCAATGGGCGTGGTGCCTGCGCTGAAGGTGACCTGGCCCTGCGGGATTCCGCCGCCTACGCTCGTCACCGTCGCGGTGAAGGTAACCGTGGCCAGCACCAGGGCGGGATTGGGAGTGACGGTGACTGCGGTCTGGGTCACTGCTTTGTTCACGGTCAGCGCAAGGGTTCCGTTGCTGGTGTTGTCGTTCCCGTCTCCCGAATAGGTGGCAACGATGGAGTGAGTGCCCGGCGCGAGCATCGGGTTGATGGTGGCCGTACCACCCGTGAGCTGTACAGCGGCGCCGAGTGGTGTTGTGGCACCATTGATCGTGTCGGTAAAAGATACCGTGCCGGTCGGGGTGGCCACGCCCTGGGTCACCGCAACGGTCGCCGTGATGGCCACTGGCGCTCCGGCAATCCCTGTGGGAGGAACGGCGGCCACGGTCGTTGAGGTCGTCGCCTTATTCACCACCTGGTTGAGCGGCGCGGAGACGATGGGGATGTAATTCGGACCGCCCAGATAGGAGGCTGTGATGACATCCGGGGCCGCGCTGGCGCTCGCGGGCAGCGAGGAGGTTGTGAATGTGCCCGAGCCGGGAGTACCTGTCAGGGTTACCGTACCAATCGGGTTTGCTTGCCCTGCTTCAAGGATGTTGACCGTCCCGGTAGCGGCAACAGTTCCGATGGTCGGAACCGTGACCGTAAAAATAACGGGCGTTCCGTAGGTCGATGGGTTGCTGCTCGGGCTCAGCGAGATGGTCTCCTGCACCACGGTCAGCGAAAAGCTCCCGTTGCTGCCCGCGTCGTCGGTATCGCCCACATAGGTGGCAACAATCGAGTGGCTACCGGCAGCAAGCGCCGATGAGGTGCAGGTGGGCGCGGCCACCGTGGGCTGAGGTGTGCAGGCCAACGGCACGGCTGCGCCATTGTTAAGCGAATCCGTAAAGTTAACATTGCCGGTTGGCGTGGAAACGCCTTGCGTCACCTTCACAGTTGCCGTGATGGTCACCGGCGTGCCGGCAACCGCGGGGTTCGGCGCAGCGCTTACGGTCGTTGAAGTCGTCGCCTGCGTCACCACTTGGCTGGTCGGCGGCGAGCTGGTGGCGGGGCTGTAGTAATTGTCGCCTGGGAAGGAAGCAGTGAGACTATAGGTGCCGACGGGCAGCGCAGAGGTCTGGAAGGTGCCTGTGCCCGCCGACAAGGTAACCGTCGGGGTTGGCGTCAGCCCTGTCCCAAGGATGGTGGCCGTTCCGGTGGCGGCGATGGTCCCTATGGTTGGGACGGTCACGGTGAAGGTGACGGGGTTTCCATAGACCGAAGTGGGGGCGCTGCTGGTCAGCGTGACGGTGGCCGGCGACTGGACATCCTGGCTCCAGCTTCCGTTGCTGCCAAGGATTCCGTTGGTTGTATCGCCGCTGTAAGTCGCGGTGATGGTGTGCAGTCCGCTGGTCAACGTTGCGGTCGAAACGGTGGCGATGCCGCTGGGGCCAATGGTCTGGGGAGTCCCGATCTGCGCGGCCGTTCCCCCGGTCGGTGTGTCAGTGAAGGTGACCGTGCCGTCCAGGGGCACGCCGCCTCCGGAGGGAGTGGTCACCGTCGCCGTGAACATGACGTTCCCGCCGGCGGCCGATGGGTTCTGGCTGGAGGTGACGACGGTCTTCGTCACTTCACCCACGACCTGCGTCAGCTGGGCGGTGCTGGGCAGGAAGTTCGAGGTCGCTGAGGGGGTAAAGGTGGCCGTGATGGAGTGCGATCCCACGGCCAGCGGAGTGGTTGTCGTGAAGACGGCGATGCCCTGCGGATTCAAGCCAACGGAAGCGGCCAGCGTGATTGTCGCGCCATTGAACGTATCGGTGAATGCGACGCTGCCAACGGGAGTGCCGGCGGTCGCGCCCGAGGCCACGGTCGCCGTGAAGGTGACGGCAGTTGCGAAGTTGGATGGGCTGGGCGGATTGGAGGTCAGCGTGAGCGTAGTCGCGTTGACCGGGGTTGCAATTCCAACCAATTCTATGTCCAGCGGGAAGTCAAAGGTGTCGGTCAGGTCGTTTACGGTGTTGCCGTAGACATCGATGTTGCCGTCCAACTGTTCGGAGGTTGCTCCAGAGGGAAAGACGGTGTCGAGAGCGGGGGAAAATTCCGTGGCGATCTGGCAATCGGCATCCGCGGCCAAGGGGGTTGAGAGGCTGCATGTGGTGGTCGTCGGGTCGTAGGCGGCGTTGGGATCGGGCGTGAATTTGATCAGATTGAGCGGGGCGTTGCCATCGTTCTCGACGGTCTGGAGCTTCGGCGCGGATTGGTCCCCCACCTGGACCGGCGTCTGGGTGAGGTTCAGGACGGCTTTGCCGCTTTGAACCTGCTCGACCAGCATGTAGAGATGGTCGGCAAAGTAGAGATCACCGGCGCCGTCCAGGAAGAGCCCGACGGGGGCGAAGATCTGAGCCGGCTCCGGAACGGTTCCACCAGGGGCAAGGTTACTGCCGGAGTTGTTCACGACCAGGGTTGCAATGATTCCGGTTGCGGCATTGACCTTCTGAATGCGGAAGTTCTGCGTGTCCGAGATATAGAGATTCCCCGCGGGATCGACAATTACTCCGGAGGGGGACCACAGGAAGGCCTTCGTGGCCGGGCCGCCATCGCCTCCACTGCCGGAGGCTCCGGGAGAAAATCCGACCACCGTGCTGATGGGGCTGGCTGGGGTAATGACGCCGCTTACGGCCGCAACCATCCGGACGACGTTGTTGGCCGAATCCGGAATGTACATATTGCCGGAGAGATCGAATGCCACGGCATAGGGCAGGCTGAGACCGGCATTGATGGCCGGCGTGCCGTCTCCCGTATAGGTTCCCTTGCCGTCCCCTTTTCCGCTCGGGTCTCCATTGCCGGCCACGGTGGTGATGATGCCCGTAATGGCGTCCACCCTGCGAATGCGCTGGTTGGAGGTGTCGGCAATAAAGAGGTTGCCGCCGCTGTCGACGGTGATTCCCTTGGGCGTGTTGAGTTCCGTTGACGTGGCCGCGACATTATCCCCGCTGTACCCTGCCGTGCCATTGCCGGCTACCGTGGTGATGATTCCGGTGGCCGCCGCGACCTTGCGGATGACATTATTGTTCGAGTCCGCGATATACAGGTTGCCGGCGCCATCCAGGGCCACTCCGCCGGGGCTGTCCAGCGTCGCCTTCACCGCCGCTCCGGCATCGCCCGAGTAGCCCGCCTGGCCGGTGCCCGCGTATGTGGAGATGATGCCGACGGTATCGGGTGGAACAGGCGCGGCGACGACGCGGATTTTATTGTGGAGGGTATCGGCAATGTACATATTGCCAGCCCCGTCGAGGGTGACGCCGGCAGGCTCGTCGAGGTTGGCTTGCGTTGCCGGGATTCCATCCTTGGTGGATGTTTCGATCTTGTATTCGCCGGCCATCGTGAGCACGTTGCCGGGCACCAGCACGCCCAGCCCGCCCAACCCCGTGCCCGACAGATAAGCCGTGGCCAGAACATTCTTGCTGGCGTCCAGCAGAACCACCGCGCCCATGCGCAGGCCCGGAGAGGTGGGCGTAAAAGTTACCGATTCCGTGCAAGTATTGCCAGGCGCCGTGAAGCTTGCCGTCTGGCAGGTGGACGAGGCGGAAACACCGGCAAAGTCGAGGCCGGAGGCTCCCAGGGTCAGCACGTCGACCGTTGCAACGGTCCCCGTGGCCTGTGCCGTGACGGTAACGCTCTGCGTGCTGGAGAGGCCGCCTACGGGTTGCGGCGTGCTAAAGACGCCGTTCTGCGCCCATGCGCCCGCGCTGGCCAGCAGCAAACTCGCTAAAGCCGTGATCCAGCCTCGCCCCCATCTTGACGAAGATGCGCAGAGCAGACGGCGGCTGCCGTCGCGGCGGGCCTGCCCTTGAGGCGTGCCCTGGGACGCGGCGGCTGGCTGGGAGAGACTGAGTTCTTCATTTTGAGCAATAACGACATCAACAGTTATCAGGGTCATTGGGCTACTCCGAACGGCTTTCCAAGTACTGCTTCATTGCCCTCGCTTGCACGTTAAAGGCCGTTTGGGCAAGCAAGCCCCCCGGACAGTTGCGGCCGGCCGGGGGGCGCCAGACGTCAGTTGGGAGAAGTATACCCCCAGAACGATACCTGAGCCTACAGAGTTCTTTCGCTGGGCGAGCAACTGGAACTGCGGGCACTGCCCGACTTCCGAAAAGGGAACAGCAGCCGGTCTGTTCACGGATGTGAAATCAAAGTGGGAAAGACCTGTCGCTATCGGAGCCCGAAAGATGCGGCGAAAAGGACGCCGGCACTTCGGATCAAATCACATTCAGGTTCGCCGCCGCTTGCTCCGCGAATCTCTTTACCTGCTCCTCCCCGCTCAACACGCGGAAGACTCCCTCGGCCAGGGCCTGCAATTCATCCTCGCCGGGATAGACCCGGATGGGCGCAATCCATTCGATGGAGCCGCGCAACTGGCTCACCGCCTTCTCCGAATACGCCATTCCGCCGGTCAGCAGCACGGCGTCCACCTTGCCCTGGAGCACTGCGGCCATCGCGCCGGCTTCCTTGCCGATCTGGTAGATCATCGCGTCGAAGACGGCGGCGGCCTGGCGGTCTCCGGCGTCGATGCGACGCTCGACCTCGATCAGGTCGCGAGTGCCGAGGTAGGCGAAGAGGCCGCCATCCCCGAAGACGTGGCGATCGAGTTGAGCCTGGGTATACTCACCGCTGAAGCAGAGCCTGACCAGCGCCCGCACCGGCAGCCCTCCGGAGCGGTCCACGCCGAACGGGCCTTCCTCGATGGAGTTCGAGTCGATCATCCGGCCGTCCTGGTGGGCCGAGACGGTGATTCCGCTGCCCAGGTGCGCCACGATCAGCCGCAGCGCCGCGTAAGGGCGCCCGACTTCGCGAGCATACCGCCGGGCCACGGCCTTGGCGTTGAGCGCATGGCCGATGGAGGTGCGCTGGACAAGCGGCGAACCGGTAAGGCGCGCGCACGGCTGCCACTCGTCCACAGTTACCGGGTCCACAACATAGGCATTCACCCCGGCGGCCTGGGCGAAGCGGAGCGCCATGAAGGCTCCCAGGTTCGATGCGTGCTGACCGAGGCGCGCCAGCCGCAACTCCTGGAGCATCGCCTCATCGACCAGATACGTACCGCAAGGCAGCGGCGGCAGCAACCCGCCCCGGCCGGCTGCCGCGGCAAATCCGGCCTCCGCGTATCCGGCCTCTTCGAGCGCGCCGCGGACCAGCTCCGAACGATAATCCAGGCGGTCCAGCATGGACTTGCCGCGGAAGCGGGCAATCTCTTCATCCCCGTGGGCAATGGCACGCACCCACTCGGCGCCGTTTTCGGTGTAGACTCCGAACTTCGTGGAGGTGCCTCCGGGGTTGAGGACGAGCACGCGGCTACTTTCACTGGTCAAGAACGATTCCCTCCCATGCCAGAACGAGTCTACCTTGCCCCCCGGCGCTCCCGGCAAGATCGCTTTCGGGCGCGGGAGCAGCTCCGGTCCCAAAACGGGAACTCCGGCACTCATTGACCGGTGGGGCGAGATAATTCAAGGCCGAATACCGAATCCGTGCTATACTTCAAGTAATCGTAGAATTCGATCTGAAGTTCTTGCCTGTTCCGGTTACCGCCTACTCGCAAACTTCCACATTGCGTTCGCGGTAAATCAGTATCAGAGGAGCAGTACACAATGGAAACAGGTACAGTCAAGTGGTTCAACGACGCCAAGGGATTTGGGTTTTTAAGCCGTGAAAACGGCGAGGATGTATTCGTCCATCACACCGCCATCCAGTCGAACGGATTCCGTTCGCTGCAAGAGGGCCAGCGCGTCCAGTTCAATGTGACCAAGGGTCCCAAGGGCTGGCAGGCTGAGAACGTCCAGGTTGTCTAAGGGTTACCCCCTTTGAACCGGTTCGGATTTCAAATGCGCGAAAGGGACGGCAAAGCTGCCGTCCCTTTCGCGCATTTGGGGATTCGGATGCAGAGAACGGGCGCGCTATGCCGCCGGTTTGAGGCTCTTCATGCTGACCTGCGGAATGGCCGGGTGAAGGTTTTCCATCAGAGTAACGTGGCTGCCTAGATATTGCAGTACATCGTTAATTGAATCTTCAAAGCGCCCGCCGGTCTTGTGGGTGGCTTTTACCCCTTTGGAGACCAATTGGCAGACTTCAAAGCGGTTCATTCCCTGGGCGAGCGCGCGGTGAATTCTTTCGGAACGCATGACTTCACTCCGGTCAACAGGTGATTGTTGCGTGCGGTGCGGAGCTCGTCAGGAGCGGTAAGACGGCCAGAGCCGAGCGGGCTTTTCCCGTTCCAAAGCCGGGTTCGAGGATTCAGGTCTGTTCTCATTGTACGCCGGAAACCGTCGCAATGCCGGTTTTCACGCGCCGGCGGCGCTTTCTCCGCCGCGCAAAGCCTGTTATCCTAAGGGTCACATTCACCCGGTCTACGGGAAATCCTGAAGAGATTTGAGCGAAAGAGGAACCAGTGGCAGACACCACCAAAATTGAAGACAAGCAGGAACGGAAGAAGTTGAAGCGCGCCGCGCGCAAGAAGGCCGCTCCCAAGGGGAAGCAGACAGAGCCGCGGGGATCGAAGAAGAGGAAAGTGAAGAAGATGGCGCGCGGCATCTCGAAGCGGTAAGAGCCTGCACTGCAAGAACAACAGGGTTCCAGGCCGGTCCGCGGAGCGTGCCCGGGCCGGAGCCCTGTTCTACCTACGCCGCCAACGCGCGAAATGAGGAGAGTTGCCCTGCTGAGTCAACTTGGCGCCCGCAAGTCGATCGATAAGCTGATCCTGGACTCGGCGGAACCCGAGCACGCGCTCCGCAAGACCCTCGGGCCGTGGTCGCTGACCGCGCTGGGCATCGGCGCGGTTATAGGCTCGGGCATCTTCACGGTCATCGGCACGGCCATCTCCGGCGAACAGTTCGATACCCCCAGCATTTCCAACACGCCGCTAATCCACTACATCATCACCCACGCAGCGTTGGCCGGGCGGCCAGGAGCAGGTCCGGCTATCGCCGTCTCGCTCTTTCTTGTGGCGATTGTTTGCGCGCTCACCGGCCTCTGCTACGCCGAACTAGCGTCCATGATTCCCATCGCCGGCTCAGCTTACACATACACCTACGCCACCATGGGCGAATTGATCGCTTGGATTATCGGCTGGGATCTGATCCTGGAGTATGCCGGCTCCAACATGACTGTGAGCGTCGGCTTTGCAGCCCATGTGGTGGACATGCTGGACTGGTTCGGCTTGCATCCCTCGCCGATCTGGCTCTCGCCGGCCTATCTGCCTTCTCGGGATGGACTCCAAGATTTTGCCGGTCATCAGATCTTTCCATCCGGCTGGCACTTTGGGTTTAACATTCCCGCGTTCCTGATTGTGCTAGTCCTCACCGTGATCCTGGTGCGCGGCATACGCGAGTCGGCCGAGACCAATAACGCGATGGTGGGTATCAAGCTCATCGCGCTGCTGATCTTCGTCTTCGCGGTCATCGGCTATCTGCATCCGGCCAACTGGCATCCCTTCATGCCCAACGGCTGGAGCGGAGTGCTGACCGGCGGATCGATCATCTTCTTCACCTATATCGGCTTCGATTCGGTCTCAACCGCAGCCGAGGAGTGCCGCAACCCGCAGCGCGACCTGCCCATCGGGATCATCGCCACGCTTGCGGTATGCACGCTACTCTATGTTGCCGTGGCCGTCTGCCTCACCGGCCTGGTGCCGTGGCAGTCGATGGTGGGCGACGCCGCGCCGGTGGTCAACGCGCTCAAGAAGCTCTCCGTTCTTCCCGGCGGCCATCCCCTTCACTGGATCAGGATGGTGGTGCTGATCGGCGCAATCATGGGGATGCTTTCGTCGATCCTGGTATACCAACTGGGCCAATCGCGGGTCTGGTTTTCGATGTCGCGCGACGGACTGCTGCCAAAAGTCTTCAGCAACGTCCATCCGGTCTTCCGCACTCCGGCTTTTTCCACCTGGGTGGCCGGATTCGTGGTTGCCATTCCTTCCGGACTCTTCGACATCGGCACCCTGGCCGACCTCTCCAACATAGGGACTCTGTTTGCATTTGTTCTGGTAAGCATCGGAGTGATTGTTCTGCGCATCCGCGAGCCGGAGCGCCGCCGCGGCTTCCGCGTTCCCTTCGGCCCGGTGATTCCCGCGTTGAGTGTGATCTTCTGCTTCCTGCTGATGGACGGCCTGCCCATCATCACCTGG
>Ga0187851_10002654_pt1 | contig 15602 bp, 14 predicted proteins | sample June2016WEW_6_10_FD_132997 | JGI IMG/M metagenome (GOLD analysis project Ga0187851, IMG submission 132997) | Peatland microbial communities from SPRUCE experiment site at the Marcell Experimental Forest, Minnesota, USA - June2016WEW_6_10 | ecosystem: Environmental > Terrestrial > Soil >...
CACCGAGACCAGCATGATGTTCATCACGCCGATGCCGCCGACGAACAACGAAATGACGGCAATGGCGGCAATCAGCGCCGTCATCGTCTGCGTCGTCGCGGTGATCGCGCTGCGAATGTCGCTGGTGTTAAAGAGGAAGAAATCGCGCGCGCCGTGTCGTCTTTCGAGGAGCTGCGTCGCCGCCTGTTCGGCAAGATCGTTGTCGACGTTGTCTTTGACACGCAACACGACGCTGCGTAGCGAATTGTCACCAAGAAAGCGCGCCTGGACCGACGAATAGGCGATGAACGCCGATATGCTCCCGCTCGAACCAAAGCCCTGCTGCTTGCGAGTCACCCCGATTATCGTGCACGGCACCTTGCCGACGAGGATCGTCTTGCCGATCGCATCCTCTCCGCCGCCGAACAGCGTCGATTCCGCGTTCTCGTCGATGACGATTTCCTGCGACAAGTCGCGTTCGGCGCTGGCGTCGAAGAAACGGCCCGCCTTGAGCTTGACGCCCTTGACCGCGAAATAGTCGGCGCCGACGCCGTTCACTTGCGCGCTCGCTTCAATCGAAGCGTATCGCAATGTGGTCGAGGTCGAAACCGTTGGCGTCGCCCCGGCGGCATAGTCCTGGCGCGCCAGCGCCTCCGCGTCGGCGAGCACGAGCGTCTTGATCTTGGCCGCCCGCGTATCGCCAAACCCATTGCCGGGGAAGATCTCGAGCGTGTTGGTGCCGAGGTCGGCAATATTGTTGAGCACCTTGCGGCGCGAGCCTTCGCCGAGCGCCACCATCGCGACGACCGAGGCGATCCCGATCACAATGCCGAGCATCGTCAGTGTTGTCCGCAGGCGGTGCGAGGTCAGGGCGAGCACAGCCATGCGGAACGACTCGGTGAGCCGATCGATCGGCGCGCGCCACGACGATTCGTGGCCCGCGCGCGCCGTGAGCGTCGTCGCGGCGGCCGGCGCGCCCGACGCGACGATGCGATCCTCGACGATTCGCCCGTCGGACATCTCGACGACGCGGCGTGCGCGCATCGCCACCGCCGAATCGTGGGTGACGAGGATGACGGTGCGCCCTTCCGCGTTGAGCTCGCCGAGGATGTTGAGGACATCCTCGCCGGAATGGCGGTCGAGCGCGCCGGTCGGCTCGTCGGCGAGGATCACTTCGCCGCCATTGATCAGCGCCCGCGCGATCGAGACGCGCTGCTGCTGGCCGCCGGAGAGCTGGCTCGGTCGATGATGGGCGCGGTCGGCCATGCCGAGGCGCGCAAGCAGCCGCTCGGCAAGATCGTGGCGGCGCGTCGGCGCGACGCCGGCGTAGACCGCAGGAATCTCGACGTTGCCCAGCGCGTTGAGCTCCGGCAACAGGTGATAGCGCTGAAAGATGAAGCCGAAATGCTCGCGCCGCAACTCGGCCTGCTCGTCCGGCGTCAGCGTCGCGATCGAGCGGCCGGCGAACCGGTACTCGCCCGCCGTCGGCCGGTCGAGGCAGCCGAGGATGTTCATCAACGTCGACTTGCCGGACCCGGAGGCGCCGACGATTGCGACGAATTCGCCGCCGGCGATGTCGAGGTCGATGTCGCGCAGCGCGGCGATTGATCCTTCGCCGGAGGGAAATTCGCGCCGCACGCCGCGAAGAGAAATGAATGCGCTGGACATCGCTCAAAGCGCTCCGGGCGGCGCTGGCATGGCGGAGGCCTTCGTCTCCGACGATCGCCGGCCGATGACGACTCGTTCGCCCGCGCTGACGCCGGAGCGGATCTCGCAGCGCGCCTTGTCGTCGAGCCCGACCTGCACCATGCGGCGCGTGAGGCTTCCGTCTGCGTTGGCGACCTCGACCGCGCGCTCGCCGTTGGCGTCGGGCGGCGACAGCGCCGCGGTTGGGATCGTCACCACGCCCTTGGCCTCACCGAGCACGATGCGCACCTGTGCGGTCATGTAAGTGCGCAGAACGCCGTCGGGATTGTCCACTTCGAAGCGGCCGTAATAATAGATGGCGGAGGTTGTCGACGCCGAGGAGGAGGAAGAGGACGAACTCGTGCTGGCGCTCGACGACGAGGCGATCTCCGAGTCCGAGCGCAGCGAATCCGGCGCCGGGTCGAGCGACAGCAGCGTCGCCTCCCATTGCCGCTGCGGCGCGCCGAGAATGGAGAAGACCGCCTTCTCGCCGATCTTCACTTTTGGCGCGTCGGCCTCGGAGATCTCCGCGCGCACGAGCATGCGATCTATCCGGCCAAGAACAGCGATGGTCGGCGCCGACTGCACAGCGTTGACGTTCTGTCCTTCCTGCGTCGCCACGAGCAGCACCGTTCCGTCAATCGGCGCGGTGATGCGAGTGTAGCCGAGGTCGACGCGCGCGCTGTCGACTTTGACCTCCGCCTCCTTGATCTGCGCGTCGAGCGAGTCGATCTCGGCGCGAGTGGTTTCGACCGCCTCTTTCGCCGATTCCCATGAATCGCGCGAGGTCGCCTCCTTGGCGAGCGTCTTCTCCTCGCGCTCCAGCGCCCACGCGTCGTAAGCGAGCGTCGCTTCCTTCTGCCGCTTCTGCGCGCGGACGTCCTCAAGCGCGGCTTCGGTGGATTTGAGGTCGTTTTGCTGCGTCACGTTGTCGATCTCGGCGATCAGATCGCCGGCGGCGACGGGCCGGCCGATGACCGCGTTCATCTTGGTGATGCGGCCGGAGACCTGCGCGCCGACGGCGACGAGTTGCGTCGGTCGGAGTTCGCCAGTCGCCTGCACGCTCTGTTCGACATCGCCGATCGTCGCTTCGGCGAGCAACAGGTCGGCAAGCGGATCGGTCGCGAAATTCGTTCGGTAAACGTGATACGCGGCGGCGCCGACGACGGCCAGGATGACGAACGAAGCCGCGAGCCGGCGAGGCCAGCGGCGCGCCCGGCGCGCGGCCGCAGCGTCGACGCGCACGTTCGACCGCGCGGCCGATCGATCGACCACATTCATTGCTCGCCTCGTGGATTCCGTGGCGCGTAGCCGCGCATGAACAACTGCAGCGCGCTCTCGACACGCCGGTCGATCTCCGCATGGGGCGGCGGAGGAAGACCGATCGAGCGGTCGAAGGGCAGCCGCCCCTGGACGAGCGCCAGGAAATGGTCGGCCGCGGTTTCGGGGTCGTCGATCGCCAGCGCCCCCCGCTCGCCCATCTGCGCCAGCAGCGCAGCAACTCGCGCCCACATCGCCATCGGGCCGGCCGCATGAAATCGCGCGACGAGTTCGGGAAAGCGGTGGAGATCGACGACGAACAGCCGATAGACGGCGAGCCCGCGTCCATCAACGAAGAAACGCGCCATGCCCTGCGCCAAGCGTCGCAGGACGCCCTCCGCGTCGCCTTCGAAGCGCTCGGGGATCCAGTCTCCGTCCTCGGGGCGGTCGACCGCGGCCTCAAGGATTTCGAGGAACAGATTCTCCTTGCTCTCGAAATGGGCGTAGAGTGTCGCCTTGGAAACACCCGCCGTCTTGGCGACGAGGTCCATCGACGCCGCCTCGTAACCGACTTCGGCGAACAGCCGCCGCGCGGCCTCGAGCATCATTTCCGACTTCTTCGGGCTGCCGGACGGCTTCATCACACGAGGTTTCCTGAATTAGACTGAACCGTTTAGTTTAGTCCCTGGACAAAAGCAAGCGGCGGCCTTCGCGATGGAAAGTCGCCGCCAGGAAATTCCGCCGACTGCGACCCGCTCTCGGGTCCGGCGGGAACGCGAAGCGCTACTGCGCTGTCGACGCCGCTTCGACCTTCAGCCCGATCGGGCACGAGACGCCGGTGCCGCCGAGGCCGCAATAGCCGCCGGGATTCTTGGCGAGGTACTGCTGGTGATATCCTTCCGCGAAGTAGAACGGCCCGGCTTCGGCGATCTCGGTGGTGATCGCGCCATGGCCCTTGGCCTTCAGCGCCGCGCCGAACATTTCGGCCGAACGGCGCGCCGCCGCGGCTTGCGCGGGCGTCGTCGCGTAGATCGCCGAGCGGTACTGCGTGCCGACGTCATTGCCCTGGCGCATGCCCTGGGTCGGGTCGTGGTTCTCCCAGAAGATCTTGAGCAGCGCCTCGTAGGCGATCTTGGCCGGATCGTAGGCGACCAGCACGACCTCGGCGTGGCCGGTGCGGCCCGAGCAGGTCTCCTCATAGGTGGGATTGGGCGTGAAGCCGCCGGCATAGCCGACCGCGGTCACCCACACGCCCTCCCCGGCTTGCCAGAACTTGCGTTCGGCGCCCCAGAAGCAGCCCATGCCGAAGATCGCCGTCTCGATCCCGGCCGGATAGGGCGGCGCCAAGTCGCGGTGGTTGACGAAATGCTCGCGCGCCGTGGCGATCGGCTGCGCGCGGCCCGGCAAGGCCTCGGCGGAGGTTACGGGGTGGGCTTTGGCGGACAAGAAGCTCAGCATGGTCGGCTCCCTTATTGCGATGTCGACCGTCGTTCGCGCCGACCGCGGCGCTTGTTACGCAAGCGATCAGCGGCGCCGCCACGTCGCGCCAAGCGGGACCGAGCGCCGGCGGGCGAGATAGAATAACACGGCGCCGAGCAAGGCCAAGTCGAGGGTCGCAGGCGCGTAGAGCGCATTGACCAGCGCCAGATCCCACAGCATCGGCGCTTTCTTGACCACGTAGTCGTGCATCAGCGCGAACTTGGCGGGGAATGCATAGGCGAGCACCGTCCCCATCGAAGAGAGTTCGACCTTCTGGTCGGCGAGCGAGCGCGCCCCGTCGATCACGGCGGCGGCGAAGGCGCCGGCGAGCAGGAGCAGCCCGACCAGACGAAGCGTGAACCGGATCAAACCGCCTCTCCTCTGCCGGCGAGCGGCGCCGGTGTTAACCCAAAGCGCGGCGCCCTGTCCACGCCGCGCCAAGGATCGCAAGGCGCTCGACTTGCGCTTGCGCCGCACAGGGTGATATGCGCCGGGCCGCGCGCCGACGGCGCTGCGTGGAGGGGTGGCCGAGCGGTCGAAGGCGCACGCCTGGAAAGTGTGTATACGGGAAACCGTATCGCGGGTTCGAATCCCGCCCCCTCCGCCACGACCTATTTCTAGCTTTTTGATACTGCCGCGTAATCCATTCAAGACCAACATTCCGCCCTGGCGATCTACGACGCGAACCATCCCCTGGCCGGCGATCGGCCGGAGAGATGCGCCCGCATGGAGGGATGACGTGCAAAGTGCGCTCACATCGGGCGCGCGTTGCGCCCCAACGCAGCTCAACCGGGCTCGACGCCGCCGCCCGGAATCGCCGAAGGGCCCCAGCTGGGCAACCGTCGTCCTGAAAAGGGCGGGCGTCCGGCGGCCGTCAGCTTACAGAAAGATTGGTTCCGTTAGGGTTGACGCATCCGGGACGCTTCGACGCCGCGGGACGCGCGCCTCGCCGCGAAGCTCGGCGGCGCTCCAACACTCTGTCGCCGAGACGCCAACGGTCGCTCAACCCGTCCGCATCCCTCCTGTCATTTCGGATCTCGCGCCATGGCCGCCAATTCTCGTTCAAGCAACTCCACGCGCGCCGCCGCCGCCAGCCCGGTGGTCAAGCCGACCTTGCTCATCGTCGGCGCGCAGAAGGGCGGCGTCGGCAAGACGACGGTGGCTCGGCTGCTGCTGCATTGGCTGGAGGAGAACCGACGCGCCCATATCGCTTTCGACACCGAGACGCCGCTCGGCTCCCTCATCCGGTTCCACGACGACAAGACTGAACTGGCGGACATCACCGAGGTCGCCGCCCAGATGCGGATCTTCGACGCGGTCGCGGGCGACCGCAGCGGCGCGACCTTCATCGTCGACCTGCGCGCCGGGCATCTCTACGCCATGCTCGACCTGCTCACCGATCTGCGCATCTTGCGCGACGCGCAGGAGGGCGCATTCGACGTCGTTTTCCTGCACATCATGGGCGGATCGACCGAATCGATCCGCGAGGTCAGCGAAACGCTCGACCGCTTCTCCGGCGCCAGGCACATCATCGTCACCAATCCCGGCAACGGCGCCGACCTCTCGGACTGGGAGGCCTCGGAGGTGCGCGCGAATTTCGGGCGCGACGGCGGTGTGGAGATCAACATCCCCGCGCTGAACAAGCAGGCCTATCTCGAGATCGACCGCGCCGGCTCGACCTTCGCCCAGTTCGTCAACAACAAGCGCAAGAACGGCGCCGAGGCGAGCTATTCCTACGTGCTGCGCGGCTACGCGCGGAACTGGCTGTACAAGTCGATGACCGAAATCGATCGCATAAGCCTCTGAGCGGCGACGCGACGCCTCGGCCATGGACGCCGTCGGCCTGCTGATCGACGATACGAGCTGGACCAGCGAAAAGCGCGTCAAACTGCTGCGCCAGACCGAGTTGTTCGGCAAGTTCCCGTACGGCGCGTTACGGACCCTGCTGTTGGCGTCACGCCTGATCGCATTGAAGAAATCGCGCCGCCTGTTTTCCGAGAACGACGCGGCCCAGTCGGGGTTCCTGCTCGCCGAGGGCGTGTTGCGCTACGACCTCGGCGGCGCCTCCGAGCAGCCGACCTACCTGACGCCGCCCGCGGTCATCGGCGAGACGGCGCTCGTCATCGGCTGTCTGCGCCCGGTGACGGTGTCCGCGGAAACCGACTCGGTGCTGATCGAGATCCCCCGCGCCACTTTCTTGCGCGTCATCGCCGAATACCCGGAATGCGCGGCGCACGCGCGTCGGCTGCTCTCCGGCCACTTGCGCAAGCTGGTCGACGGACTCGACGCCGTGCAGCTTCGCCTCGTCGCGATCGCCTCGGACCGTCTGCCCGCGAGAGACGCCGCGCCTCGACGCTGATCGGCGCGGCATTGCGGCGCCGATGGCGAAGGCAAAGCGGTTCCGCGTCGAAGCCAATGCGCAATCAAAATTGCGCGCGCGGTCCGCATGGGGTCGAGCCTTGCCATTCGACTCCAGGCTGTCGAACCTGCGCTTTCGCTTCCTCTCGCCTGGAAACCGCCGTTCCGCTCCCGGCGCTATCCCCGTCTTCAGGGGCTCGGCCAGTAGAACGAGTTGTGCTTGCCGACGGTGAACCCCGCCCATTGCACGTAGGCGGCATGCAGCGCCGCCCCCGAGTTCCAGTCGAAGTTTCTGTCGCCGGCGTTGGCGCGTAGTTCGACGTGGGCGAGCAGCGGGCCCATCGCGGTGTTGGTCACCGCGTCGAAATTGAGCTGGCCGCGGGTGTAAAGGCCGACGTCGCCGACGTATTTCGACGCCGTCGGCAAGTCGCCGGCGGACGCCCAGTGCGCGTTGGCGAGGCTGCCCATCGCGATCTCGGCGCCGACGTAGCCGCTGACCTTCAGGCAGGCGTCGGAGCCGGGGATGGCGAAGCCGGCGCTGTCGCCGTCCTTGCAGACCTTTACGTATTCAGCCGCGGGCGCGCCCTTCCCGCTCGGAAGGTCGGCGGCCTGGGCGCCGGCGACAACCGCCAGCGCAGCCGCCGAGCCGATCAAAAGGCTCCTCGCCAGCTTCATGTTTGTCCCTTCCAGCGCGCCTCTGACGGCCAAAGAAAACTCCGCCTGACGGGGTCGGCCCGGGTGACGTCGAGAATTCAACCTTACCGCAACGCTCGCACCCTGTCGAAAATCGCGACGACTGCCGTTAGAGTGCGTCGAGCGAAGGAGCGGAGCGGCGGCGTGGCGCGAGCGGCGGCGATCGACGGCGGCGAGTGGACGGGCGCGGGGTCGGCGCCGGTCGCCGGCGGCGCGCGCCTGCAGGCGGCGCCCCGCCGCGATCGCGACCCGTCGTCAGCGCCGCCGCGCGGCGGTTCGGCCTTGGCCGCGCTTGTTTCCCTTGCCGTCCACGCCGCGATCGTCGCCGCGGCGGCCTTGAGCCTCGGCGCGCCGCAGCCGACCGGCGAACCGGACGCGATCGCGGTCGAATTGGCGGCGTCGACCGGCGAGGCGCCGGTGGCCGCGAGCGACGCCGATCTCATGCGAGCGACGCGTGCGGCGCGCGACGACGCCGACCCGGCCGGCGCGCCGCCGTCTGCGCCGCCGCCCGAGGCCGCGACGCCCGTTCCGGCAGGCGCCGCCCAGGCGACGGCGCCTCAGCCGACGGAAACTTCGGACGCCAAGATGTCGACGCCGGCGAAGGCGTCGGACGCGGCGGCTTCGGCGCCGCCGAAATCCGACGCCGCCGCAACGCCGACGCCCGCGCATTCCACCGACGTCGCCGACGCGCCGGATGAAACGCCGCCTGCGCCGCCGGCGCAGGACCCGACCCCCGGGGCGGAGCAAGCCGTCGTCGCGCCCGCCCCGGCTTGGCCGCCGCCGCAATCGGCGTCCGCGCCGCCCGAGGCCGATCTCACCGACGCTCCCGTCGCGCCTCGCGCCGAGCCGAAACCGTCGGCCAAGCCGCCGACGGCGGCGCGACCCGCCGCCCGGCTCGAGCCGACGGCGCGGCCGCCAGGCGCACGCGCCGCAGCGAGCGCCGCAAGCGCCCCGGCCCCGGCGCGCGGCGCGGCCGAACCCGCCGCCTATCGCAACGCGCTGATGGCGAAGATCTGGGCTGCGGCTCGCTACCCGGAGGCGGCGCGCGAACGCGGCGCGACCGGCGTCGCGACGGTGCGCTTCGCGCTCGACGGCGTCGGCGCGGTGACGCTTGCCGCCCTCGCGCAGTCGAGCGGCGATCGCGCGCTCGACGACGAAGCTTTGGCGGCGGTCAGGCGCGCGAGCCCGCTGCCGCCCCCGCCAACCGGCGCGCCGCGCGCCTATTCGGCGCCGATCCGCTTCGAGCTTCGCTGAGTCCGCGCGCGCCGGACGCGTCGCTGACGCAGGGCGAACCTGCCCTGCAGAAAGAACGGCCGTCCGAATTATCCCGGCAGCGCTGCCATAACGTTGCAAAAGGGGGGCGCGAATGGGCGGTTCGCATGTATGACAATGAGACAGGCTCTTGTGGAAATTGGGGGAAAACCTACGAAAGTCGGCCTGACTTTTCGTTGTCAGCGACGATTACTTCGCGTCTCGCAAGGCGCATGCCTGACAAATCTGTTATTTATTGAACTCTAGTCATTTATATCGTCGCGACATTCACGTTTAGAATCCAGTCTATGCGGGAACTTGACAAGACAAAATAGATCGGTTAATTTTTCGTTACATTTTAACTAGGGTCGCAGGCGGGCGACCGTCTTGATGCAGCGGTTGCGGTGGATGCAGTACTTGGGGTGCGGTTAATTTTGTATCGGCCGAGCGGCGGGCGGGCGGCTCGGGACCATGTGACGAATCGACGCGTCGGAGGGGCCGGCGGCGCGTCGCAGCGCAGAGTCTGTGGAGTGCGTTGTGTCCGGCATGAACATCACGAGTCTGAACGACCATTCGGCGCCTGCGCGCGGGCTATCGACGGTTGAATCGGCGATTGGGTTTGGTCGTCACCGGCTGGCTCCTCTGGCGACGCCGCGACGCAGAATCGGCGACGAAGGCGCGGCCACGCGCGATGACGAAGCTGCGCCTTCGCCGACCCGGACGCTGCTGCTGATCGACGACGTGCGTCTGCGGCGCGAGTGTCTGTTCCATCTTTTGAGCGCCGAACTGCCCGAGTTCGAGGTGCTGGCGTTCGCAACGACGCAGCCGCCCGAAACCTGGGCGGCCGCATCTCCGGACGTGGTTCTCGCCAGCGCGCCTTCGAACATCACCGCTGACGGGCTGCCGATCCGTGAGATCGTCGTCGCCGCGAACGGCGCCCCCGTATTGCTGTTGACGGAATCGGAAGGCGACGACGACGCGCGAGCGGTCGACGAACCCGGCGTGGCGGGACGATTTCCGACAGCCTGCGGCTCAGACCTGCTGATTGCAGCGATTCAACTCGTTCTGGCGGGCGGACGGTTTCAGATCCCGGTCCGCTCCACTGGCAAGGCGGCGTGTCGCCCACACTCGGGCGCCCCGGGATAAGGAAGAAATAGAAATACGGCGCTGAAACCGCGCGGCGGCGGGTTCGGCGACGGGAGGGAAGCAGTCAGTCTCAGCGAGCTCAAATCTTCGAGGACGTCCATGTTGGCGCAGCCTTCGAGACCCGCCGTCACCCCCTCGCATCCCATTCAGGGCGCGGAAGCCTTTGGGCGCGAGGCATCGCCCTGGCGCGCGGCGCTGGTCGCGCCGCGGGGCCTGTTCCGCGACGGCTTCGCCCACCTTATCGCCACCTGCGTCGCCGAAATTCACCTCGAGTGTCACGACGACGTCGAGGACGTCGTTCCGGGCTCGGCCCGGCTCGGCTTGCTCGCGTTCGACCCCATCGCATGCAGTCGAGAGACGCTGAGCGCCAGGATCGAAGCGCTGCGCGCGCGCTGCGACGGCGCGCCGATCGGCGTGGTGACCCTGGACGAACGCGCTCCCGGCGCCGCCGCTCTCGGCGCGCTGGGAGTCGCCGGCGTTGTGTCGCTTTCCGCGAGCGTGGAGATCGCCGTTGCGGCGGTGCGTCTGATGTCGGTCGGCGGCTATTGCCTGCCTCCAGAAGCCTGGCCGACGGCGGCGACCCGCCAGATCGAGTGGGACGCGGACGAAGAAACCGCGACGGCGCAACTGGTCGAAGAGGCAAGCGCGACCGACGAGCGCGCGAGTCTCCGCCATAGTCTCACCGCTCGCGAGCGCGACGTGATGCGCAGCCTGCGCTCCGGCTATCAGAACAAGATGATCGCCTTCGAGCTCGGCATCTCCGAGAGCACGGTGAAGGTCCACCTGCGCAACATCATGAAGAAGCTGAACGCGTCGAACCGCACCCAGGTGGCGCTTGGCGGACCGGCGTTATTCGATCGTTCCGGCGCCCGCGCCTACGCCGCAGTTGGGCCGCGCGACGAATTCGACCCCGGCGTCTCCGAGCGCGCGCGCAGCGCGCGGCGCGCCAGGGTCGAAGCGGATATTCTCCCGCTCGTTTAGCGGTCGTCTCACCCTTCGCCTCGTTTCGTGACGCCGCCGAATGGGTCGCCCCCGACCGGCGGGAATCGCCATGCGTGGCCAGAGGCGGCCTCTACCTCATTCGGAGTAAGCAATAAGAGGGAGACGAGCACAATATTAACCACGATTTCCTCGGGCTTCCCCGTTTCTCTGTCCGAACAGACAACTATCAAATCCTACCCATTGAAGGACAATCGCTCGGTCAAAGCAGAACGAAGGCGCGCCATGACGAATAGTCATGGGGTAGCAGACTGCAGGCCTTCGTTATTGCGCCAGTACTGGGAGAATTGTCATGAAGGGTAGCATTTTCGTCGTTGCTATGCTCGCCGCCTCGCTGACCTCGGCCAGCGCCTTCGCCCATGGCCACAGCCACGGCTCGTCCGGCCCGAGCAGCTCCAACGTCTCGATCGTCTCGCAGTGGGGCGGCAGCCACAACACCGCGACCGTGGTCCAGGCCCAGTCCATCACCGTGGTCATCGGCGGCTTCGGCTACTAATCGAGGCGAACGCCAGTCCGCTCGTTAGGGCGGCGAGCTCGCGCCGGCGCATTTCCGGCGCGAGCTGTCGGCGCCCTCGAAGGACGGCGCGCGGCTCACTCTCCCAAAGGCGATCAGGAGCGGACCGTTCCCGTCGCCGCCGCGCTCAGCGAAGCAAGCGCAAAGTTTGAATTGCAGAGGCGCCCCATGACCACGCTCGTGCTTGCCGCATTGCTGACCGCCGCAGCGGCGGATTCCGCCAGCGGAACCACGCTCTACAGCTCGCAGCTGTCGAGCCCGTCGGGAACGGCGATCATCATGCAGAGCGGGCCGAGCGGAACCAAACCGATCGTCCGCAAGACGATCCGCCCCGGCTATTCGATCCTGCAGCAGCAGAGCGGCGGCAATTCCGCGATCGTCATTCAACAACAGAGCGGCGACTAGCTGGGAACGCAGACGGCGCGACCAGCCGCCAGATGGAGCCGGCGATGAAGACCTTCTTTGCGCAAACCGCGGCGGACGCTCCGCCTGCCTCGCCAACCGGCGCCAGGGGCAAGCACGACTTCACGCCGGCGCGCCGCCGGCCATTGCGGGGAAATACGATGAAGATGTTCACATTCGGGTCGGCTCTCGCGATCGCGGCGGCGTGCGCGGCGACATCCGTCTATGCGAAGCCGAGCGGGAACCCCGCCGGGCACGCCGCCGCCGGGCATGTCGCCGGGCACGTCCATGGCGCCGTCAAAAGCGTCACGGTGACGGGCGACAACATCACCAAGACCATTATCGAGACCAACAAAATCAACATCGTCGACCTCACGATCACCGGTGACAACGACACGGTGACCGTCGAGGAGATCGGCAAGATCAACAGCGTCGTCTCCTCGATCGTCGGCACCGGGGACACCGTGACCGTCGAGCAAATCGGCAAGATCAACAGCATCGTCTCTTCGATCGTCGGCGCCCAGGTCACCGTCGTCGGCATTCAGGTCGGCGTGCGAAACAGCTTCAGCTCCGTCGCATACGGAAACTCCAATACCTCGGTCGCCATTCAGTTCGGCAAAGAGAGCAACGTCTCGCACATCACCCAGTGGGGCGATTACGAAACGGCCTTCGTCGTGCAGTCCGGCCCGCATAATTTCTCGTCGATCGTCCAGGGGGAGAGGTCTGATCCGCCGGCGGCCGCGGATCCAGCCGCCGCCAGCCCGACGGAAGACCGCGGCTGCCGCTACGGCCGCTCCAACTTGTGTCTCTGACCGTCTTCTCGTCGAGCTCGTCTCGGTCGGCTCGCAGCGGAACGCGAGCCGACCAACTCGCGCCGCCGCGCGCCGCGCACGCAAGCCGATTCACCCGTCGAAATTCGCCAGGCTCGGCGCCTCGTCTCGGATGAACGCGCGCCGCGGCTCGACGACGCCGACCATCAACTTGACGAAAATGTCGTCGGCCTCGTCGACCACACGAACCTTCACCTGAGGCGACGAGCGCGCCGGGCGGTCGAGGCTTCCCGTCCTCGCTGCCGTTCCCGCGCGTCGCGATGAGCGCGAGATCGCTCGAGGCTTTGGCGCGGCGGCGCGGTTCGGCGGCGGCAGCGGGGCGCTGCGATCCGCCAAGGCCAATCTCCGCCGCCCTGGCGATTTGCGGCCGCCGCGCCTAAATAGGGGCGAACAACAGGAGCGCGACGTTCATGAGAGGGTTTCTGATTCGCGCGGCGGTGGTCGCGCTCGGCCTGTGGCTTGCTTCGCAGATCGTTCCCGGCGTCGAGATCCGCTCGACCGGCAGCCTGATCGCCGCGGCGCTGCTGCTGGGGATCGTCAACGCCTTCGTGCGGCCGATCCTGGTGATCCTGACCCTGCCGATCACCCTGCTGACGCTCGGCCTGTTCCTGCTGGTGATCAACGGCCTGATGATCGAGCTGGTGTCGCATTTCCTCACCGGCTTCGTCGTCGTCGGCCTGTGGCCGGCGATCCTGACGGCGATCGTCGTCGCCCTCACCAGCTGGGTGATGTCGAGCTTCATCGGCCCGCAAGGCCGCATCGAAGTCGTGACGGTGCGGCGCGACGGGCAGTATTGAGAAGTCCCGTCGAGAACGTTATGGAGGGCTCAGGTTTGCTCGCTTGGCTCGCTTAGCGCTCTTTTCGCTGGTCCTTGCCGGGCGCCAATTGGCGCCCCCTTCGGCCGGTCCGGCCGTTGCCTCCCTCGCCACGCGCGGCGCCGCTTCGGGCCGCGCGCGCCGGGCCTCTCGCCCGGCGCCGGCCTCTCCTCTTTACGCCAACCTCCGCCTCAATTCGGCGGCCATCTCCCGGGTCAGCGGCTTGAGCAATTCGGCGTTGTAGGACGCGTTATAGGGAACCGGCGGCGTCGCGGCGCCGAGGTCGGCGAACTGGATGGTCGGGTCCGGCTGATCGTTCTGCGGCCGCGACGGGTCCATCGTCGGCATAGGATGGCCGGCGAGCGCGCTGAGGTTGCGCGCGTTGGGGCGAGCGTCGTTCTGCACGATCTGCTGCACGGCGATCGCGTAGCGGCGCGACTTCGCGGCCGGGCTCCCCTCGGCGACCGCCGGATCGACGTTGAGCGTAACGATCGAGACCGTGTCGTCGTCGTTGAGGTAGAGATCGAAGGTGCGGAACTGCTGGGGAAAATCGCGCAGCGAGGACGTCTCCACCTGCCAGAACCCGCGCTCGGGCCGCGAGGGATCGTCGGAGGCGAACGCCTTCACCGTGTTGACGTGGCGATGGCCGGCGATCCACATCAACAGGTTCGGGGTGGCGCGCAGCTTGTCGATCAGCTCGCCCAGCGCGACGGCGTTGCGCTTTTCCGGCGCGATCCCCTTCGTCTCGCCCCACCATTCCATCTCGCAGCCGATGGGGCCGACGGCGATCGGCACATGCGCGGCGACGATCATCAGTTGATGGTTGGCCTGTCCGGCGTCGAGTTCCTCTTTCAGCCACGACCAGCGCGCCGCATCGAGACAGCCGTGGCCGTGGATGTCGCGCGAGCCGTCGTCGCTGGCCTGGGTGTCGTCGAGCACGATCATCTTGAGCGGCAGATGCGATTTTGGCGTGAAGCTGTAGCAGGCGAATCCGGGATCGCGCCGGCCGAAGCGGCTCTTGCGCGCCAGATGGAAGCCGTGGCCGACCGGTCGCGTGGTCGTGTCGTAGAATTCCCCGATCCACCCCGGCTTGCTGAGCGCGCGGCGCGCCGGATCGGCGACCACCTTCGGCGCCCCGGCGGCGAACGCAGGGTCGGCGGCGGCCCCGGCTTTGACGATCGCGCCGGTCGGCGACGCGCCGTCGATCACGCCGGGATAGAATGCCGGCTTGGCCTTGAACGCGGCGACGTCGAACAGGACCGGGAAATCCGCAATCCTGGGAGCGAGCGGATCGCCGATCGCCCACACCGCTCCTGCAGTATAGGAAGCGCGAAGGCTCGCATCGCCGTCGAGCGGGAACGAGCCGAGATAGAAATGATCGTGGTTGCCGACGACCTGATACCAGGGGATGGAGCGGTCGAGCCCGGCGGCCTTGAACGGCTTCTGGTAGTCGACCTTGTCCGCGCCGGCGTGCGCGCCTGAGCTCGGCGTGATCCGCTTGCCGTCGAACACGTCGATGTACCAGCGCAACTCGATGTGGGTCGGGTTGTTGCTGGCGTCGCCGAGCATCACGCCGAAGTCGAACGGATCGCTCTTGTGCAGAGCGTTGACGGTCTGGATGGCGGCGTCCAGCACCTGCGTGGTGGACAGCATCACCGGCGAATAGATCGAGGTGACGTTGGCGGCGGACGGCTCCGTCTGCTGGAAGGAGATGAGCTGGTTGGGCGCTTCCTTGTCGGTGATGTGAACGTCGGTGAAGGTGAAGAACCGCAGCAGCTTCGTCTTCTTATCCGCCGTGCTCGGCGCGGCGCCGGGTGGCAGAAGATCGCCGCGCGTCGCCACGGGAAGCGGCGCGCCATATGTCCACGCGCCGTAGCCGAACTTCGCGTATTGATCGACCTGATCGATCTGCGTCTTCGTCAGCCCCGGCAGCGTCGCGGGAAAGGCGACCGTCCGCTCGCGCGTCGTGACGACCGTCTGGTCGATGGGATAGGTCGGGGTCGCGGACGCGAGAGCGGTCTGCGGCAACGTCAGCGCGCCGAACGACAAGGCGCCGAGCGCGCTGCCCGAATATCCCAGGAATTCGCGCCGTCCTATCTCGCCGTGAGCTCCGGGAGCCTTGGCGGTCTTGTCATCGTCGGCCATAACGCGCGCCTCTTTCTCGGGGGTCGCCGCTATGGTCGCGCCCAG
>Ga0187851_10002656_pt1 | contig 15599 bp, 14 predicted proteins | sample June2016WEW_6_10_FD_132997 | JGI IMG/M metagenome (GOLD analysis project Ga0187851, IMG submission 132997) | Peatland microbial communities from SPRUCE experiment site at the Marcell Experimental Forest, Minnesota, USA - June2016WEW_6_10 | ecosystem: Environmental > Terrestrial > Soil >...
CAGCACAACGGAAACACCACGGGCTCGACCACGATCCAGCCCGGCAGCATTACGCCCTCGCAAAACGGCTGCCTGGTGGTCACCAACGTGGAAACCTACACCGGCAACCCCACGGGCGTCTCCGGCGGCGGGACGTGGACCGACACGCTCGTGAACTACGTCAGTTCCACGGTCATCGGCGGGGGCTTTGGTTATTTGATTCAAGCGACGGCGGCGGCCATCAATCCCACCTGGTCGATGAGCGTCAGCGAGACCAACGCGGCTGCCGGGATCGCCAGTTTTCTGCCCTCCGCCGGCGTTGCCGTCCTTCCTCCCGGGCTCTTTCCCAGCGGGGTCTATCAGTGAGCATCAGCGCCGCAATCAACAAGATTTCCATCACGGCATGGAACACCTCCACAAATGCCCCGGCTACGGGACTCACGCTCGCCAACTTCAGCCTGGAAGTCACGGCGGACGGGGTGGCCCTCAGCGCGATCGCCACGGGGAACATCAGCGAGGACGCCAACGGCGAATATTTTGTTTCGCTCTCGGCAGCCCAGAACACCGGCACGATGATGTGCGTGCGGGGAACCAATTCGGCCAGCAATGTAATCGTGGTCCCGGCCAAGTGGAACAACCTGGCGGCGCCGCCGGCGACCTCGGCGGACCTCGACGCTTTTGAACTCATCGTGCAGGGGCACGTCCTTCCCGTGACCATCACGGGGGCCACGCCCGCCGGCTACAACACCACGTATTACTTCGCCGGCGTTTACAACGGCTGGCCGGCCTGGATCGACGCCACGGGAAGCTACGCGGTCTGGATGGCCGTCTCCGCGTTGGTGAATTACTGGTTTATGGGACCGGCGGCCTCGATCGGCACGGTCTTGACCAACGGTTGGAGAAACACCCTCTCGCCGCAGAGCCAATCGACGATCTACGGCATCACCCTCGCGCCGCTGGGCACCGGCTTCACCGGCAATCCGCTGGTCAGCTTTCCGGCCGTGAACGCCGGGCAGATCGCCGGCGTCGCCGCGCCCCCGCCCGCCGTCATCGTGGGCACCGTCGCCACCGCCGCCAGCGGGTCGAGCTTTACGCTCACCTCGTCGCAGCTCTCGGCCCTCGATCATACCTACAAGAACATGTGGCTCGTCTTCACCTCGACCAGCGGGGCGAACCTGATGGTGCCGCGGATCATCAGCGATTACACCGCCGCCAGCAAAACCGTGACCTTCACGGGCGGCACGCAGATGACGGGCGCCTTTCCGGCCACGCCCAGCGTGGGCGACGCCTTCATGATTCTGGCGGGAGCCGAATAAGTGAACTTTTTGCTGCGGTGGCTGCTGGGCGCGGGACAACCGCCGGCGATTACCGGCACGCTGGCCGCGGTTGCTAAACGCGGCACGGCCAGCCTGGCCGGAAACTACAGCGTGCCCGGGGTCTACCTGGGGACGTTGAGCGCCGTCGCCAGGCGGGGCACCGCCAGCCTGGGCGGGAGCTACGCGGCCCCGTCGCTGACGGGGACTCTCAAAACCGTCGCCCGGCGGGGCTCCGCTGCCTGCACGGCCAGTTATTGGCCGCCGGGCGGCAGTTCGGCAGCGCCCGCCTATTACTACCTGCGCTTTATTTCCCCTCCAAGGAAGTGACCATGTTCATGCTCTCCAACGTCGGCGCCGCCGCTTGCGCGGGCGACAACACCCACGACGGATTGTTGGCGCTGATGAACGCCGCCAGCAGCACGATGGTCTTCTACACCGGCGTGCAGCCGGCCAATCCCGACACGGCGGAATCGGGCACACTTTTGGCCACGCTGAGCATGACGGGGGCGGTGTGGTCCGAGAGCAACGGCGTGCTGACCCTCACCACCGCGCCCACCACGCCGGCCCCGGTCAGCGGCAGCGGCACGGTGCTCGCCTTCCGTTATCTCTCCGGCGGATCGACCGCGCTGTTCGACGGCACGATCCTACAAGGGACGGCCTCCGGCACGGGCAACGGCGTCTGGTCGTCGGCCGGCCCCACGCTCACCGTCAGCGGCGCAGGCTGGATGGTCAACGCCCTGGTGGGCGTGACCTTCACGATCAACGGCATCCAATACACGTGCAGCTCGAATACGGCCACCGTGGCCACCATGTCGGCCGCCGGCGTCTTGGCCAGCGGCACCTACAACTGGTCGGCCGGTGAGATCGGCGGGCTGAGCAGCCAGAGCTGGGGCGCCAGCGGCACGTTTAACCTGAATACCGGCGGCACGATCACGATTCCCGCCCATTGATTTGACCAGCGGCGGCGCGATCACGATTCCAGTCCATTGAGAGGTAGAGGCATATCATGGCAACCGGCACACCCTTCGCGCTCGTTAATCAAGCCGCGGGCAACGCCCTGGCAATCGGCAATTCGTCCACCGCCAGCGGTTCCTACGGCGTGGCCGTCGGCACCGGCTCGGCGGCGTCGATCGCCGGCGGCGTGGCCATCGGCAACGGCGCAAACGCAGTCCAGAGCATCGGCGAATCCGGCAGTATCGCCATCGGGCAGAATGCCACGGCAAACTACGACCAGGTGGGCAACTATCAACAGCCCGGCATCGCGATAGGAAACAACAACTCCGGCCTGATGGGCATTCAGATCGGCGCCAACACCTACACGGGGATTTGGCCGATCACGGCGGCAAGCGCGGCGGGGACGGGGCCTTATACGGTGACCATGTTCCCACCCCAAGGCACGATCGCGGCGGGCGGGATTACCGTTGGCTCGCAAGTCACGATCAGCGGGGCCGGGGCCTACAACGGCACATACACGGTATTGAGCGTACAGCCCGGCTCGACAGCTGGTTTTACTTATTCGATGGCTAGCAATCCGGGCACGTGGGGCGGCACTGGCACGATCACGCGGCTGGACAGCTTCGGGCGGCCGGGCATCAGCGTTGCGAATCGCACGAATGGGCAAGGCGTCTGCATCGGCAATAAGGCCCAGATCGTCCCTATGATCCAGGGCTCGCAGGTCACCGCGGCCAGTTGGAGCGCAGCGAACGGCGGCACGGCTACGCTCGTCCTCTCAGGTAATTGCGTTACGGCCGACGCCATGGTCGCCGGCATGACGGTGACGATCGCCAACGTCAATCCGTCGGGCTACAACGGCACGTATGTTCTTACGGCCGTGAGCACGGTGGCAAACAGCATCTCCTATAACGTGGCTAACCCGGGCGCCTACGTGAGCGGCGGCAAGGGCTCCTGGGCCACCTGGTCGGCTTACGATGTTGTCTGCATCGGCAACGGGGCGGCAGCGGCCGGGCTCTCAACCTCCATCAATGGCACGGCCTCGGGCTACTTCGGCTGTTCGATCGGGGCCAACACCTTTGCCACCGGTCGCTTCGCAACCGCGATCGGGTCTAATTTTGCGCTTACCTTTCAAGCCAGCGGTGACTACTCCCTCACGCTCGGCTACGAGTGCACGTCGTCGGGCCAGTACGGTACGGCGATCGGATCGGTGGCGGCGGCCAACGCGGCGCAAGCCCTTGCCGTGGGCTACAAGCCCATAGCTTCGGCCTTCGGAGCAACGGCCATCGGTTCCACGTGCACGGCCAGCGGCAACTACGCGACGGCCATCGGCTATTACTGCTCATGCACGGGACTGGGCTCCGTCGGCTTGGGCTACAGTTCCGATGCGGGCTCTTCCTACGTCGTCTCGATCGGCTACTACGCCAATCTCTCGGCCACGCCTGGCAGCAACTCGATCGCCATCGGCAGTTCGTGCGTTTCGCCGGGCTCCAACTCGATCGCCATCGGCAACCAGGCGTCCACAAATGTTGGGATCCTGGGGAATGCCATTGCAATTGGTTTCCAGACCACCGCCGGCTACAAGTCCATAGGCGTCGGCATTAGCTCTCAGTCGACAGGCAACCTCACGGTGGCGGTGGGAGGCGGAACAACCGCCAGCACCTACGGCGTCGCCTTGGGCTACGGGGCGAAAGCCGGGATTCGAGCCACGGCCTCGGGCTACCAATCCCAGGCGACCGGAAATTACGCGACAGCCCTCGGACAGAGCGCAACAACGGGTTCGTACGCCAACTCAACGGCTATCGGTTACGCCGCGACGTGCACGGCCGCAAATCAAGTAATGCTGGGCACCGCCGCCGAGACGGTGTGGATGCCTGGGTCTTTTGGCATGGCACAGGCGACGAAGGCCGACAACGCCACGGGCACGGCCGGGCAGATCGCCTGGGACGCGAATTACATCTACGTCTGCACATCGGCGAACACCTGGAAGCGGGCGGCGCTCAGCACGTTCTAAGCAAGCAGAAACATGACTGAGAGACTGACAAACACAATCGCCATCGGTTACTTCGCAGTGGCGGATGAAATTGGCGAAACCGTTATCGGCGACGGTCGTAACGAGCTGCGTTTGAAAAGAAACGGCGACGTCTTCTACGGCGGACGGTTGCTGACCAACGACACCGAAATCGTCGATGGGCTGAGGAAGGCAATTGAAACCATTCTGGGGCCAAATGAGTAAGTGAGTTTATGGATCGGAAATTCTTTTTTTTGGGTGGCTTGCCGCGGGCAGGATCCACCTTGCTTTGCAACATCCTTGCGCAGAATCCAGACCTCCACTGCACGCATACCAGCGGCTGCCTCGATGTGATGTTCGGGATCCGCAACAACTGGCACCAGTTGATTGAGCACCGCGCGCACCCCGACGATGCGGCCTTGCAGCGGGTTTTGAGCGGCATCCTCCACAATTATTACGCCGACGTCGCCAAGCCCGTCATCATCGACAAGTCGCGGGGATGGCTCTCGCTCATCGAAATGATCGAGGCGGCCTTGCAAAGCAAGGTCAAAATCCTCGTTCCCGTCCGCGATATCCGCGACGTCCTGACGTCGTTCGAAAAGTTGTGGCGTGAGACTTCCAAGACCGGCCAGGTCCCGGGCGAGGCCGAGAACTATTTCCAATTCCAGACGACCCGCGGCCGCTCCGAATTCTGGCTGCGGAACAATCAGCCCGTCGGCCTGGCAATCCAGCGGATTCGCGACGCTCTGCAGCGCGGCTATCGGGATCGGCTGTGGTTCGTACCCTTCGAACAGCTGACGGCGAATCCCAGCAAGACGCTCATGGATATCTACTATTTCCTGGGCTTGCCGCCGTTCAGCCACGATTTCGACGACGTCAAACAAGTCACCACGGAAAACGACGAAGTCCACGGTTTTCGCGGCCTGCACACCATTCGCGCCAAGGTCGCGGCGACGAGCTCCCAGTGGAGAGAGATCCTGGGAGATTATGCCGAATCGTACGGCGAGGCCAACAAGATCTGGGAATAACGCGAGTCCGACATGACCAGAGAAATTCAATACAACGCCAGTCAGCGGCCGATCGCAAATACGCTTTACGCCGCCGTTTTGAACGCTGCGCTGCAGGTCTGGAACGGGACGGCCTTTGTCGAGATGAGCACGGCTCCGTTGGCAGTTAGCTGTCTGGTGGCCTGCGCGCAGCTGGGGGCCAGCCCATTTTACGTGGCCAACATGCCCAGCGGGATCGTCTTGGCCGATCCCGCCTTGGCGAACGCCTATACGTACGCCTTCTACGATCAAACCGGTGCTGCGATTCAGAGCCCGGTTCTGCTCAGCGCCTTGCCCGAGATGGGCAGCGGGAGCTGGCCGGGCTCGTCGCTGCCCGCTACGTACGTGGCGGCGGCGGACGTCATCCAGAACACGACGCCCACGATCGTGATCGGGCCGTTCTGGTCCAACAGCTCGCCGTATGGGCCGCTCACGAGCGGCACGCCCACGCTCACCATCATGCTGCCTGGCAGCACCACCGCCATCGCGACCTCCGGGACCGTCAATGGTCCGCTCAACGCGGCGGGAAAAACGACCTATACCTTTGCGGCTTCGGAAACGGCAACGCTGGGCCAGATTTCCTTGGGCGGCACGGTGGGCAGCACCAGCCTGGAGTGGAGCGAGGATTACATCGTCGGGGCAATTTCCAATATTTCCACGGCGATAGCGACCCTCACCACGGCCCTGGCAGCCGGCCAAATCCAACCGCAGTCGCCGATCGGATCGGGCGGCCAACTTTACGTCGACACGGCCGACGATTACCCTGCCGGCCGTGCACTTCAGTTTGGCGTGCCTAGCACGTTCATGAGCCTGAGCGGTTCGACGCCGATGCTCGATATCACGCAGGTCGTCGGCGGCGTGCCGTCGGCGACGCCCGTGCTCACGATCTCCGGCACCATACAGACGGGCACATACACGATCAACGGCGTGCAGTACAGCACGATTCTACAGTTCTTGCCGACTGCGGCGCAGACCGCGCTGCTGACGCAGTGGTCACCCAACTCGTACGTGTATCGTGTGCGATGCGTGTGGACTTCGCCAACAGCCCAAACGATCACCGTCGTCCAGCCCACTCCATGCACAGCGCTTTGGTAACGCCCGCGGCCCGGCCGCCGGCCTACCCCCCCCCGGGGTGAAAGGTACTGACAGCCGCAGCCAAGCGCGAGGTGTTCCCGGCCCGGTCGCGCGGCCAACCTATAGTCCGTCCGTCCAGTTTGAGAGGCCCGCAAAATAGTAGCTTGCCAAGCCATGAAGGGCGGAAAAAGGTCCAAATCCGGCAAAAAAGCCGTCGTCGTCGATGATCCGCCCATTAACGAGCGGCAGCGCGACGCCGAGCGGAAACGCGAGTCCCGCGCCAAGTCCAAGATTGTTGAGATCCCGGCCTGCGCCAATCGTCGCCGCAGGAACCGCTTGGAAAAAGATGATGCGGACTGGCTCCGCTGGTACTTCCCCGACCTGTTTTGGTACGAATTCACCGAGCAGCAAACCGCCATGATCAAAGCTATTCGACGGGCGATCCTCCAAGGCGGCGACCAGGCGATCGCCGCTTCGCGCGGGGAAGGGAAGAGCACGATCGCCGAGCGGATGCTCTTGAAGTACGTGCTCGCCGGCACGGTCGGCTTCGCGCTGCTGTGCCATTCGACCGGCGGCAAGGCGGAGGATTCACTCAACGAGATCAAAGAGGCGGTCGAGACCAACGACCGCCTGGCCGCCGATTACCCCGAGGCCTGCATCCCCGTTCGCGCGCTGGAGCAGACCCCCAACCGCGCTCATTACCAGCAGGTCGTCGGCAAGCGGCACGATAACCGCAAGCCCTTTCCCGCCACCAACTCGAAGTTCTCCTGGTGCGGGCAACAGGTCTTCTTTCCCGCCGTGCCCGGCTCGCCGTCCTGCGGCGCGATCATCGCCACGCGGGGGCTCGATGCCGAGGTCCGCGGCGTAAAGAAGATGGGCCGCCGCCCGGACGTGATCGTGATCGATGATCCCGACACGGAGCAGACCGTCAACAGCGACGAGCAGGCCGACAAGCTGGAAAAGCGGATCGACCGCGGGCTGGCCTTCGCCGGCGGCCAGCAAAAGTCCGTATCGCGCGTGATGGTGACCACCATCCAGCGGCGAATCTGCCCGTCGGCAAAGTTCACTGACCCCGCGCAAAAGCCTTCCTGGCAAGGCAAGCGGTTCCGCTTCCTGGTCAGCAAGCCCGCCCGCCCGGATCTCTGGGAGGAATATACGGCGATGCGGGTGCAGGCCCAGATCGACGGCGACGAACACTCCCGCATCGCGCATCAGTTCTACCTCGCGCACCGCGAAGCGATGGAAGCGGGGGCGAAAACCGCGAACCCCAACCGCTACGATCCCAGCCGCCTGCCCGACGGCTCGCAAGTCGAGGTCTCCAGCCTGCAGCGCTACTTCAACGAGGTGGCCCGCGTCGGCCAGGAGGCCGTCAGCACCGAATACGACAACGATCCGCCGGAGGAATCCGGCCCGCAGGACTCGGGCATCACGGCCTGGCGGATCCAGCGGCAGGTCTCGGGTTTTCCGCGGAAAATCGTCCCGCCTGGCTGCACGCTCATTACCCAGGGCATCGACTGCCGCAAGGTGGCCCTGCACTGGGTCGTCCGCGCCTGGAAAGTCGACGAAAGCGACTGCCTGATCACCGGTTACACGATCGATTACGGCGTGCAGGACGTCTGGGGGACCACAATCGGCAGCGACGAAGGGGTCGATGAGGCCCTCATCCGTGCCCTGCGGGCCCGCCGCGAGGCGATGATCACGGCCTGCTACGAGACCGCCGATCACCAGATCCGCGACATCGACCTCACGCTCATCGATGCCGGCTGGCGGACGGAGGCGATTTACGAGGCCTGCCGGCAGTTCGGTTACAGCTTCCGGCCCTCCATGGGTTTTGGCAAGTCCAACGGCTGCGTGCGGACCAATTTCAGCTCGCCCGTGAAGAGCACGCCTGACAAGAAGATCGGCGATCGCTGGTTCTTGAGCAAGCAGCCCAAGGGGACCTGGCTGGTGTGCATGGACTCGGACTTCTGGAAGTCATGGGAGCACGATCGTTGGATGAGCGATCCCAACCGCCACGGCGCGCTGATGCTCTTCGGCGAGCGCGGCGAGGGCAAACGGCTCTCCGATGATGAAAAGAAGCATCTCAGCTACGCCAAGCACCTCACCGCTGAGACCGAGGTCGAAGAAGTCATCAAGGGCGTGCTGAAACGCTCCTGGAAGGCCAAGAGCGACAGCAACCATTATCTGGATGCCAGTTACATGAGCGACGTGGCCGCCTCCATGAAGGGCGTGCGACTGATCAAGAATCCGCGGCCGGCAGCCGCCATCAACGCCGCCGAGTGGTTCAAACCCGGATAGGAGCCAAGATTCAGCCGATGCACACGCTCCCCTATGAGATCGATTGCCAGGAGTGCGGCTGTCCGGACGCGGAGGTCGAGAAGGTCCCGCGGCCCGGGGAGTGGTTTCCCAGCGGCCTCGCCCGTTGCAATGAATGCGGATCTACCTGGAGCTTCCGGCAGCCGGATAAGGAGCAGGAAGCTAAACCAGAGGACGGCGAGCCCCGCGGCGCGGCCGTGGTCTACCGTCCGGTGAAGTGCCCGGTCTGTCAGTCGATCGACGTTCCTGTGCAGCACAGTCAACTCCCGGTTCGATATCATAAGTGCCGCACTTGCGGCGAATCCTTCAAATCCGTGGAGAAATGACATGGTTAACAGATTGGACTTCTCGAATGCGGCCGCTTACGCTGCGTTCTGCGAAGAAAAAACGGGACTCGCGAAAGACGAAACAGACAAGACTCTCCAATCGAAATGGAGCTTCGGAGAATCGGGATGGAGCTTCGGAGAATCGGGCCAGAGCGTTTCTGGCCAAGAGCCGGTCTGTTGCATCCAGAGGGTGTTGCCGGCGGACATCTTCAGTCTCGCACAAAGCAACTCCATTCTGAATAAGTGCGTCACAGCTTGGCAGAACGGCGTCTTTTCATGGGAAAAAGCCATGACTTACGCCGCCGCCAGCCTGGCGAAGCAGAACCAAACGCTGATCGATGACCATATGAGGATTTTGGCGCTGAAAATCCCGGATCCGGTTGAAATCGAGGGGAAGCTCTTCGTCTATGCCGGACCATGTCCATCCTGCGGGCGCCCGCTGCAACACGCTGCAACGAGCGAGAAGACGTGATGGCCAGAGTCTTCGACCTCGGAAAGAACGTTCACAATTTCCACTGGCCCTATCTACTCGTGAGCACCAAAATGCCCGTTACCGCCAAAATGATCGCCCGTGACATTCGCAGTGAAGTGTCCCTCAACAAGCCGGACCTGGTCTGCGTCAGCCGCATGACGGCCGATGCCCTGGATCTGCTCGACGCTCGCGTCGCCGCGCTGGAGTGCCAACCGCGCGACGATGAGGATGCCCTGGGCGAGGTGGTCTGTATCGGTCCGATCGGTCCCTTGCCCAGTCTGACCGAGGCCCGCCATCCCGAGCCGCCGCCGGTGCGGGCCCGCCGCAAGAAGTAATCTGCTTCCGGCTCCCCGCTCCCTACCTCCGTGAAAACCCGCCTCGCCAATAAAATCTACGCGAAACTCTGCGGCGGCGGGGGCGATCGCTACAAGCCCCGCTCCCGCCGCACCGCTACGCATATCGTCTTTTCCCGCTGGTCCGCGCTGCTGCGGCAGTTCGAGCGGAAGAAACGAAAGTGACAGACCCATGAGATTCCGCCGCGGCCAGATCGTTGCCGTCACGTTCCTCGATCATGTCCAGGGCGACGGCAAGCCCTTGGAGCTGGTGGTCTTTGGCCGGCTCTTGTCGATCGAGACGAACTTCTTGACGGTCTCGAGCTGGACCTATGCCGATCCCAACATCCATGAAGACCCCACCGACGGCGCCCTGACCGTCTTTACGATCGTGCGCTCCGCGGTGCAATCGATCGCCGTTTTGACGGCGCTCAGGAAACCGCGAAAAGCCCGCCGCAGCGGCCAGCGGAAGAGCTGATCTTCCCGTCTTTTGGCCCTCCGCGGTTCCCGCGGCGGATCGTTGCCAACGGCAACGCCGTAATCGCCGCCGCGAGGTAAATCTTCGCCTCATTTCCAGCTTCTGGAAACAACTTGCTGGCCAAGCACCTTGGCCGGCCTAGGTTCAAGCTATGGCTACGAGTCTGATTGACCAGCTGGACGGCTACATGTCGACGGCGCTGAGCGCTTTGGCCGGCGGCGACTATGCGACCGCCCTGAACAATGCCCTCTGCGCCCAGGGCATCATCGCCACGCTCCCCAAGGCCACCCGCTCCGCCGGCTCAGGCGGGGGCGAGCAGTCAGCCGCCTGGGATGCCGCCGGCATCGAGAATTTCATCCGCCGGCTGCAGCAGCAGTTAGGGGCCAGCCTGGGCGTGCAATACGCCCCCATCACGATCCAAGAGCCGGCGCCCTACAGCGAAGGCGAGCAATTTGCCAACAGCGCGGGGGGATTCGTGCAATGAGCATTCTGGGCCGCTTGCAATCCTTCGCCCGCTCCGCCCTCGGCATCCGCGAGGCCCCCGCGCCGCTTGTGCAAACCGCTGCCGAGGCCATGCGCGGCCGCTGGGGCCGCTGGGACAGCAAAGTCACCGACCCCATGAACCAGGCCCACTGGGCCAAGGTCACGGGGCTGCCGATCAACGCCGAACTGGCCTACGCCAGCAACTGGCTCCGCAGCCAGGCGGAATACGAGATTTCCAGCAACCCGGTGATGGAGGGCATGGTCAACTCCTACGCCGTCGACGTCGTCGGGCCCGACGGGCCGACCTACCGCGTCACCAGCAAAGACCCCGACTACAACCTCAAGCGGGAAAAGGTCTGGAAAAATTGGTGGCGGCATGCCGGCGCCAACCGGCAGATGTCCGGCGTCGAGATCCTCACCTCCTGGGTCAAATCGCTCTGGAAGGCGGGCGAGTTCGGCACGCAGATGATCAACGACCCGAATGCCGAAGGCCCCGTCAAAATGCGGCTCCTGCCCGTGCACATGCACCGGCTCTTGACGCCGCCGGAGTTTCTCGGCGATCCGGCCGTCGCCCTGGGCGTCCGCCGCGACGACAACCGCAACCCGATCAGTTATTACATCAGCGAGCCCTACATCTTCGGCGCTTTTGAAGTCTACACGGGGGAATTCTACGAGATCAAGTACGAGGACTTCATCCACGGCTACGAGATGACGGAAGAGGACCAGGTGCGGGGCGTGCCCTGGCTGGCATCCTGCCTGGATACCGTGGCCCAACTCCGCGACTGGGACAAGGCCATGCTCGATGCCGCCGAGATGCTCGCCAAAACGGGCGTCTTGTGGCAGCTCAAGAACCCCGACACCGCCGCCCCCGTGGTGGTGCAGTCCGGGACGGCCTCGCCCATGCAGCGTGGCGTGCACACCTTCGGCCCGCCGGGCTACGAGGCCGAGCAGCTCGCCCCGGCACAGCCCAGCAGCGATCAGCAATCGTGGCGGGCGGAGAAGAAGGCCGAGACCGGCCGCGGGCGGTGCATCCCCGGCATGCTGATCACCCTGGACAGCTCGAAACACAGCTACTCGAGCTGCCGCTTCGACAATCAGCCCTATTGGCGCTCGATCATGACCTGCCAAGGCTGGCTGGGCCGCATCGGCCTGGATCGCATGGAATACACGGTCATGCGCGAAGCCGAGTTGGCCGGCGAGCTCCCCGAGGCCCCCGAGGACGTCGAGCATTCCTGGGGCTGGATCAAGGCCCCGCACGTCGATCCCACAAAGGAGAGCGAGGCCGAACGCGAGTATCTGCAAAACGGCACGGTCACTTGGAGTGAAGCGGTGGTGGCCCACGGCAAGGATCCGGACAAGGTCCTCAAACAGCGCGAAGAAGACGCCAAGCGGCTCAAGCAAGCCGGTTTGCCGCAAATTCCCGGGATACCCGACCCCAGCAAGGCCGCCGGCAAGGGCGCCAATGGTGAAGGAGAAGAGGGGCAGGCCGCGCCTTCGCCCGCTGCCAAGGGCAAGCCCGCGGCAGCCGTGCGAAGCGACGGCGAGGGGGAGCGCACGCGTGCCGCCTCGCTGGCAATCCTCGATCCGCCCGACATCCGCCAGGACAATCACTGGGAATGCGGCGCCGCGGCCACGATGTGCGCGGTCCGCCTCTTCGGCCTGGGACCGAAATCACTGGCCACCTGGGCCAAGAAGCTGGGCACCAGCGAAGAGAAATCGACCGCCCCGCAAAACATCATCAGCTTTGTGGAGGGCTTGGGACTGATCGTCGAGGCCCGCCAGGGGATGACGATCGCCGACCTGGCCGAGTGCGTCAGCCAGGGCCGTCCGGTAATCTGCCCCGTGCAGGATTACAGCGGCGAGCGCTCCGCCAAGGCCCTTTGGAACTATGGCCACTACCTGACGGTGGTGGGCGTGGTCCCCGGCTACGCGATCTGCCACGATAGCTCGATCGAGAACCTCGAGCGCGAGCCCGGCGGCGACGTCCCCGCCAGCCAGGCCGGGCAGTCCGGCGACATCGCCGCGCCCGGCACGATCCTCATCCGCGAAGAGGATTTCCTTACGAACTGGCATGATGTCGGCGAGGACGGCACGAAGTACGTCTGCTACGGCATCGCCGTGGGCCCGCAACGGATCATCGCCAACGGCAAGGCCGTGATCGCCGCCGCGCGGTAAATCTTCGCCTCTTTTCCAGGACCTGGAAACAAGTCGCTGGCAGCCCGCCGGCCGTAACGTAGCTTTTTGTTCATTCGATCGGTCGATCGTGCCCGCACGGTCTCTTCGGGCTTTCTGCCTGACACCTGACACCTGACAGCTCTCACCTGACATGCCCTGGCTCCCCAAAGACGCCGTCGCGCACAACGCCAAGCTCAAAGGCAAGGCCGCGCTGCAAAAGCTCTGGGCCAACACGGCCAACGGCGTGCTGCGGAGCGAGACCGCCAAAGGCACGGAAAAATCGACCGCCGAGGGCATCGCCATCGCCACCGCCAACAAGATCACCAGCAAGAAGGCCAAGGCCAAGGCCCGCAGCCTGGCCGCCGACGATGCCGAGGATGCCAAGACCGAGAACAAAGAACCGCTCAATCACCGTTACGGCAAGCCGCCCAAACCGGCCGCCCGCACGGTGAGCAAGGCCCCGCTGGTGGCCCGCGGCGACAAGCAGCTGCTCCGCGTCCGCCTGGGCGAGATTTCGCCCGCCTCGATGGACGAGGAGCACAACAGCGTGGAAGCCGTGTTGGGCACCGAATCGGCCTGCCTCTCCATGGATCTGCGGACGAAGAAGTCCTACCTGGAAGTCTATCGCATGGACGGGGCGGTCTTGCCCGCGCAGGTCCCGCTCTGCGACACGCACACCCGCGACAGCGTGAAGAAGGTCCTGGGCAGCGTGCGGGAGATCCGCACCGAGGGCGACCAGTGCCTGGGCCGCCTTTTCACCGCCGCCAGCGAATACGACACCTGGTCGAAGATCCGCGGCAAGCACATTACCGACGTCTCGTGGGGCGTCCAACCGCTGGAATCGGTCGAGATCCCGGCCGGCAAATCCAAGGAAGTCAAGGGCCGCCTCTACACGGCCCCCGCTGACCGTTCGCTGACGGTCCACACCAAGTGGAGGCTCCGCGAAGTCTCCGTCACCCCCATTGGCTCGGACGAACGCGCCAAAATCCGCTCCCTTTTGCTAGGAGAATCCACTGTGAACGAAACACTTCGCGCATGGCTCGAAGAGAACATGCAACTCCGCGCCGAAGCCACCGCCGAAGAGGCGCAGACCTTCTGGGACGCGCTCCCCGCCGCCGATCGGACGCGGGCCGAAGAGGCCTGCCGCAGCGACGACGACGAGGACGACGACGAGGACGAGGACGAAGACGAGGAGCCCGCCGACAAGCCGGCCAAATCCCGCGCCGCCGGCGACGCGCAGACCCGCGTTCGCGAGGCCGAAGAGGCCGAGCGCGTCCGCACCGCCACGGCCGCCGGCGTCAAGGCCGAACGCCGCCGCGTGGCCCGCATCAAGGAGCTGGCCGGCAAGGAGATCCCCGTCGAGCTCGTCACCCGGGCGATCGACGAAGGATGGGCCATCGGCCGCACGCGGAACGCCTTCTACAAGGCCCTCCAGGAAGGCCGCAGCCCCAGCGTGGGCGGCGCCGGCAACGTCGAGACCATCGAGATGACCCGCGAGTTCTCCGCCGGCTTCGGCATCCATTCCCGCAACCATGAGAGCGATTGCACGATCGCCACCCTGGGCGCGGCCCTCTTCGGCCGCTCCTGGAAGGGCAAGGCCGATCCGGTCGATATCCTGGGCGGCTATCGCGCCAGCGAAAGCCTCCTGGACGAGCGCGGCCAGCGCGAGAGCGGCCAGACCTTCACCGTCCGCAGCGACATCACCCGCATGCTGGAAGGCCGCGCCAACAAGGCCAGCGAGGCCCGCCGCAAGGCCGCCGAGCAGTTGCTCGATATGGGCGACCGCTACCGGGGCATGTCCCTCATGGACATCGTCGACGAGGCCAACCGCATCGAAGGCCGCACCCGCGTAAGCTACGACGGCGAAGAACGCGTCCGAGCCGCCATGAGCGGATCGGCCCTCTCGGCGATCTTCACGCAGAACGTCTCGGCCCAGTTCCTGGGGGGCTACATCGACGCCGAAGACACCACCCAAGGCTGGTGCTCGGAATCGGACGTGCCCAACTTCCTGCAAAACGAGCGGGCCATATACGGCAAGATGGGCCAGATGAAAAAGCTCGGCAAGGGCGGGACGGCCGAGGACCTCGATACCTCGGACTGGAACGAAGTCTACAAGATCTACCGCTATGCCGGTCACTTCGCGGTGGACGAGCAGGACTTCATCAACGATCGCTTCGGCGCCCTGGAGCAGATGTCGCCGCAGGACATGGGCCTCTCCGCCCGCCAGATCCGCGGCAACCTGGTCTACGCCCAGTTGCTCAGCAACCCGATCCTGAACCAGGACGGTTACGCCGTCTTCAACAGCTCGGTGGTGGGCAACCGCACCCAGGTCAACCTCGTCACCGGCGGTCCGATCACGGACTTCAACGTCACTTCGCCGGCGGTCAACGCCGGTCCGCTCCAGGACGGCACCTCGGCGATGTACAAGCAGCGTCTGCGGAACCGCGTCCTCAACCTCCGGCCGCGCTACGCCGTGGGCGGCACGGACATGATGTGGGCCCTGGATGTGCTCTACAAGAGCCAACAGCGGATCATCGCCTCGGGCTCCGGCGGCACCTACAACCCGCTCGCCTCGGAAGGCGCCAACGTCGAAGTCCGCCTGGACAGCCGTCTGGACGCACTGGGCGTCTACGACAACAA